>Ga0114934_10003233_pt1 | contig 10204 bp, 7 predicted proteins | sample 4SBtaG_2_FD_99695 | JGI IMG/M metagenome (GOLD analysis project Ga0114934, IMG submission 99695) | Deep subsurface microbial communities from Kolumbo volcano to uncover new lineages of life (NeLLi) - 4SBTROV10_white metaG | ecosystem: Environmental > Aquatic > Marine > Volcanic ...
AAGCGCCGGCCGGAGGTAGGGGTGGAACCATCCGAATTCATTTCGGATGGCGGGGGAGGAAATTTCCTCCCCCGTCGAGTAAAAAGGCGCAGAGCGACTTTTTGCGAGATCATCAAGAAAGACAATCCCGCAAAAAACTTTTCCACGCTTAACGGTTTTCCAAAAAGTAACTTCCGGCCCCTTTCCGCACCTTAAGCTCTCATTGTCCAAGCCCTTCAGGCAGGACCCCGGCACCAGTAAACCGCAAAAAACAACGTTTCCCGCCTCAAACAACTTTCGATTCTTTATACTGCTATCGGAATCGGCACAGGCGATATTTCGCTCCCTGCATGCTTTCAAATAAGTCGTTTACAAATACTTGAAATGATTAACGAATTATTTGATAATACAGTGGTAATTTACCACCATAAAAAGCTTTTTCCGAATTTGTCAAAATAAAAAAATTTTTATATACCCGTATCGAGGTAAACGTAAAGTCTTTTTTAAAGAGCAAACGTTCGTTTTATTAAAAAATCCGGCCGGTTTCAAACGTTCACATAAAGGCCGGCCCATTTGAGATATAGAAACTTTTCCAGCTTAAACTTTTAAGATTAAAGGCATAAAGCCTGAAGCAAGTTTTTCTGTTTTTGATCTTCATATTTTTATCAAAACCCGGGATACGCCGTTGATTTTTTCTTTATTGGCTGATAAAAATATTTTTTTTGTCTTTATTTTCTAAAAACATTTTAATTTCAACCCATCGTATAAGCGGTTACGGGGGGATAATGTATCATAGGACAAACATCGCCGCAAACAGGGACGTAATGGACGACAACAAGACTTATACCAGGAATACGGAGGAAAAAACATCTCCGGTCAAAGTGAATAAAAAGGCCAATACACCGGGCAAACCTAAAATGCTGAAACGGGTTTCACCCAGCATAGCCAGGCTACGCCCAGAATTCAATGCAATATCTCAATTATACGACCAGACCCGAATGGCTAAAAAAAATGCGGCCCGGTTTTTGCTGAACGACCTAATAGCGAGACTGATCAACCTTGGATACGATGCTTACAGCCGGTTTTACGAAGGGCAGCTCCGTATCGGCCTTCCCGTGTCAGAGGAGCTGCTCAAGAGCCGGGAGGAGATCCGTTCCATTGCCGCAGGCAAACTTGCCCTCACGCTCTACCACATTTTCCTCAGCATAACCGGGATACGTATTCCCAGGTACAAGATCAAAAACCTGTTAATTGCCGAACTGAAGGCCGGCAATATCAAGCTGACCGAAAATGTGATTATATTAAATAAAAAACAGCTAAAGGAACTGGCCTTAAACCGGCTGAAAATTCCGGCATATTTCTATTCGGGAATTTACGAGGAGGCGACTCGGAGGAGGATTTTAAAGGAAACACTTAAACAACACCGCATGCCCGCTTATTTCGAGAGTGAAATCGAAGAAAGCGTGAAAAACGGGCGCGGGGATTACGAAATCGTTTATTATCACGATTATACGGAGGAAGGAAAAGAAATCAAGTTCCGGCGGCTCGTCAACATCGAGAGCGTAACTTCCGGCGATGAGCGGCCATCGGTCATCCTTCTTCCGGGATTTGCCAACAACAGCAACTGCTTTGACCTGTCAAACCAGCAGTCGTTTGCAAAGGATCTGGCCGACAGGGGCTGCTGGACATACCTTTTCGACCCCAGGGGCATGGGCATAAACACCGGGAAATTCGACCCCATGTATACGGTCGACACGCTGATCGACTATGACCTGCCGACCGTTCTGCATTTCATATATAAGCGCAGCCGCTCTAAACCCTCTATTCTCATTGGCCACAGCATGGGCGGCATCATTGCCGAAAACATGGTGTTGAGCTGGGGCCTGCGCCGGCACTTAAACAGCCTTACAACCCTCAACCCGGAACAAAAGGCTTATTTAAACCGCATACTGCCCACAACAGACCGGTCGGAACGTTATATAAAAGAGGTCCGGGGTATTATAACCCTTGGCTCTCCAAAATTTTTCAAAAAGCTTTCCCATGCCTTTTTCCCCACGGTCCTGTGGCTCAACCATTTATCCAGGATATTAAGGCTCAAGAAGGTCCCGGTCAAAGATACCCTGGAACTGGTTATGCAGATTCCGATCCTAAGCAGCCTTTTTCATTACATGATATTCAGTAACATCGCCGATCTGAATTTTCTGATCTGCCCTGAAAACCAGTCCTTTTCAAAGGAATTCACGAAGCTGTATGTGGAGCGGGTAACAGAATCCGTACCCCTGGGGCTTGGCTTCCAGTTCTTGAAGGCCATATATAATGGCGAGGGCTTCAAGCGGATGGATGAAACCCGTTTAAACTATACCGACCATGTCGATTGTTTCCCGGAAGAGATTCCGGTTTTCCAGTTCTGGGGATCAAAAGATCCCCTGGCTCCGCCGGACAACCTGAATTTCAGCAAAGCCTATCCCCATAGGATAAAACGGGTCTACCATGTTCAAAACAAGGATGATGCAGAGCGGATCAAGATCACGGACGAGCGGAGTCAGCTCGTCGACATCGTGGTTGAAGGGGCAAATCATCTGGACCTTCTCTACGGGAGGCTCGCGGAAGAGATCATAAATCCCCTGATCCAGAGGATCATTGAGAAGGTATGGGGGGATTGGTCATATGAAAAAGAGGCCGGGGAAAGCAGAACCGGTAAAGGATGAGCCGGGGCCTACAACCGGAGGCTGAAAAATGGAACGGATCATTTCCGAAAACAGCCGAATCCGTTTCGGCACCTATGATAAGCCGGTGGCGCCCATCGATATCCGGCCATATCACCTTAAAACTCCCATGGGAAAAACACGGCCGGATTTCATAAAGAATCTCTTGTTCAAGCAGTTTCTCTTTACCGGTATCATGGGACCCGACCTTTTTTTCGGATCGGCCGTGGTTGATCTAAAGTATATCACGAGCGGTTTTGCATACGCCTATGACCGCAAGACCGGAAATCTATACGACACCGAGAAAACCGGGATACCCATACCTGGCAGGTGCCGTATATCACGGGATCCGGAAAATCCCCGGGCACGTATATCTTCCCGCGGCCTTCAGATTGAAATCAACAACGACCGTTTAAGCGTCCAAACCAGGGAAATCGCCATCCACGCCAGGCTAGATTTACAGAAAACAAATCCCCTGCGCCTGTGTTCAAGAGCCGGGTATACCGGATGGGTCTATACACAGAAAACCACCCCGATTCCGGTGACCGGAACCGTAAAAACACCGGAAAGGGAAATCACGCTGCGTGCCGACAGGCACATGGCCCTCATGGACTGGACTGCGGGCTTCATGAGGCGTGAAACATTCTGGAACTGGGCTGCATCCGCTGCTGTCTTAAACGATGGACGGAGTTTCGGCTTAAACCTTTCAGCCGGGGTAAACGAGACCGGATTTACTGAAAACGCCATCTGGATAGGCGGCAAAATGACCAAAATCGATACCGTATCCTTTACATTCAACTCCGAAGACCCGAACGATCTCTCTACACCATGGCATATCAGGTCTGCAGACCGCCGGATCGATCTAGAGTTCAGGCCAGAATCCCTGCGGAATCAGAAGATAAACGCAGGAATCATCGCAAGCCGCTTTACCCAGCTTTTGGGCCGGTTTTCAGGCCAGGTAACGACCAAAGACAGGGAAACAATCACCATAGACAACATTCCCGGATGGACAGAAGACCACTTTGCCAGGTGGTAAATCCGCTGGCTTCTTCTATATAACTTAATTTACGATTTTGGTGATAATAACGATTAATTCTAATCCCCTGTCAACATTCAAAAGTGTGGAACGCCCCCAATAAGCAGTTTTTTTGAGGGGCAGTAACCAAAAAATCGGGGGATAAAAAAACCTGGGGCCCGGCCGCGGCAGCATATACCGTGACCGGGCGCATGGTTTCAAGGCGAAAAGAAAGGCAGTCTTTTCATGCTGGTGATTCATCTTGCATGGAAAGAATAATTTAAAGACATTATAAATGAGTTTATCGGCTGTATATCCATTTTTGGTTGAACCCGCAGATCACAATTTCTTCAATTCCCGGGCGCCCGGGCAAAACCTTCCTAACAATTCGTTTATAAGCATTTGAAATTAATTATTATTTATTTTTTAATACAATGGTGAACAATCACCATGAAAGGCTTGCAAATAAGTCGCTCACCATCAATTGAAATGATGAATGACTTATTTACTAATATACTGGTGATTTGTCACCATGAAGAGATTTTTAATCCGCACTTCGTCTTAAAAACGTGGGCACATCAAGATCGATGATGTCCCGGAACCGGCTTGTTTTTTTCTTTTCAGCCCCGGCTTCCTGATCGGCTTTTTCCCTGGCATTTTTCTGTTTCAGACGGTAATATGTCGGAAGATCAAGTGCTTGTTCATACTTCCGATCCTCCGGAGTGAAATCCCTTACCACCCCGCGTGCCACACCCTTCACATTCCTGATATTCCTGGTCGGGGACGCTATGGCGGGCTCCTTTTCCTCCCCGATCCCGGTGGCAATCACGGTAATCCTTATCTCATCACCAAGGCTTTCATCAATGGAGTTTCCCCAGAACACATCGATTTCGTCTTTGCCGATCTCTTGTTTAATCCAGTCCGAGGCCTCTATGGTTTCCGTCATGGTAAGATCGGGACCGGCGGTAATATTGAACAGGACCTTATTGGCACCGGCAATGGAAATATCTTCCAGCAAGGGATGGGAAATCGCCTTTTCAGCCGCCTCAAGGGCACGGTTTTCACCGCTTGCCGTCCCGATCCCCATGATGGCCATTCCCTTTTGAGACAAAACCTTTTTGACGTCATTGAAGTCGAGATTCACGAGCCCGGGATTTATGATAAGATCGGTAATCCCTTTTACAGAATTATGCAGGATTTCATCCGCCTTCTTAAACATATCCATAAGACGCGTGTTCTTTTGCGCCAATCCCCTGAGCCTGTCATTGGGAATGACAATAACAGCATCGGCCTTTTGGCGCAAAATCTTGAGACCTTCTTCGGCCTGACGCGCCCGGTTTTGGGCCTCGAACCTGAACGGCTTGGTCACCACCGCGACGGTGAGGATATCCAGCTCCTTGGCGATCTCTGCGATTACCGGCGCGGCTCCGGTGCCGGTTCCGCCCCCCAGCCCGGCCGCAATAAAGACCATGTTGCTGTCACGGAGATTTTCGCGTATAAGGTCGGCCGACTCCAAGGCCGCCTCCCTTCCCATTTCCGGATCCATGCCGGCCCCGCGGCCCCCGGTCAACTGCTCCCCTAGCTGAATCTTGGTGTTGGCCTTTGATTTGTCGAGATCCTGTGCATCCGTGTTGGCAACAATGAATTTTACACCACAAAGCCCGGACTCGATCATGTTGTTAATAGCGTTGCCGCCCCCGCCGCCTACACCTATCACTTTGATTTTAGCCACGTTTTCTTCTTCAACATAGGTAAAATTGTTCATTTTCGCCCCCTTTTCTGTCCTGATTGATTAAAACCATACATTTTCCGTTAAAAGCTCTTCATGGTGGCAAATCACCACTGTATCAACAAATAACTCGCTATCATTTCAAATAGTTGCAAACGACCCATTTGGAAATGCATAAATATAAATATCTTTAATTTACCAAACCTCCTTGAACCATTGCTTCATCCTACTTATTATCCGGTTAAATACATTGCTGTCCCTTATCCTGAACTTCTTGCGTTCCTCGTCCTTTGCGCCATAGAGAACGAGCCCGACGCCGGTTGCAAATGTCGGATTACTTACAACATCCACAAGTCCGCTGACTCCGTGCGGAATTCCTCTTCGCACCGGCACCTGGAAAACACTTTCAGCGACTTCACAAATTCCCTGCAAAAGGCTCGCCCCTCCGGTCAAAACAATACCCGCACTGCTAATATCTTCTTTCATTCCGGCATCCTCGATTTCACGATTGACCAGCGCAAAAAGCTCCTCCACGCGTGGTTCAAGTATCTCGGCAAGGATATTGCGGGGCAGCCTTCTGCCCTTGCGTCCGCCGACAGATGCCAGTTCTATGACCTGATCTTTTGGAATGCTCTCGGCAAGACATGTTCCGAAATCGAGCTTGATCCGTTCCGCCTCGGCCATGGGAACCCTTAGCCCAACGGAAATATCATTGGTCATATTATTCCCGCCGAGTGCCAAGACGAAACTGTGGCGGATCGTGTTTCCCGAAAAAACAGCCAGGTCGGTTGTGCCGCCCCCTATATCGATCAAACCGGTTCCCACCTCCCTCTCCTCAGGCGTAAGAACCGATTCGCACGAGGCAATCGGTTCAAGAACAATGTCGCATACATCGAGTCCTGCCTGGTGACAGCACTTGACGATATTCTGGACAGAGGTTACCGCGCCAGTAACGATGTGCATCCTGGCCTCAAGCCTGACTCCGGCCATTCCCACTGGATTTTGAATACCGGGTTCGCCGTCTATGATATACTCCTGGGGAAGGCTGTGAATAACTTCCCTGTCCATGGGAATTGCAACAGCACTGGCGGCCTCCTTGACCCGCTCGAGGTCAGCCTCTGTGATCTCTTTTCCTTTTATGGCGATCACACCGTTGCTGTTGAATCCCTTGATGTGTCCGCCGGCGATGCCTACATATACCGAGGAGATTTCACACCCGGCCATGAGTTCCGCGTCGGAAACCGCCTTGTTGATCGAATCGACGGTTGCATCGATATTGACAACCATCCCTCTCCGCAGGCCCGAAGACGGATGGCTGCCTATTCCGACGATATTGACGCCGTTGTCGGCAATCTCTGCCACTACCACGCATATCTTGGTAGTGCCTATATCAAGACCGACAACGAGGTTATCCTTTCTCTTCACCGCACACCTCCTTTTTTAGGCTATGAGCCGTTAAGAGCCGATGCAGTTTCGGCAGGGCAAACGGCTGAGCACTTGCATCGTGAGTATCTATGATTTTAACGGGTTTTGGTTTTGCGACGATCCGTTCCGGGTCTCTCAGATCCATTTTATAAAACGCAAAATAGCGTCTTGTTTTTTCGTCAAGTGCAAGTATTCGTAAGAGCCGGTTGATTTTCAGTTTATAGTCGTCAAACCCGATCAAAATTTTTTCCACGTCCGTGTTTGTCAAAAGGGTTATGCCTATTTCAGGGTCAAACTGAATTTCCTTCAGATTCCGACTGTCAAACGGCCCGGCATCCTCTTCAAACAACCGGATCACATCCATCACCGAAGAAAATGCCCTGGTTTTCTCCGGACCCGGATGCCATTCTGCATATGTGATCCCCCGTATCACGGGAAGATCCGGAAAATCCGAAGGCGTTGCTTCCATAAAAACTCTCCCCTGCCGGTTGATGAGAAAATATTGACCAAAATCGGCAATGGCAACCGGATGATTCTCGACTACGTGAATCGATATTCCGTCCGGAAAATCCCGCCCAATATCGACGTTTTTTATCCAGCCGATTGAAAGCAACTTTTCGCGCGCAAGCTCCAGGTTTACTGCAAGAATATTTTTCCCCTCAAAAATTCCCGATATCTTTTTTATTCTCTCGGCAGACAACCGGATATTCCCAGAAACCCTGACCTTTTTCGCCTTCAGATAATCACATTGGACCAGCATGTCGTGTCCGAAAATAAAAACAAGGCTCAGTCCAACTACAAACAGGATCGCACCTATAAATCTTCCGAGCATGATTGCAAGCGGACGCCACTTGATCCGCTTGAAAAAAGGGACATCCTTTTTTTTATACCTGTTTTTCCGGACCCGTTTAGTCTTCGCCAATGATAACGACCTCAGGGATTAACGTTTCATTGAACTTTTCCTTCACGGTCCTTTGCACGAGTTCGGCAAGGGCGATTATATCCGCGGCCCTGGCACAGCCGGTATTTATTATAAAATTGGCATGCCTTTCGGACACACATGCTCCTCCTATGAAAACCCCCTTTAAACCCGCCTTTTCGATGAGGCTTCCCGCCGAAACCCCAGGTTGCGGATTTTTGAAAAAAGATCCGGCAGACAGCCCCGCCGGCTGATTGAATCGCCTTTTTTCAAGTGCCTTTTCATAGGCAAGCGAGATTTCATGACGGCTTCCCTCAGACAGGTGAAAATGTCCTTTAAGGAAAATGGGAGCCATATCCGTGTTTCCGCTGCCGCACCCTTTTACCTCCATTTCGGCATCCCTTTTGACCTTCATGGACCGGTATGTAAAAATCATGTCCTTTTTTTCCTTCTGCTCGATCCTCCCGTCCGGCCAGAGCACGGTCACCGATGAAATAACGGATTCCATGTCTCCCTGCGCGGTCCCGGCGTTCATGCAAAGGGCTCCGCCCACGCTTCCCGGTATTCCAACGGCAAAGGCCATGCCCGAAAGCCCCCGTTCTTTTGCATACCGGCAAAGGGCCGGCAGATTCAGACCGGCCCCGGCAGAGACGATCACCTTTCCGTTTCCAGCCGGCGTTTCGGAAATACCGCTAAATTTATGCATGGATATCACCACGCCCCTGAATCCTCCGTCCCGGACAAGCAGGTTGCTCCCGGCCCCCAAGACAAACCAGGGTATATTTTCAAGGGAGACAAGCCTTACGAGAAAAAGCAGATCATCCATATTTTCGGGCATTACAAACAAATCGGCCGGACCGCCCACGCGAAACGTTGTATGGGCTGACATAGGCTCGTTTTCCCGCAACTTTTCACCAAAACGTTTTGCAAGCATTTTTTTTATCTGCCGGTCCACCAATTGTTTTGGCATGCCGAAAACCCTTTTGGATAAAACGATCCACCCATGAAAAACGTCTTGTTTGCGTCAACTGCCCTCAATTCCACTCCCCTTTTTAAGGCGGCTTAAAAACATCTCGCCCACCTTCCAAACGTCACCCGCTCCCAGGGTTAAGACAATGTCTTTTGCCCCAACTTTTTGTTCAAGTATGTCGATTACGGCATCACCGTCTCTTGCAATTGAGACATCCTTGTGACCATGGGATTGTATTTCCTTGCAAAGCATGGAGCTGTCGACACCCGGGATCTCCGGCTCGCCCGCCCCATAAATGGGCATGAGGATCAACACATCAGACTGGTAAAAAGAGCGTGCAAATTCGTCGTAAAGCGCGCGGGTGCGGGAGAACCGGTGGGGCTGGAACACCACCACAACCCGTCGTCCAGGCCATGCGGACCGGATCGCCTCCAAGGTAACCCGGATTTCCGTTGGATGGTGCCCGTAATCGTCTATAACGGTAATGCCCTGGTGCTCTCCCTTGACCTCGAGGCGCCGAGAAACCCCCTGCAGTGTTTGAAGGGCGCGGGCCACGATTTCAAAGGGTATGTCAAGCTCGATGCCCACGGCGATCGCGGCAAGAGCGTTCGATACATTGTGAAGCCCGGGAACATTTAATGTGACATCGCCGACATGCATATTTTTATTCATCACGGAAAAGGTGCTTTTTGTACCTGAAAAAGAGACCGATACCGCCCGGATGTCCGCCTGGGCCGAAAGCCCGTAGGTAATATAACGTTTCCGGATTCTCGGCACGATTTCCTGCACATAGGGATTATCGAGGCAAAGCACTGCAAGGCCGTAAAACGGAACCCGGTCTATGAAATCGACGAATACCGACTCTATTGCCTCGATATCCTTGTAAAAATCGAGATGTTCCCTGTCGATGTTGGTCACCACCGCAATGGTCGGGGAATACCTGAGAAATGAACCGTCACTCTCATCCGCCTCGGCCACGATGAAATCGCCCCGGCCAAGCACCGCGTTAGTGCCGATGCTCTTGAGCCGTCCTCCTATGACCACGGTGGGATCGAGGCCGCCTTTGTCCAGGACAGAAGCCACCATGGAGGTAGTGGAAGTCTTTCCATGGGCTCCTGATACAAGTATCGAGTATTTAAGGCGTATCAGCTCGGCCAGCATTTCGGCCCTAGGTATCACGGGCACGGATGCGGCAAGGGCGGCCTTTACCTCGGGATTATCGGGCCGTATGGCAGACGATGTGACCACGACATCTGCGCCGGCAATGTGATCCGGGTGATGACCTTCGAAAACGGTCCCGCCAAGCTCGGCTATGCGCCTGGTTGTTTCGGAAAGGCGGATGTCAGAACCTGAAACCCTGTACCCGAGATTCAAGAGCAATTCTGCAATCCCGCTCATCCCGATTCCGCCGATGCCTACGAAAAATATGTGATATTGTTTCCGGTACACCGTCTATCTCCCT
>Ga0114934_10003235_pt1 | contig 10203 bp, 4 predicted proteins | sample 4SBtaG_2_FD_99695 | JGI IMG/M metagenome (GOLD analysis project Ga0114934, IMG submission 99695) | Deep subsurface microbial communities from Kolumbo volcano to uncover new lineages of life (NeLLi) - 4SBTROV10_white metaG | ecosystem: Environmental > Aquatic > Marine > Volcanic ...
CGGGAGCGGTCGGCGGCCGCCGCGACGGAGGGAGCTCACGTCGCGCTGGTCGCCTCCGACCCTTCCCTCCTTCGGTCATTGAAGGAGGCCGGCGCGGAGAAAGAGAGCCTCTTTGCGGGACTCTTCGGACGGACGGAGCGGGACGAGGCGGTGCGCGGCGCGGCAGAAGACCTCAGTTTACCGATGGTAGCCACGCCCGTGAGCTGGTTCCCCGGTCCCGAGGGCTATCGTACTCACCGCCTGCTGAGAGCCATGAAGCATAAATCGCCGGAGGCCGCTCCCTCCGCCTTCATACCATCGCCGAAAGAAGCCGAAGAGCGACTCGTATGGAACCGGCGGGCGCTCGACGTTGCGGGCGACCTCGCCGCCTCCTGCGACGTGAAGCTTCCCCTCGGCGAATGGCTTCTTCCCCATCCACCCCCGCCCGGCGGAGCGAGCGAGGAAAAGCGCCTCAAAGATCTCGCCTACAGAGGGCTGGCCCGTCGCGTCGCCGATGTATCCACCGTTTACCTGTCGCGACTCGAACGGGAACTCGAAGTCATCCTGCGGATGGGCTTTGCCGGCTACTTCCTCGTAGTGGAGGAGATCGCGTCCTTCGCCCGTGCGAGGGGCATCCCCAACATTGGACGCGGCTCGGGCGCCTCAAGCCTCGTCTCCTACTGCCTTTTCCTCACACACGTGGACCCGGTTTCCGAGGGTCTCTACTTCGAGCGATTCCTCAACCCCGACCGGCGCAATCCGCCCGATATTGACCTCGACTTTTCCTGGCGCGAACGCGACCAGGTAATAAAGCACATTTGCGCGACCTACGGCGACGAAAACGCCTGCATGATAGCCACTCACAACACGTTCTCGGTGCGATCGGCCTTCCGCGAAACCGCCGCCGCCATGGGAATACCCGAAGAGGAGACCGGCATAATAGCACGCTCACTCCCCCACACCGGCTTTAACCACCTCGCACAGGCCCTCGCCTCGCGCCCGGAGAGCCGCCGCCTGCCGCTCAAGGAACAACCCTGGCACGACGTTCTCCTCGAAGCCGCGCGACTTGACGGTCTTCCCCGCCACCTTTCCGTCCACTGCGGAGGAGTCGTCGTTTCGCCGGTTCCCCTCACCCGTCGCCTCTCCCTCCAGCGCTCCGCCCGCGGCATCGCAATAACCCAGTGCGACATGTACGACGTGGAGGCCCTCGGCCTGATTAAGATAGACATCCTCGGCAATCGTTCGCTCGGCGTCCTCAACGACGCCGTGGCCTCAATCGAGGACCACACCGGCGCCCGTCCACCCGTCTTCCCACCGGAAAAGTGCTGCGTCGACGGCGCCACGAACGCCCTCCTGTCCAGCGGCCGAACCATGGGCTGCTTCTACGTCGAATCGCCCGGCATGCGCCTCCTGCTCAAACGCCTGAAGACGAAGACCTTCAGGGACTTGACCGCCGTATCGTCCATCATACGGCCGGGAGTGTCTGAATCGGGCATGATGGGGGCCTACATCGCCCGTCGCCTTGGAGAGGAACCGGCCGTCTACGCCGCGCCCGAGCTGGAACCCATTCTCGGGGAAACCTTCGGCGTAATGGTTTACCAGGAGGACGTCATCCGCGTCGCTCACGAGTTCGTCGGCCTGACGCTGGCCGAGGCCGACCTGCTCAGAAGGGCTATGAGCGGCAAGTACAGGAGTAAGAGGGAGATGGACTCCCTCACTTCGTCCTTCTTCGAGAAGGGACGGGCGAAGAACATAGACGACGGCGTCCTCGCTGAGCTGTGGCGGCAGATACGCTCCTTCGCGGGCTACGCCTTCTGCAAAGCGCACTCCGCCTCCTTCGCCCAGCTCTCCTACCAGGTCGCCTACCTCAAGGTCCACCATCCGGCGGAGTTTTTCGCCGCACTGATAAACAACCGGGGAGGCTTCTACGGAACCTCGGCCTACGTCGAGGAGGCGCGGCGGCGGGGGCTGCTCATCCTCCCGCCGGACGTCAACTCCTCCGAAAACGACTTCGCCGGCAGGGACGGCCTTCTGCGTTGCGGATTTTCCACCCTTCGAAACGTGCGCCGGAGCGCCATGGACGCGATCTTTGAGGAACGGGGCGAGCGGCCCTTCGCCTCCCTGCCGGACCTCGCATCCCGCCTGCGCGGCCGGATAACGACAAAGGAGCTGGAGACCCTCGTGCGCGCCGGCGCTTGCGATTCCCTCGGACGTCATCGCGGCCACCTGCTGTGGCTCGCAACCACCTTTGGCCGGGAACCCGAACGCATGGCCGAAGCAGAACGCTGCTTCGGTACCGGCCTGCCGCCGGGCTGCAACCGCCTCCCTGATCCCGGCCGCGGCGCCGCGAAAACCACACCCGGCATGGCCTCACACCCCGACCGTACCAATCTCGCGAGGGCCAGGCGCCTCGATAACGCCCCTCCCCCCGGCCCGGCAAAACCCCTTTCCCTCCACGAGCTTCTCGCCGGAGAGGAGAGCGCGCTGGGCTACTGCGTAACCGCGCACCCGCTCACGCCGCTCACCTCACGGGCGAAGCGCAAGGGTTGCCTCGACGCCGCCGCCCTCGAAGGAGCCAGGGGCGGGCGGGCGGTAAAAGCCTGGGGCAGAGTGGTAACGTGGAAACGAATCCCCACAAAGAAGAAGCGCGAAATGATGGCCTTCGCCACGCTCGAAGATCCCACCGGACTCACCGAACTCGTATTCTTTCCCCGCGCCTTTCGCGCCTTCGGCGCGCTCATTGTTTCCCGGGCCCCCCTCCTCGTCGACGGAATCCTTAACGTAGACCACGACGCCCGCACCCTCACCGTCAACCGCGCGGTAGCGATGCGTTGAGTATTGGCTAAAAGGTTACTGGAGGATGGAGAGAAAGGTGAGAGGGAGAGAGTAAAGAAGTAAGGACGTTAAGAAACCCGCGTGCGCCTCGCTTCGTAGCGATTTGGTGGTTATAGGCTGGATCCACCGGGGGTTGCGTGACGGCGCAATGTTATTCCGGACGCTCCTCTTTTCGCTCTTCACGGCTCTCTCTATACGTTTCTTTCTTGTGTTTCCGTCTTCCTCGCCCATCGACAGGGTCACGCCATGGCTCAAGAGGGCCGGGCTCTGGTTTGGAACGGTCTTCGCGGCGTGGAATTTCGGCTATGCTCCCCCGCTCCCCTGCTGCCCTGCCGCCGTCTCACCTCTTATATTTCGTATTGCAGGAACCACGCTTCGGGGCAAGGATGCCCCTCCTACGGCTCAATGAGGTTTCCCGCCCATCCTTACATTTGCGGCAGGAGGCCGATCCTACGGGTTGATGGTTGGTTCGGGTCTTCCCTCCATCTTCCCAGCCCCCTTTGCTCCTTTGCCGCTTTTTTTACGCGCCCCGCGGTTATGACAGCGTTGCAGGAACGAAGACCTACCTGATCTCTTCAAGAATCTCCAGGTAGTTCTCGTAGGGAAGAGCCTGCCAGCTCTCAACGCTGAGCGCCCCCTCCGCCCTCGAAATCAGCGATATCTTCTGGGCCGTCTCGGCGTCCGGCGCTTCGTAGATATCCATGAAGTCGTAAGGACCCAGTATGGCGTAGTGGGCGATCCACTTCACGTCGGGGCAAAGTCGCTTAACCTTTTCCTTCCAGGCATTCCCGCGACTTCTCCTGTCGATCGCGTTGCCCATGACTTCCGGTGCCAGCTTCGTCAATAAAATAAACTGCGGCATTTTCTCCTCCTGTTTTCTCACAATTCGGCATCACTGCCGAGAAAACGTAAAGGTTTACGAGCACAAACCGCAACCAGTCCCAGGACAGGTTGTTCTAGTTGATCATCTGAAGCACTATGTCGCCGGGAGCCCCCTTGACGATAACCTTGAAGACATGATGCGAATTGGGCTTGAAATTCATATCCATGGCCTTCACACCCCTTGAGCCTGCATCGTCGGTTACGATAAACTTTACTTTGTGAGGACCGGCTTTGACCCTGAATTCCTTATCAAATTCAAGATTCTTCCTGGTAAAGCTGCTTCCCCTCTGGAAGGAATGAGTCAACTTTACCTTCTTGTCAACCTTGACCTTCAGGGTTCCTGTCTTGATGTTTGTGACAAAAATCATTCCAAAGCCGGCCTTTTCCTTCTTCGTAACGGGCTTTTCCACCTCCGGAGTCTCACTGGTTGTATCGGGAGTATTTGTTGCCTCTGGAGTTTGAACTGTAGTAGGTGTCTGGGTAGCTGTATGAGTCTGGGTGGGCTGGGCAGGTTGCTGCACCTGCGGCTCGTTTGTCGGCGCGTTTATATCCTCCTCATCCTTCTTCTTGAAGAGGTCGCACGATAGTAGAAGCAGAACCAGAACCGCGCATGTAATGATCGCCAGATTTTTCTTCATTTTCTTCATTCCTCCTTTCAATGTAGCTTACAGTATGAACCGAAGAGGAGGAAAACACAAGCAAACTTGCCGCCGGGAGTCCTGAACGGTACACTTTACTCATGAATACCGCAAGAATAGTCCCGTTTACCGCCGCTGTCCTTCTCCTCCTTATGCTCGCTACCGCCTGCCCGAGAAAGCATCCCCCGGTAAAACCCGCCCCCCTGCTGATAAAGGTCGAGTGGAAGGAACTGGGGCTGGTTGGCGACGACGGCGCCTTTAGAAATCTGACCGTTGCCTGCAGACGGAGCCTCTCCTACTACGCGAAACTCCCCTCAGACCAGACGCTGAAATACGGAAGGGCGAGGCTGAGTGTCGCAGACGCCGTCCGCTCTCTCCATGGCTTCCTCGCCATCATAGAGAATGACAGGCTCTCTCCCGAAGAAAAAACCGCAACCATCGAGAAGAACTTCGATCTCCTGATGAGCACCGGTTCGGACGGAAAGGGAGCGGTTCTCTTCACCGGCTACTACGAACCGGTTCTCGAAGGCCGATTGAAGCCGGGCGGGAAATTCCGCTATCCCATCTACAGGAGACCACACGATCTGCTGACGATAAAGCTGAGGGATTTCCCGACGGCTCAATCAGATCGAACCATATATGGGAGGGTCAAGGGGGAAAATGTTGTCCCCTACTACACAAGAGAAGAGATAGATCAGGATAGGAAGCTTGACGGAAGGAACCTCGAACTGGCCTGGCTAAAGGATCCAGTCGACGTCTTCTTCCTGCAGATTCAAGGATCGGGGAGGCTCGACCTCGGCGACGGCAGGATCGTCCACGTTCAGTACGACGGGAAGAACGGCCATCCGTACGTGAGCCTGGGGAAGCACCTCATTGAGCGTGGACTGATGAACAGGGACGAGGTCTCGATGGAACGCATCAAAAAATTCCTGGCCGACCACCCGGCCCTGCGCCGGGACACTCTGAACGTCAACCCCTCCTACACCTTCTTCCGCTTCGAAAAGGACGGCCCCTACGGCAACATCAACGTGGCCCTCACCCCCTACCGCTCAATAGCCACCGACTCATCCCTCTTTCCGAAGGGCGCGCCCTGCCTTATCAGGAGCGAGAAACCGATCCTTGACGCCCGCGGAAACGTGTTGGAGTGGACTCCCTTTACCCGTTTCGTGATGAACCAGGACACCGGAGGCGCAATAAAAGGCCCTGGAAGGGTTGACCTCTTCTGCGGCGCCGGGCCGGCAGCGGCGAAGACCGCCGGCGCAATGCGCAACTCCGGCAAGCTCTACTTTCTTCTCGAAAAGGGCATGGTGAAGTGAGGGTCAAAACGAAATGGCGCCCGCGGCCTGAACACCAGCAACCCCGGACCCGCCCGTTATTTTTTTTAAGCTCTAAAATCCTCCGGGTAATTCTGTATCTCTTCGGCGGCGACTCGTCTCGTGAGCGAGTGGTAGCTTTCCTTCACTGCAGCAAAGACTTCGCGACCCAGTTCGCTCGATTCGAGATGGCCGCCGAGGGCCTTGTAGAGCGGCCTGATGTACTTCATTCGTCCCACGGTAGTGAGAACTTCCCTGATGCGGTCGAAGGCGGGCGCGTAGTTTGAAGAGGCTGCGATGGTCAGCCATTCGACGAGAATCTCGTAGTTGCCCTGGCCGGTGAGTTTGAAGGTGTTATCCAGCCATCGGCACTCTTCCTCGCTCATCAGACGCGGCAGGTTCTGGAGGTAAATCAGCAGTTCCTCGGGTATCCAGGAGGCCACCGCCTCCAGAGAGGGGCGCTTCCCCTCCTTCCACCCTCCGGAGAGGTCGAGTATCCACTGGAGCCGGACCGAAGTAAAGGTCGGCGTGTTCGAGGGAAGGCCGGTCTCATAGATCCACTCGTGAGCGTTGACCTTTTCGGACAGCCCCGGAAGTTCCTCTTCCAGAAAGTCCAGGAACTCCTCGGTCGTTATGGAAGTAAACTTGAAGTTTTCAATGTACCGCCCGATAAAACGGTCGAAGCTTTCTCTTCCGACGGTGGCTTCGAGGAGGGCCACGAACCTGGCGCCTTTTTCATAGGGAATTTCAGAGTAGACGTCGTCGGGGTCTTTGCCCCAGAGGTCGGTCTTCAGCTTCGTATAGGGGGAGTCTATCCCGAAGCGCTCTATCGCTCCCTTCAACCCCTGCCCGCCGATGGCCCACGCCATCGCGGCGTAGTCCCTCCCGTGGATTGCTTCGAGGATTCTCCTCTCCGCCCATACGGTGAAACCCTCGTTCAGCCAGAAGTCGTTAACCGTGGCGTTCGTGATGAGGTTTCCAGTCCAGGAGTGGGCCAGTTCGTGGGCCACCACGTGTACGAGCGAACGGTCTCCGGCGAGCAGCGTCGGCGTCAGGAACGTCAGGCGCGGGTTCTCCATTCCCCCGTATGGAAACGAAGGGGGAAGAATAAGCATATCGTACCTCTCCCATTCGTAGGGTCCAAAGATGGCCTCCGCTTTTTCTATCATCTCCTCAATGCCGGCGAACTCCCAAGCCCCCTTTTCCAGCGTCTCCGGCTCGGACCAGAGGCGCGACCTGCCGCTCAAATCCTTCGACGCGAGGTGTCCCACCGCCAGCGCGAGGAGGTAGGAGGGTATCGGTTGCGGCATCTTGAAAACGAAGGTTTTCGTGCCAGGCGCCGCTCCGGGCCGGAATTCCACTGGCCCGGCGGACATAACCGCCGTCAGTTTATCGGGAATAGTAACTTCTGCTTCGTAGGGAATGCGCACTGCCGGACTGTCCTGCAGAGGTACCATTGCCCGGGCATGGTGAGGCTGGCACTGGCTGAAGAGGAAGGGGTGTGTTTTCCCCTCCGTCTGAGTTGGCGAGAGCCACTGGAGGGCGGCGGAATCGGGTGACGTCTCATATTCTATCAAAACGGAGTCGATTCCCTCGGGCAGGTGAAGCCGCATACGCCTTCCAAGGACAGGGTCGGCCTCACCGAGTTCGTACCTGACGTTGAAACCCTCTTCGGACTTGACGGTCGCGATATCCAGACCGTCGGTATCCAGATCCAGCACTCCGGAGACTCCCTCCGGCAGTTTGAGTTTCGAGCTCCCGTGGATTCTTTCGTTGGCGAAGTCTACGAAGACCTTCCAGTAGAGGTGTTCTACTATCGGCTGTTCCGGATCAAAATAGGAGTGAGGATCTACTCTGGCCATTATCTCTCCCCGTGTGCTGTTCTGGTTTCCATCCATCCTTCCCGGTTGCGACCATCCTAAACTTGATAAGCACCCCTTCTTCAATCGAAAGAAAGGTCCTCCGCTCTCGTGTCTCCGAAACAGTATACACTCTCCGCACGCCTTGATAAAGCCTGTCAACCGGTTTTACGCGGCTCTTCCCCGCTTTCCCTGCCGGGAACGATCATCGGCGACACCGTCCCCAGCCCTGCCTTATGGAGCACCGGCACCAGTGCGGCGCCGTCCCCGACAACAACCCATACCAGGTTCTCCGGCTTCAGAAACCGTTTACCTGCCTTGACAACATCTTCCAGCGTAAGCGCTTTGAGATTCTCAACGAGCCGCTGGTGGTAGTCATCGGGCAGGCGGTAGACCCAGAGGTCGGCCAGACCGGCCGCCAGTTGACCGAAAGTTTCGAAACGCTGGGGGTAGCGAAGGAGGTAGTTATCCCTGGCCGAGGCAAACTCTTTTTCGCTTACCGGGCGATCGTTGAGGATCGCGGCAAATTCATTCTTCAGTTCGATAAGCGACTCAACCGTTTTGTCCGACTGGACCGAGGTGCGCAGCGTCCACGGTAGGAGCCCCGCTTTCGGCTCCATCTGGGAAACGGCGCCGTAGGTGTAACCCTTGTCTTCCCTGAGGTTCATATTGATTCTGCTGGTAAACTGCCCGCCGAGAACGGCATTGAAGATGATGAACGCCGGAAAGAGGGGATCTGTCCTCGATACCGAGCGCATGGCGCAGGCTATGTAGGACTGGGGCGCGCCGGGTTTGTCAACGACAAAGAGTTGGCCGGATGCGAACGACTCTTCCGGTTCGCGCTTAACCGAACCTTCGCCCGACCACTTTTCAAAAACCCTTTCCACCTCATAGAAGGCCTCATGGGTGGAAACGTCGCCAACGACCACGACGAGAGAGGAGTCCGGCCGGTAGTTAATACGGTGAAAATCGGCGGCGTCACGCGCCTTGAAACACGAGATGGACGCAGGTGAGCCTTCGATGGGGTGGCCGTAGGGTGAATGCTCACCGAAGAGCTTGGCCCAGAGCGTTCTGTCGCCGAGCTCGGAGGGATCGTCGAGGTCCCTCGTCAAACCGGCGATCATCTCCTTCCTCAACCTTGCGGCGTCCTCTTCCCTGAAGTCGGGTCGCATCAGGACGTCTCCTATGAGGTCCAGCCCCCCTGAAAGCTTATCCCTTATGAGAGAAAGGGAGAAGGCCGCCTGGTCCCGGTTGATGGTAGTGGAAAGGGGCGCGGCAAGCTCCTTCTGCCTACCCGCCATGTCCAACGGCCCCATGCCTGCGGCGGATTCGTCCATCAGCCCCGCGCAAAAATGAGCGAGTCCCGACTTCCCGGTTGGATCGAGCGAACTCCCGGCCCTACTGAAAAGAGAAACGGTGACCATTGGAAGGTGGTTGTCGCGTATAACCCACAGCTCCAGCCCGTTCCGCAGGCGCTTCTTGTCGAAGCCCGGGAAGACAAAAGCACGCCCTGTTCCCCTTTCGGGCATCTTCGACCTGTCTACGGAAGAGACCCCGCGGCCCTTCGGTGAAATAATGACCGTGGCGTAGCGGTCCGGGTTGAGGTAGCGTTCTGCGGTCTCCCTCACCCTTTCCGGGGTGACGGCGTCGTAACGGGCCAGGTCCTCTTCCAACCCTCCCGGGTTGCCGGCAAAGGTCTGGTAGTAGTTCAGCATGTCGCTGACGCCTCCAAAACCGCCGACCATCTGGAGACGCTTCAGTACGCTGGTTTTCAACCCGTCCACCGCCCGCCTCACTTCGCCCGGGCTCACCCCCTCCTCGATGAGACGAGCTATTTCGCCGCGACAGGCCTCTTCCAGCGATTCGATGGATTTCCCCTTCTGCGCGGTAACCCCAATCTGGAAACTGCCGGCCAGCTCTCCCCCACCCTGGAAGGACCAGAACGACTGCGCCGCCTGCCTTTCGAGCTGAAGTGTCTTCCCGAGTCTCGAATCTTTGCCCGTAGTTAGGATAAAGGAGAGGACCGAAAGAGCCGTCGAATCGTCCGTAAGGTGTGGAACGGTGGGCCACTCCATGTAAATGCGCTCAAGGGCAACCGTGTCCTCGAGCTTGATGCGCCTGCTTTTTGCCAACACGGGGGGGCGCCGCTCCATCGGGGCGACGATCGGACCGGGGGCAATCTCACCGAAGTATTTCTCAACAAGGCGAAGGGCTTCCCGCGTGTCAACGTCCCCCGCGACGCATATCGAAGCGTTCCGGGCCGTGTAGAAGCGCTTGAAGAAGTCCTTTACGTCCTCGAGCGTGGCCGCGTCGAGGTCCTCCATGGAGCCGATGACGGAGTGGTGATAGGGATGATCATTGGGGTAGAGAAGCGAAAGCATAGTCTCCTCGGCCGCGCCGTAGGGCTGGTTATCCATCGTCTGGCGGCGCTCATTTTTAACCACCTCCCTCTGGTTGTCCAGTTTCTCCTGGGTTATCGCCTCCGGCAGCCATCCCATCCTGTCCGACTCGAGCCAGAGGGCACGCTCCAGATAGGCAACCGGAACCACCTCCCAGTAGTTGGTCCGGTCCTCCGCAGTGGAACCGTTCAGCCTCGCTCCGATTTCCTCCAGGGGTTTGAAGTAGTCGTCTGGATAGTGCTCACTTCCCTGGAACATCAGGTGCTCAAAGAGGTGGGCGAAGCCCGTTTTCCCCTTC
>Ga0114934_10003236_pt1 | contig 10200 bp, 9 predicted proteins | sample 4SBtaG_2_FD_99695 | JGI IMG/M metagenome (GOLD analysis project Ga0114934, IMG submission 99695) | Deep subsurface microbial communities from Kolumbo volcano to uncover new lineages of life (NeLLi) - 4SBTROV10_white metaG | ecosystem: Environmental > Aquatic > Marine > Volcanic ...
GATGTTTTTCTGGCTGCCCAATTAAATAATTTGGAAGGTAAATTTTTTGTAACAATAGAATCATATCGTTTCTTTTTCCAACCCGAGACTAAATCTAACTGGTCATCAACTATCATATTGTAAAGCTCAGGAATTTCTTCTGGATTGTCTTGCAAATCAGCATCCATGGTAATAATTACATCACCTTTGGTTTTTTTAAAACCAGCATGTAAGGCTTGAGATTTTCCATAATTTTTAAAAAACCGAATGCCTTTTACATTGGCGTTTTTTTCAATTAAGGATTCAATAGTTTGCCATGAGTTGTCTGTGCTGCCATCATCAATAAAAATGATTTCATAAGAAAAAAGATTGGATTGCATAACTTTTGCAATCCAATCGTGTAACTCGTTTAATGAGTCTTGTTCGTTAAGTAGTGGTATAACTACTGATATGTTCATTTTAAATAAGTTCTATATTCTTTTTCAAAAGTAAAGAAATTATTTAAGCATCAGGATTAGTTTTCTTCATTATTGCAGCAACTATAAGACCAATGATACTTTGAAATAATAATCCCCAAGCTAATGATTTTAGTAAATTAAGAATTCCATATTGATTTTGACCTTCAAGTTTTTCAACAGCTTCTGCAATAGCCTCAGGAGGAGCACTAAAACCTTCCATAAATCCTATTGTAGCTTCAATAGTTTTTTCTTTGATGACTTCAGCTGCATCTGGATCGATAAAATTGAACAAAATAGCACTCACAGCAGTACTTATTGCAATACCAATAGCAACAGTAATAAAATATGATGAAAAGGCCTGTTTAAAACTAAGAAAACCTTCAAAAAAACTTTTAGACTTAGCAGTTGAAACAATTCCAAATCCTACAATAACAATTAGTAATCCTATTCCAATCCACATATTAACCATGAGATTAATATTTATTGCATAAATTAGAACTGTAATTAATGCTAATAAACCTCCAAGATATACACCATAATTAATAGCGCTTGATTTAATTGATTTTTCCATAATATTTATTTTTAGTTATTAATGCTAGTTAGTAAACAAATATACTAAAACGTTACACTTTAATTCTCAAGAAAGTGGGAATCTCATAAATTGTTACTTAAAACATTATTCACAAAAAGCGAGAATCTCATAGTTTGAACTAAAAAGGAGAATATAATCATAACAAGAATGGTAGTATCAAAATTTTTCCAGACTTGTATATTAAAAAAGTATTTCATTATATTCAAAAAAATAAATAAAGTGTTGTTATTTTGTAAAAAATACTTAAATTTGCACCTCGAAAAAAGAAACGATTTTAAAGTTTAAGTGATGAAAAAAGGAATACATCCAGAAAATTATAGATTAGTAGCATTTAAAGATATGTCAAATAACGATGTGTTTTTAGCAAAATCTACAGCAAGTACTAGTGAAACTATCGATGTAGATGGTGTTGAGTATCCACTTGTTAAAATGGAAATTTCAAGAACATCTCATCCTTTTTATACTGGTAAATCAAAATTAGTAGATACTGCTGGTCGTATTGATAAGTTTAAAAATAAATACGCAAAATTCAAAAAGTAAATACTTTTTAAAAATATATTTAATAAAAGCCTTTCAACTAATGAAAGGCTTTTTTATTTTTACACAAATGCGTTTATATGAACTATATACTTTTTGATGGACCAAATCGAAATGCTTTACTTCCATTTACTTATACAAGACCCGTTGCCGATATAAGAATTGGAATATTAACCATTCGTGAAAAGTGGGAAGCATATCTTGGGCATACAACCTCAACCGTGACTGAAGATTATTTAACAGATAAATTTCCAATGGTTGAATTTGAAGAAAATGTTATGATAAATGCGTCATGTATACCAAATGACACCTTGGTTGCAATGATTAAGGGATTAACTAAAAATCAAGCTATTTTTAAAGATGAAGATGTTATTGCCTTTTTTACAAGTGATAGTCAAGAGGAGGTAAATTTTGATACCTACGAAATTATTGAGTTTGCCGATGATATTTTAAGTATTGAACATACTTGGGACATTTTCTCAAAAAATGAACAAGCCATTCAAGAAGATTATAACTTGCTTACTAAAGGGCGTAAATCTCAGCCTATACCAGAAATGACAGTAGCATTTAATTCTGAAGATATATTTATTGAAAAAGGAGCAAAGCTGCCTCTGTGCTCTCTTAATGCTTCAAAGGGCCCAATATATATAGGGAAAGACGCAGAAATAATGGAAGGTAGTATGATAAGAGGGCCTTTTGCTTTATGCGATAATGCTGTAGTTAAGCTTGCTGCTAAAATTTATGGTGCTACAACTATTGGTCCAGGTTGTACAGTAGCAGGAGAGATAAAAAATTCCGTAATCTTTCAAAATTCTAATAAAGGTCATGAAGGGTATTTAGGGAATGCGGTTATTGGTGAATGGTGTAATATTGGAGCAGATTCTAACAATTCAAACCTTAAAAACAACTATGCCGAAGTACGCCTTTGGGATTATGAAACTGAAGGTTTTGCAAGAACAGGATTGCAGTTTTGCGGATTAATGATGGGAGATCATAGTAAGTGTGGAATTAATACAATGTTTAATACAGGAACCGTGGTTGGCGTAAGCGTTAATATTTTTGGTAGTGGTTTCCCCAGAAATTTTATACCAAGTTTTAGTTGGGGAGGTCATAAAGGCTTCACGACCTATTTAACCAAAAAAGCTTTTGAAGTTGCCAAAATAGTTATGGCAAGACGCAATGTTGAGTTTACCGAACAAGATGCGGTTATTTTAGAGCATATTTTTGAGGATACTAAAAAATACAGAAAACAATAAAAAGAATTAATTATGCTTGGATTATTTTTAATTTTTTTCATAGGTAAATATTATTACGAACTCGCTCAAGATTATTACAAGCATAGATGGTTATATGGTATTTTTGGAATCATAGTATATTATGTTGGAACAGCTATTGGCGGAGTTATTTTAGGGTTTTTAGATCTCATTTTTGCTTGGAATTTTGATTGGGAGAATAGCTTGTTTCTTGGGTTTCTTGCTTTGTCTTTTGGAATTGCTGCTACTTATGCTATTTATAGTTTACTAAAAAAGAAATGGAAAAATGAAGTAGTAGTTGTAAAAGATGAAATTCAAGATATTGGAAAGAATACTGAAAATGTAGACAAAAATTAATCTTTAATTTACTCCTTATGGTCTTAATTGAAGGAGATTAACATCAAATTATTCGTTTTTTCATTCGCTTTTTAAGTTGTAAATTTGCACGCTTGTTAAAAACACAAGGATGAATTCTATTAAAAAAGTCGCTTTTTATACTTTAGGTTGTAAACTTAACTTTTCAGAAACTTCAACAATTGCAAGAAGTTTTAAAAGCGAAGGGTTTAGCCGTGTAGATTTTTCTGAGGCTGCCGATATATATGTTATTAATACATGTTCAGTTACAGACAATGCCGATAAGCGCTTTAAAACTATTGTAAAACAAGCTCAAAAAGTAAATCCTGAAGCGTTTATTGTAGCCGTTGGTTGTTATGCACAGTTAAAACCACATGAATTGGCTGATGTTAATGGTGTAGATTTGGTACTTGGGGCTACTGAGAAGTTTAACGTTACAAGTTATATTAATGATTTATTAAGTCATCCCGAGCGCAGTCGAGGGGCTGGTGAAGTACACTCCTGCGATATTGATGAAGCCGATTTTTATGTGGGAAGTTATTCCGTTGGAGATAGAACACGTGCGTTTTTAAAAGTTCAAGATGGTTGCGACTATAAGTGTACTTATTGTACAATCCCTTTAGCACGCGGTATATCAAGAAGCGATACACTTAGTAATGTACTAAAAAATGCAAAAGAAATTTCTGAGCAAGACATTAAGGAAATTGTGCTTACGGGTGTAAATATTGGTGATTATGGCAAAGGCGAATTTGGTAACAAAACACATGAGCATACGTTTTTAGAGTTGGTACAAGCTCTTGATAATGTTGAAGGTATTGAGCGGTTAAGAATCTCATCGATTGAACCTAATTTATTAAAAAACGAAACGATTGAATTTGTGTCACAAAGCAAATCATTTGTACCACATTTTCATGTGCCATTACAAAGTGGGCATAACGACATTTTAAGGTTAATGAAACGTCGTTATTTGCGTGAATTGTATGTAGAACGTATTTCGAAAATAAAAGAAGTAATGTCTCATGCATGCATTGGTGTAGATGTTATTGTTGGGTTTCCAGGAGAAACTGATGATCATTTTTTAGAAACATATAATTTTTTAAATGCGCTTGATGTGTCTTACTTGCATGTGTTTACGTATTCTGAACGTGATAATACAGAAGCGGTAGATTTAAAGGGTGTTGTGCCAAAAAACATACGCACTAAACGTAGTAAGATGTTACGTGGCTTATCTGTAAAAAAACGTAGAGCGTTTTACGAAAGTCAAATTGGTAGCGAAAGAACAGTCTTGTTTGAAAGCGAAAATAAAGATGGATATATCCATGGCTTTACTGAGAATTATATAAAAGTAAAAGCACCTTGGAATCCAGAATTGGTAAATACTTTACATAACATAAAGCTTACTGAAATAGATGATGATGGTTTGGTACGTTTTGATTTTGCGGAGGAAACCGTATTGTCTTAAATCCTCACACCAACAGGAAGCATGCTTTTGTAGCGTCTGTTCTTGCGAATAAATTTTGCAATTGGAGGACTCGTTGGAACTACGCTAATATTGCGTTTTTGAATATTTTCCATAACCAATTTTAAAAAATCTTCAACAAATGTTTCATCCGTCACACATTCTGGAACAATAAGTTTTGTTAAAAAAATCTTTCGATCTTGGAGCGAATATTCAATTTTTGCTAGTTCATTATCAACCTCTAGTTGAAATTGACGTAAAAATGTATTATCTGTAAGTTCAGCTGCATCAATCATAATTAGTCTTATTTATTCAATGGAGAAAGCACTATTTTGTATAGTTTTGCTATGCAAATTTACAAAAAAAATAGTTATCAGCCATATATTATTGAGCCTTAATTGTTTATGAACCAAGATATAATTCATGTTTACTTTATGCCAGGAATGGCAGCTAACCCTTCAATATTTGAATATATTAAGTTGCCTGAAGATCAATTTGAGATACACTGGTTAGAGTGGATTATTCCCGTTGTTAATGAGACTATCGAGGGTTATGCAAAAAGAGTACTTATAAGTGTTACACATAAAAATAGCGTTCTCATAGGTGTTTCTTTTGGAGGGATTTTAGTTCAGGAAATGAGTAAGCATACTCATTTAAAAAAAGTGATTATAATATCGAGTGTTAAAACACGATTTGAACTCCCTAAGCGAATGAAAATAGCCAGAATTACTGGAGCTTATAGGATGATTCCAACACGATTGTTAAGTAATGTGGAAGCTTTGGCAAAATATGCTTTTGGGAAAACCGTTACTAAACGGGTAGAGTTGTATAAAAAATACTTATCCGTGAGTGATAAAAGATATTTAGATTGGGCGATAAAAACAGTTATATTTTGGGATCAAGAGAAGGCATTGCCTAATGTTATTCATATTCATGGTGAGAAAGATGCCGTTTTTCCAATAAAGAACATCAATGATTGTATTACCGTTAAGGGAGGGACACATATTATGATTATTAATAAGTATAAATGGTTTAACAAAAATTTACCTCAGCTCATATTAAGTTAAAATTTAAGGCTATATCATTTTTTTTTTTACATTTAGAGCAAATAAACTTTATAAAAATGAAGACAATAAAAAATATTTTGGCTTGCGTTGGATTATTAAGTTTAGCTGGATTGTTAGTTTTTGCAGTTCAGGATGCTCCAAGCGATGAAAATTTAGAAAAGAAGATTATAAACGAATACAACGTTTATGCACTTAATGTTCCTGATAACTTAGATTTTTCAGGAGAAGCATTACCATTAAAAAATCCCGATATTCATGAACGAATGGACCGAGAATTGTTGGTAAACACCTATTGGCAATCTAATGCATTGTTAATGTTTAAACGTGCAAATAAGTATTTTCCAATCATTGAACGAATTTTAAAAGAATATGGTATTCCTAATGATTTTAAGTATCTAGCAGTTATTGAAAGTGGATTAGCTAACGCTGTTTCTCCAGCAAATGCTAAAGGTTTTTGGCAAATAATGAAGACTACAGGAAAGGAGAATGGTCTAGAAATTAATACTAATGTTGATGAACGTTATAATTTAGAAAAATCTACAATTGTAGCCTGCAAGTATCTTTTAAAAGCTAAAGAAAAATTTGGGACTTGGACTTTAGCAGCTGCATCGTACAATGCAGGTATGTCTGGTGTTTCTAGACGATTAGAGGAGCAAAGTGTGAGTAATTATTACGATTTATTACTAGGCGAAGAAACTGGACGCTATTTGTTTAGAATTGTAGCTTTAAAAGAAATTTTAAACCATCCAGATAAGTATGGTTTTAATTTTAGATACAAAGATCTTTACAAAAGTATACCAACTTATAAAGTTGCTGTAGATACTACTGTAACCGATTTTGTAAAGTTCTCTGAGCAGTTTGGCATTAATTATAAAATACTAAAACTGCATAATCCTTGGTTACGAGAAGCTCACCTTAACAATAAATCTGGGAAACAATATTTTATAGAAATTCCTAAAGAAGGATACTATACTATACCTTAAATAAAAAAGTACTGAATTTTCAGTGCTTTTTTTATTTAACTATTAACGTCTACTACGTCTGTTTTGTCTTGATGATGTCGGGCTTCCGTAATGCTGATTTGGTATAGAAGCACGCTTCATTTGGTCTTTCATCATTTTAATTTGTTCTGAAAGCATGTTTCTTTTATCTAGCTTTTGCGCTTCGGCTAACAACTTATTTGCTTCTTGTTTACGTCTCTTGCTAAATGCTATGCCAGCTAAATTTAATTTTGCCATGGCTAAATCATGATCCATAGACAAACCTAAAGCAATAGCGTTTTTAAAATATTTTTCAGCTTCATTCATATTGGTTTGAGAAACCATAATACCGTTTAAGTAATTGTAATACCCTTGTTGCTTTTTAGTTAGAGCTGATTTGGGGTGCTTTATTTTATCCAACCATTTTTTTGCGCCTTCAAAATCTTGCTTACGTAACTTTAAAAAAGACAATAAAATAAACTCATTTTTAAAGTAAAGAAAGATGAAAATTGAAGATAGTAGAATATACATGATGCCATTACCTATATAACCTTCGGTAAATTGGTAAACAGCATAAGCTAATATTAAAGCGGTAATAAATAGTTTTATATTTTTGTTGTACATTTTTTCTGTTATAATTAAGAATGCAAAGGTAATAAAAACAATTCAAAATATTTTTAATTTTAGGTTTGTCAAAGTAAAAACTCTTTGTATATTTGCCCGCAGTTTTGAGGAGATAAAACAAAACTGAGATTTAATTAAAGAAAAGTAGGTTTTAAAGATATAGTATAATGAAAAGAACGTTTCAACCATCAAAGAGAAAAAGAAAAAACAAGCATGGTTTTAGAGAAAGAATGGCATCCGTAAGTGGCAGAAAAGTTCTTGCTCGAAGAAGAGCTAAAGGCAGAAAGAAACTATCTGTATCTTCAGAACTTCATCATAAAAAATAATGATTAACAATTGTTAATATATTAAAGGTGTTACTAGTCGTAACGCCTTTTTTTATACTTAATGGATACCTATTTTTGAACAATTTAAAACATAACACACTATCTAATGCCAAAAAGAAAAGACCTTAATTCCATTTTAATAATAGGCTCTGGACCAATAGTTATAGGGCAAGCTTGTGAGTTTGATTATTCAGGAACCCAAGCGTTGCGTTCATTACGTGAAGATGGAATAGAAACCGTTTTAATAAATTCTAACCCAGCAACAATAATGACCGATCCTGCAATGGCCGATCATGTGTATTTGTTGCCGCTTACAACGAAATCTATTTTACAAATATTAAAAGAGCACCCACAAATTGATGCCGTTTTACCAACAATGGGAGGGCAAACAGCTTTAAATTTGTGTATAGAAGCTGATGAGAAGGGCATATGGAAAGATTTCGACGTTGAAATTATAGGTGTCGATATAGACGCTATTAATATAACTGAAGATAGAGAGAAGTTTAGAGAGTTAATGTTAACTATTAATGTGCCAATGGCACCTCAAGCCACGGCAACTTCTTATTTAAGTGGAAAGGAGATTGCACAAGAGTTTGGTTTTCCTCTGGTTATAAGAGCATCCTTTACTTTGGGAGGTGCAGGAGCATCTTTTGTGTATAAAGAAGAAGATTTTGATGAATTATTAAAGCGTGGTTTGGAAATTTCTCCAATCCATGAAGTAATGATTGATAAAGCACTTATAGGTTGGAAAGAGTTCGAGTTGGAGTTACTTAGAGATGCCAATGATAATGTAGTTATTATCTGTTCAATTGAAAATATGGACCCAATGGGAATCCATACCGGAGATTCTATTACAGTAGCACCAGCAATGACTTTAAGCGATACAACATATCAGAAAATGCGTGATATGGCCATACACATGATGCGTAGTATTGGAGATTTTGCAGGAGGTTGTAATGTGCAATTTGCTGTAAGCCCTGACGAAAATGAAGACATTATTGCTATAGAAATAAATCCAAGGGTTTCACGTTCTTCGGCATTAGCAAGTAAAGCAACGGGTTATCCAATTGCAAAAATAGCGGTTAAACTCGCTATAGGTTATACATTGGATGAGTTAGAAAACCAGATTACCAAATCCACGTCTGGATTGTTTGAACCAACATTAGATTATGTAATTGTGAAAATTCCGCGTTGGAATTTTGATAAGTTTGAAGGTAGTGACAGAACTTTAGGATTACAAATGAAATCTGTTGGTGAGGTTATGGGTATTGGTCGTTCTTTTCAAGAAGCGCTACATAAGGCCACACAATCTCTCGAAATAAAGCGTAACGGATTAGGAGCAGATGGGAAAGGCTATAAAAATTATAATCAAATAATTGATAAGTTAACTCATGCTAGTTGGGATCGTGTATTTGTAATTTATGATGCTATTCAAATGGGAATTCCGTTGAGCAGAATTCATGAGATTACAAAAATTGACATGTGGTTTTTAAAGCAATATGAAGAGTTATACCATCTTGAAAAAGAAATTTCAACTTTTACTATCGATACTATTGAGCGCGATTTACTTCTGGAAGCCAAACAAAAAGGGTATGGTGACCGACAAATAGCACATATGTTAGGGTGTTTGGAAAGCCAAGTGTATAACAAGCGTGACGAACTGAATATTAAACGTATTTATAAATTAGTAGATACTTGTGCTGCCGAGTTTAAAGCGAAAACGCCATATTATTATTCAACTTTTGAAAATGAAGTTGAAACGGCTGATGGGAATTGTTTTTCCGATAATGAAAGCATAGTATCAGATAAAAAGAAAATTATTGTTTTAGGCTCTGGACCAAACAGAATTGGGCAAGGAATAGAGTTTGATTATTGTTGTGTTCACGGAGTATTGGCAGCAACAGAATGTGGATATGAAACCATTATGATTAATTGTAACCCAGAAACTGTTTCAACCGATTTTGATACCGCAGATAAGCTGTATTTTGAACCTGTTTTTTGGGAACATATTTACGATATTATTCGCCATGAAAAACCTGAAGGTGTAATTGTTCAATTAGGGGGGCAAACAGCTTTAAAGCTAGCAGAAAAACTAGATCGTTATGGCATAAAAATTATTGGAACTACATTCCAATCTTTAGATTTAGCAGAAGATAGAGGTTCGTTTTCAACCTTATTAAAAGAAAACAATATTCCATATCCAGAATTCGATATTGCAACTACAGCAGATGAAGCTTTGGCAATTGCAGAAGTTTTAGATTTTCCAATCTTAGTACGACCTTCGTATGTACTTGGTGGACAAGGCATGAAAATTGTTATCAATAAAAAAGAATTGGAAGAACATGTTGTAGATTTACTTCGGAAAATGCCTGGAAATAAGCTGCTATTAGATCATTATTTAGATGGTGCCATTGAAGCAGAAGCAGATGCTATTTGTGATGGGGAAAATGTGTATATCATTGGTATTATGGAGCACATAGAACCTTGTGGAGTTCACTCAGGAGATAGTAATGCCACATTACCGCCATTTAATCTTGGGGATTTTGTAATGCAACAAATTAAAGATCATAC
>Ga0114934_10003237_pt1 | contig 10198 bp, 11 predicted proteins | sample 4SBtaG_2_FD_99695 | JGI IMG/M metagenome (GOLD analysis project Ga0114934, IMG submission 99695) | Deep subsurface microbial communities from Kolumbo volcano to uncover new lineages of life (NeLLi) - 4SBTROV10_white metaG | ecosystem: Environmental > Aquatic > Marine > Volcanic ...
AGAGATGTCATCCTTTCGTTAATTTTTTGTTTTTGTCAACTTATATCTTAACAGGATGGCATCTCTTTTTCAATATACTTGGTATTTTATTACATATATTCCCTACAGTAATTTTACTCTAATGCGTTATTTGTTACCTTTCATCATTTTTCCATGGTGTTCAATAAATCCACGTATTCTAGTTAAATAGTCATTTAGGTATTTGTTATCTTTTTTAGTATTTTGTATCTCTTTTAGATAAGCCAAACCTTTTTCAAATTTATCTTGTTTAATATATGGTTCTGCTTCATTTGGTTTTAAACTAATTGCTTTATTATAGCTTATATTTGCATTTTTATAATGTTTTTTAATATAATCATAAACTTGATCAGACATATAGTAACAATAGTACATTTTATCTAAATCATTTTCTGCAACTGCTTTTACTTTTATGTTGTTTAATATTTTAATATATTGTTTTACATTTCTAAGCCTAAAATAGTTATTTATAAGTTGTACTTGTGATACAAAGTATAATTCTGAATCTACACTTAAATTTTTTTTGTAATTTATCGAGATATTTTATAGATTTATCATATTGAGCTAACTTATAATAATTAGTTCCTAGATAACTATATATTTGGTTTACATATTTCTTTGTTAATCATAGAACCATTTTTAATTAATTTATTTTATTATAATAGTTCAAAGCATTAGAATAATTATCATTTTTAAAGTTTGAAATAGCTTTATTCTCATAATATTTCATTCGATAAAAAGGAACAGCCCATAAAATAATTATTAAAGAAATAAGTATTAAAATATAGTTTTCTACTTGAAATTTTATGATATTTTTCAAATTTATTCCCTTATAAAGCAACAAAAATATGTTGTTATAGTTGCATAATTATTACACAACATATATAATATGACATATGGCAACAAAAATATAAATTTTATTGTTGCATAACATTTTTCAAGAGGGGGAAATATTATGAAAAAAACATTATCAATTGTTTTGAGTTTGGCTTTAATATTTGCATCCACGACGATAGCTTTTGCGACTACAAATAATGAACAAGCAGGCCTTTTAATTGGGACAACTAGCAGCACTGTAGAAAATGACAAAGCTCTTATAGATAATACTCTTAATACTTATTTCGGGTTACAATTTAAGAGCGTTAAAGATAATAAACCTAATGAAGTGGATCAGCTAAAAAATGTAGTAGAAGCTAACTTAGATTCAGGAAGGCAAGTTTTAAATTATGAAACGGGAAAGGCGAAATTTCTTATAGCTTCTCATGATGCTGATAACACTGTTATAGAAAATTACAGCTATAAAGTGGTTTACTCAGATTTGAAATTAGATAACGATCATGCTATTGCAGATATAAATCTAAATTATAAAATCAAATATAATTTCATGCAGGACGTAGATAAGGAACAAGACTACCACAAAATATCATTAATAAAAGAAAAAGGCAAATGGTTGATATATGATGATGTCTATACCAATGAGTTTAAACAAGCCTTTGGAGTCGGCACTGATTTTAACAAGTTAGCTATAAACGCAAAGAACGATTATGATAACTTCAAACAAAGTAACTCAAATAAAACTATTAACAATGTTAATGTAAATTTAATTACTCCAAATTCAGTACCTGGCGATTACTACGTAGACTATACTTCATCACTCAGGCAGGCTGCTGCTTCGTATGCATTAGAATATTCTGATGATACTGGTAGTACGACATCATATTCTTCATATAACAATTTGCTATTTAACCACTACAATCCTGATGATTGTCAAAACTTCGTATCCCAGTGCATTTGGTATGGACTTGGTGGAAGAAGCAGTGCTAATAAAGATTTGCCGATGGATGCTTATTGGTGGGGAAATGTAAGCAGTGCCACAAATGACTGGGCGGGTACCTCATATTTTTATTCATATGTTACCAACAATCATGCAAACAATTCTTATGGAGTTCAGGGCATAGATACACAAGTTTCAAATGTAATAACTGGTGATTATGTTTATGATACATCTGGTGGTGGCCATGCAATGTTCATAAGTAATGTAATAGATTCAAATGGAAATGGTAGTACTGACTGGCCAGAAATTTATATATGTGCTCATACATCTAACCGCAATAATCATAACCTTAAAGCATTGTATGGGGGCATCTCAACTCCACCATCATCATTCAAATTTATAAAAATAGTAACTTTTAAATGGAACAATGGCGATTAATATAAGATACACATAAATTTGTAAAAATCTAATTAAGACGACAGTCCGCTAACTTATGTTAATGATATTATTAATTTAAATTTTGATTTTATAACATTAACTGTGAAATTTGGAGAAAAAAGTACTGTTTAAAAGTTTCTAAACATAATATTAAATTATATTTAAAAAGGAAGGTTGTAGTATGAAAAAGAAATTTTATTTTATATTTCCCCTGATAATTTTATCTGTTATTTTATTTTGGGGTTGTATTAATGAGACTAAAGCGAATTCATCAAATAAAGGTATTGACAAAACTAAAAACCAAATAACTCTGGAGCAAATAAAACAAAGTTATGTTAAAACTGATGAAAAAATATTAAATACTCAAGAATATAAAAATTACATATTAGTCGAAAGCCAGCTCCCCACACTTGCTAACCACTTTACTTTATATAATTTGAAAACAGGAAGCAAAAATATCCTTCCAAGTGGTGTTGATTATATTGATTCTGCAAAGATAATTAACGAAAACAATATTATCCTTTATTCAAAAGGTACAAACTCTGAATCTGTTGCACAGATCTTTCCTTACGAAATTGATTGCACAAGAGTAACAGAAAACAATAATTCAGAGGGAGGTTTTATTCCAATATACAAGAAAATTAAATTTCCAATAGAAAAACAAATTTCTTTAAAAGGAAAGAAAAAAGAAGAAATAACTGATCTAAGAGTTACTGTAAATGGATTACAGGTAAGTTTTGCCCCTCAAGATAGTAAAGATGTAACTTTCTATGCGGATTATATTGATATTCCTACAATGGATATATTCTTTGATAAAACAACCAAAGAGCTCTCTCTTAAATTCCAAGATACTAAAATTGTGCAGTCATTATCCAATGCAAATATAACATCAATCGGTAATACCTTCATGAAACTTTTGAATATAAAAGAAGATGGCACCTCAACCATTCTCACAATAAAATTAAATAAAGAAGCAAAATATTATACCGGAAAGAAAGCTAGAATATATGGAATTAAAAATAATATCCCATATATTGATATACAGTTTGCGGCAAATAATACGGACTAATATAGGAAATTTAGCTTTAGATGAAAATTCAACTCAAATTACAGAAAATATGCCACCTTTACTATTAACATACCGCACCTTAAAGTATGATAATGGTAAAACAGAAAAATTTCAACAATAAGAAAGGTAGCAATGGCTTTTTTTATACTTACCAATGATGATAACTATATTATTATGGTAACTACTTTTCAGTACATGACACGGATGCTCCCACTACCCCTATATGTTGTTTAAAATTTATAATTATATTCAAAAATAGAGGATACATAATCTAATTTTATATTATGTATCCTCTATTTTTCTTTATTAATATTTCATATATTATTTTGCATAAACTTAGTGAACTACCACCGAGACAAGCAACGGTGGCTTCGTGAGAGGTTTGATATTTAAGTTTCCACCCTTAACAGGCAACCCTTACTCTCAACGGGAAGGACACTCTCCCTTTATCCCTCATAGTTTGTACTATTTCGGGAATACATTTTTCTTCTTTTCTCAATATATTTAACGAACCATTCACATCACTATTGACTAATCCAAAACTCGATTTAAACAATCCTCTAATCACTCTACGAGTTTTATCATAATGTTTTTTATCTATGGGTTCTAAATCGAAAGCACTGCAACCACTTGTATAACTTTCTTCTTTGAATTTAACTTCAATGCCTTTTAACTCTGCCTTATATTTAATTTGCTCTGCAAGTCTTTGAATTGGTATTTGAACAAAAGATTTGTTGTAATTCATATTTTGTTTGATACCCTTAATTTTACCTATAACTATCTTCTTTACCTTATGTTCTAATGCTTTATTTACAATATTTTTGCTTGTTTTATGAAGATAATCATTAACATAGTTATTTCTATATCTTCTTAATGAATTAATCATTTTAGTGTTTTTAAACTTATCAGAACCTATTTTTTCCATTTCAACGCTTTGATAATAAGCAATTTTATTGTTTACAAAAGCATTAATACCTTTTAGTTTTTTACCACAAAAAAGATAAGTTTCATTTCCATCCTTAAAAGTTAATGTGGCAAGATTATTAAGGCCTAAATCAATAGCCATAATATTAGTATTGTGTACTGGCTCTAATTCCTGCTTAATGTATATTACAATCAAATACCATTGTTTTAAAGAACTATCCCACTTTATTCTTACTTGTTGCAATTTATTAAAGTTTATAAGGCTTTGAAGTTTATTAGAAACCTCAAAATTTAAACTCTCTACCTCAAACATTTCTTGAATTGCTTTAGAAAGAGATAACATCAATGTATTTTCTTTAAACCTAATAGCCAAATTAGTAAATATAATTTCATTTTTTCTGTTCTCCATATTTTTAAATTTAGGTGGTTTGGGTAATCCATTATACTTGTGTGGATTTGCTTTAAAATCTTTAATACTTGCAAAATATGATTTCCAATTTTGCTCTAATACTTTAAAAGCCTGTTGTCTTGTATGACTATGAAGAAAATCACAATGCCAATTAGATTTAAACATATTTTCTATATCTACATAAGATTTAAAACCATTTTCTCTCAATTCATAATTAACTATATTGTAAAGTTTTGTTGTATGAAAAGATAATTCTTCTATAATATTTAACTATTCAATTGTAAAACTTGGCTTAAATTTAAATGATAACTTCATCTTTTCACCTCCTTAACATTGTTATCCATGTTTTTATTTTAACATACCATTGATACATAGTCAACTATGTGATAGAATTAGTTTAAGAGGTGATTATATGAAAAGAGTGAAAAGTTGTAAAAAGTGCAAATTTTATAATTCAGATGAGGAGTTTAATTGTAGAAAGTTTAAAATGGTAATACTTGATTTTAATAATGCACTTAAATGCAAGTATTATAGGCATAAGGGAAGAAGAAAGCGGTGTAAGAGCTGTATGTATTTAAAATATAGTTATGTACCACGTATAAACAAGTATAAATACGTATGTATAAAGACAGGTAAAATACGGACATATGCGGAGTTAGTGTATTGCAATAGATATAAGAAGCTAAATAAATAGTAGTTAGTTTATTAGAGAGTTAGATTTAAATCGTGTTGAGGAGTATATCACGTAAAAACAAGCGACCGACTAATCAATCGGTGCTGTTACCGTTAGAGGGTAGGAGAACTTCTCAGAAGAACATATGTAAAATTTTTACATTGGCTTGTGACTGTCCTAGTTGGGGGCGTAGGTGAAGGATTGTGATAATCCTAGTTGGTAATACTAGACCTGAGCGACTTAGAACCTATGGCGTTGTAATGACGTGGATATACGGATACCTTTGATTCCTATACGGATTAAAAGAATTAAAAAGTATATCCCCTTGTGTCCGAATATAGATTAATCTATATTCGGACACAAGGGGGGGAAAGCCATTTTCCTTATCAAGCCTACCAGATTAAAATTAAGAATGTTTAAAGTCAAGGTATTAGTTAAAAGTTTTTATTCTAACAGGCTTGAAGGGGTAAAGATATAATTATTTTAGAATAAGTATAGAATATTTAAGATAGTAATTAGTGTTTAAGTTATAGAGAGATTAAAGATATAAGAAATTATATTAAGATTGTTTATAGCTCTTATGGAAGGAGAATAAGGATAATTATTATTTAAACATAATAATTATCCTTATTCAAATTTGGTTGAAATTGAAAAGGACGTATAGTAAAATGAAGGTGGTAAAGCTTGCTTGCAAGCTCCACGAAGTGATAGACAACTATTTCACTTCAGAGCTTGTGAGGGGTTGTTCCCCCTTCAATCCCCCTAAAAAATAAAGTATCTAAATCAAAATTAACTCAAAATGAATATTTAATAAGAGCAGCATTAGATAAAAAAATATTAGTAGTAGATGGATTGAAGGATTTAAATATAGAGTTAAAAAGAATAGGTAATAATCTTAATCAATTAACTAAATCAGTACATGAAGGTAAGGCTAATTGTTCAAAGGAACTATTAGAAATAAATGAGGAGATGAAAGAGGTATGGCAGTTATTAAGGCAGTTAACTCCAAAGACTCCTTAGGTGGAATTATTAAGTATATAACCATGGGAGATAAAACAGAAGAAAGATTAATCAGTGGGGAGGATTGTAGTCCTTCAAATGTACTTGAAGAAATGAAAGTAACTAAAGAAATATTTAATAAAACTAAGGGACGGCAGTATAAACATTTTATTCAAAGTTTTGATCCAAAAGATAATTTAGATTATATGAAAGCTAATAGTATAGGCTTAGAATGGGCAGAAAAGAATTTCAAAGGGTTTGAGGTTTTAATAAGTACCCATAAGGACAAAGGGCATATACATAATCATTTTATAGTTAATTCTGTAAGCTTTGAAGATGGTAGAAAACTTAGATATAGCAATAAAGAATTGGAACATTTTAAAAATATAAATGACTGTATATGTGAAAGAGAAGGATTAAATATAGTAAGAGAACCAAGCAAAGATATAACAAGTTTTAATCATAATAAATATAAAGTAATAGAAAAAGCCTTTAATGGTACAGGAGAAAGCTATCTTTTAAATACAGGACTTGAAGTAAGTAATTCATTAAAGGTATCAAAAACAAAGGAAGAATTTATAAAATCTATGGAGGAAAAGGGATATAAGGTTAACTGGAAAGACACAAGAAAGTATATAACATTTACAACTCCTGAAGGAAAGAAAATAAGAAATTCAAATTTACAAAAGACATTAAAAAAGAATAAATTTACCAAGGAGGGTATAGAAAATGAACTTCGATACAATATAGAAAAGGGAAGAAATGAAGCAGAGGAACTTAAATATTATAATGGAAGAGGAAACAGCAATACAAAAACTGAAATCACTAGAGCAGATGTTGAAAGAAAAATCCTCTATGGAAGGGGAGCAAATGAAATATCTAGTATCAGAAATGACAAGTCTATCAGTAGTAGTAAGGAAAACTATAGAGGAAATGGAAGAGAGAAACAAAATATTAGTGGAGCAGTTGAAGGTAGAAACACAGAAGAGAAGTCAAACTATAGAGAAATTGAACAAAATCACCAAAGGATTAAAAGGAGAAATGAAGGAACTAAAGGAATTAAATTATCAAAAGATAGAGAAAGTAATGGAATCAGTAAATCAGCCACAACAAGTGAATCAAGAAATAATAAAGGAGTTAAGCAAACTGATATACAAAGTAGATTACATAGACAAATTGACTTGGAAGGACAGAGTAAAGCAGTATGCAGTACAGTTAGGAATATCAGTAGGGATAATTCTTTTAGTGTTAGGAGCATATCATCTGATAACTTATTTGATAAAATAATTAAAGATGTTACAACAGATATTGAAAAATCATTAAAAGAAGAACAAAAAAGTCAATTAGAATTAAAAAATAAAAAAGCATCTAAATTAAAGAATAGGTGTAAGGATTTAGATAGAGAAAGATAAAAAAACTAGCATATTAATATGCTAGTTTTTTAATTATAACTAAAAATAATGGAGCAAAACAGAGTAAAAATAGAGTAATTTTAGAGTAAAAATGGAGTAAAAAAAAACTTGAATATGATATCATTTTTTCTAGTGTTTTTTATCTTGAAATATAGTTGGCACAGCCAACTTAGAACTTTGCGGATAGCATGTGATATCATATTTCCCTTATGCTCTTTTTTTTATTATTTAATTATACTAAGTTATGCTACTCTACAATAAATCAATTTCTCCCAAAAATATATAGACTAATTTGTATGAAAGCAAATCAGTCTATATATTTAATATAATCTTGTATTATCATTTTAAAGTTAAGCCTAACTATTATGATTATTTAATCTTAAATATTTTTCTGTTTTACAAATTAAAATTATTAAAGTTATAATCTCTATAACATAACTAGAAAGGGTTATAAAAATTAATGATATATCATTTACATAAGATAAAATCACTAGTATACAACAAATTATAAAATAAGTTATTCCAAACTTTAGTAATAATTTACCAAAATATTTATTTCCAGCAATCCAACTTAACTGATTTTTTTGAGATTGTCCTGTTTTATATCCAAAAATTGAATTAATATTCTTAGGTGTAAAAAATGCCAATATAATACCACCTATTGTAAATAGAATTGGTGCTATTAATAATAAAATTAATTCCATGGGTAACCTCCTATAAGTTAATACAATAATCACAAATTGAAGAAATTTCTTCATCATGAGTTACTACTATAACTATTGCATCTTTAGCAAGTTCTTTAATTTTAGTTTTTATAAAATAATTACTTTCTTTATCTAATGATGATGTAGGTTCATCCATGATATAAATAGAAGCAGGTTTTATTAAGGCTCTAGCTATTCCAATTTTTTGTTTTTCACCTCCAGAAATATTTTCAATATCATCATTTATTTCCATATTTAAAATCTCCGATAATCTTTTGTTATTAATATATAACTCCATATTCTTTAGTAGTTTTTCAGTGCTTTGGTTATTAATATCATTATTTATTATATTTATATTACTAATAATAGTACCATTAATGATTGTTGGATTTTGTTCTATCACACTAATATCTTTTGCCCTAATTTCACTCATATTTAAATTCTTGATGGAGATATTATTTATTTTCACTTCTCCAGAATTTGGTTGAAAAAGTCCTAATATTATCATCAATAAAGTGGTTTTTCCACTACCATTTAGTCCTACAACTGAATAAGAGTTTCCTTTACTAAAAGTATAACTAAAACTATTGAATATTTTTTTATTATTATACGAAAAATCTATTTTATCTAACCCTATACTATTAATATCTTTAATATATAGGCTACCATTTTGTTCTTCAGGTTCATTGTATAAATTCTGAATTCTTGAGTATGAAACTTTCACATTTTGATATTGTTTACCTATATCAAAAAAATATCTAATAGATGAAATGGCAATATTATAGTAAGCTGATAAAATAGTAAATTCTCCTGCAGTCATTTTCTTATTTAATACCATTGAACCACCAAAAATAAATATTAATATTTGTGATATAGACATAAGTATATTATCAAATCCAGAATATAAATATTGAACTATTTGCAACTTCATTAATGATTTCAATAATTATATATTGTTTTTTCTATTTTGTCAATAGATTTTATTTGCAACTTCATTAATGATTTCAATAATACTTTAAATGGATTGGTCATCCTATTGTCTATCCAATGATATAAACTATTAATCTTTATAAACTTAATTTTAATTAATTGTTCATATATCTTACTAAAATAATATGCTTGATTGTTTTTGACTTTTAAGCAAGAATTATATACCTTGTTTTTAAATAAAATATAAAATGTACCATATATTAATATGATAATAATTAATAAAATAGTAAAATGTATATTAACTATTGATATAAATAACATAGACATCATTAATTTAAGAATATTACTAATTAAATTTTCTATTAGTTTAAAACAGAATTCTACAACACAATTAATATCTGCATTTAATTGTTGCGTAAGAGAACTTAAATTAATATCTTTAAAATATGATAATCTAATTTTTTGAATATGATGTAGCATTTTTTTTGTATATTCATATGAAGTCTTTGCATATATCTCAATATAAAAGGAATTTAATAGATAACCAGTTATTACACCAAATATGGTAAGTGATCCGAAAATTATACAAAAATCATATATAGTATAATTTGATATGGGTGTTATAAGGAAGTCTATAAATTTTCCTGATATTGCAGGCAGAAACAAAGATAATATAGATGAAATAGTAACTAAAATAATAAAAAGTATAATTTTTTTTTAAAGTTTTTAAAATGGTACCTATAGGTTGGACACTATAAAAAAGAGTGTCTAGTTTATAGGTATTTTTTTGTGTATAATTATCAGTGAATATGGAGGTCTTTAATATGAGCAAAATCACATTTTCTAAG
>Ga0114934_10003238_pt1 | contig 10197 bp, 10 predicted proteins | sample 4SBtaG_2_FD_99695 | JGI IMG/M metagenome (GOLD analysis project Ga0114934, IMG submission 99695) | Deep subsurface microbial communities from Kolumbo volcano to uncover new lineages of life (NeLLi) - 4SBTROV10_white metaG | ecosystem: Environmental > Aquatic > Marine > Volcanic ...
CAATCATGACGATTATAATGCAATAATGATAAAAGCTCTGGCCGACCGCTTAGCAGAAGCTTTTGCTGAGTATTTGCATAAAGAAGTGAGAACCAATCATTGGAGTTATGCTTTAAACGAGAACTTATCTAATGACGAGTTGATTAAAGAATCATACAAAGGGATTCGTCCTGCTCCTGGTTATCCAGCGTGTCCAGATCATTTGGAGAAGAAAACCATATGGAAGATTTTAAAAGTTGAGAAAGCTATTGGAGTGAAGCTTACTGAAAGCTTGGCTATGTGGCCAGCAGCGAGTGTGAGTGGGTATTATTTTGCAAATAAAGAGGCCAAATATTTTGGTTTGGGAAAGATTACGGAAGACCAATTGGTAGATTACGCAGAACGTAGGCAAATAACAAAAGAAGAAGCAAGAAAGTGGTTGAATCCAAACCTTGCAGATAATTAAAACAATAAAGTCATACAAACATTTGTGTATTGGTGGCTAAAAAAGAGATTTCTGCTTTTGCAGAAAATAAATATGAAAGTAACAGAGCATATAAAAAAAGCAAACGGAAAGACACAGTTTTCTTTCGAAATTTTACCACCTTTAAAAGGGCAACATATACAATCTATTTTTGATAGTATAGATCCATTAATGGAGTTTAATCCACCTTTTATTGATGTTACTTACCACAGAGAAGAGTATGTGTTTAAAGAGCAAGAAAATGGTTTGCTAAAAAAGCAAGTGGTAAAAAAACGACCAGGAACAGTTGGTATATGTGCAGCCATTCAAAATAAATATAAGGTAGATGCTATTCCGCATATTTTATGTGGGGGTTTTACCAAAGAAGACACCGAAAATTTCTTGATTGATTTAGATTTTTTAGGCATTCAAAATGTTATGGCATTGCGAGGAGATGCTGTCAAAAGCGAAACGTATTTTAAACCAGAAAAAGAAGGGCATTCGTTTGCGAGTGATTTGGTGTCTCAAATTGAAGACTTAAATAAAGGCATTTATTTAGATGAAGATTTACAAAATACAGCATCAACCAATTTTTGTACAGGTGTTGCTGCATATCCTGAAAAGCATATGGAAGCACCAAGTTTAGAAAGTGATATTCATTTTTTAAAAAGGAAAATTAAAAATGGGGCGACTTATATAGTGACTCAAATGTTTTTTGATAATCAGAAATATTTTGATTTTGTAGAAAAATGCCGGAAAGAAGGGATTACTGTGCCTATTATTCCAGGATTAAAGCCCATTGCTACAAAAAAGCAGTTGAATTTAATTCCACATCGTTTTCATGTAGATTTACCGGAAGCATTAATTATAGAAATTGTAAAATGTAAAGATAATACTCAGGCGCGTCAAGTAGGTATTGAGTGGTGTGTACAACAATCCAAAGAATTACAAAAAGCAGGAATTCCAGTGTTGCATTACTACTCTATGGGGAAAAGTGATAATATAAAAGCCATTGCTTCACAGTTGTTTTAATTATTCTATTACTTTTGTTATACAAGTAATTAGTTAATGAGGCCATTTTTAACCTACAGTTTTTTTGTTTTTAGTGTTCTAACTTTTGCACAAGAACAGGAAAATTCTTCCTATATAGATATTAATTATTTTAAAGGGAATATTGCGTTACACAACAATAGTATTCTTCATTTAATTACGGGTCATCCTGAAGGTGTTATTATTAGTTGGAATAAAAAAACCTTTGGAAATGAAGCTTGGGAGCAACGCTATAATTTTCCTGATTATGGGATGTCTTTTACCTATCAGAATTTAAAGAACGACATTTTAGGAAATAATTTTGGGTTGTATGCACATTATAATTTCTATTTTTTTAAGCGGCATTTAATGTTTCGTTTTGGACAGGGTTTAGCCTTCACAACAAATCCTTATGATAGGATTGATAATCCTAAAAACATTGCTTTTGGTTCTAGGTTTTTGAGTAGCACTTATGTAATGCTTAATTATAAAAAAGAACGCATTATCGATAATGTTGGAGTTCAAGCAGGCTTGTCTATAATTCATTATTCTAATGCTAATGTTAAAGCACCTAACACGAGTATAAATTCAATAACATTAAGTGCTGGTTTAACTTATAATTTATCCGATAAAGAACCAGATTATATCATTTCAAAAGGAAAAGAAAATTTCACAGAACCTATAAAGTATAATGTTGTATTTAGAAGTGGCGTTAATAGCAGTGATATCATTGGGAGTGGTCGGTTTCCATTTTATATTTTGTCGGCTTATGCAGATAAACGCATTAATCATAAAAGTGCATTTCAGTTTGGTACAGAAGTATTCTTTTCCAATTTTTTAAAAGAGTTTATTAAGTTTAATGCTGTAGCTTTTCCAGAGCGCAATGAAAGTGGTAATGCCGATTATAAACGGGTGAGTTTATTTGTTGGACATGAATTATTTATTGATAAAGTATCCATAGTAACACAGTTTGGCTATTATGTGTATTATCCTTACGATTTTGAAGGAAGAACATATATGAGAGCTGGATTAAAACGTTATTTTGGAGACAAATGGTTTGGCGCTATTACAGTAAAAGCACACGGTGCAAAAGCAGAAGCAGTTGAACTTGGTATAGGAATTAGGTTGTGATGCTTTTGTCATTCCGCACTTGATGCGGAATCCATTTATAATAGAACATAAAATTTAACAGATTCCTGCCTTCATAGGAATGATAAAAAAATGAAAAGAACTATACACAAACTATTAGTACTACTTGTTTTTGCTTGCAATAGCGAAGATGCAAATGATTGTTTCCAAACTTCGGGCTCAATTATTCAACAGGAAGTTACTATTGGCGCATTTACAAAGATTTTGGTAAATCGTGATATAGAACTCATACTAACAGAAGGTTCAGAATTTAAGGTCATCATTGAAACAGGAAAAAATTTAATGAATGATGTTAAAGCGATAGTTGTTGAAGATGTCTTGCAATTAACAGACAACAATATTTGTAACTATATTCGTGATTTTGGGATTACTAAAATATATGTTACAGCACCTAATATTAGAGAAATAAGAAGCTCGACACAATACGAGATCTCTTCTCAAGGCATCTTAAATTACAGTAACTTATCACTAATTTCAGAAGATTTTAATGCTCCAGATAGTTTTACAGTTGGCGATTTTAGATTGACAATTAATAGTACTCGACTAAGAGTTGTAGCCAATAATATTTCCTTTTTTTATATTTCAGGACAAGTTGAAAATTTAAGTATTGGCTTTTTTGCTGGTGCAAGTCGTTTTGAAGGTAGAAACCTTATTGCACAAAACGTTGATGTGTTTCATAGAAGCAGTAATGATATGGTTGTAAATCCGCAACAATCTATTACTGGAGAATTGCGAAGTACAGGAAACCTCATTGCCGTTAACCAACCACCAATTGTTACTGTAGAACAATTTTATACAGGACAGCTTATTTTTGAGGATTAACTACTAGCAGTCAACTCTCTAAACAAACTCTCTAAACTTGCATTCTTCTGGTTAAGTTGTAGGATTTTTAATCCATTGTCATGGGCGAAGTCAAATACATAAGAGCGCATATCTTCAGAGGTTGTAAACGTGATTTCATATGCAAAAGCATGAGTATTTGTAACGGTTTTAACTTTAGGTAATTGCTTTAAAAAGGCATCTTCTACACGATAATCAAACTCAACAACAACAGTTTGTTCTTTACTGTCTCTAAGTTCCTGTAGCTTTTTGTCGGCTACAATCTTGCCTTTATTTATAATAATAACACGGTCACACATGGCCTCTACTTCCTGCATAATATGTGTAGAGAGAAATACTGTTTTTTCTTTACCAATGTTTTTAATCAAAGCTCTAATATCTATCAATTGGTTTGGGTCTAAACCTGTTGTTGGTTCATCCAAAATAAGTACGTCAGGATTGTGTAATAATGCATTAGCGAGCCCTACACGTTGACGATACCCTTTAGAGAGTTGCCCAATAGTTTTGTGAGTTTCAGGAGTGAGTCCAGTAAGTTCAATTATATCGTTGATACGTGAGTTTTCAACATTATAAATACGTGCGTTAAATGCTAAATATTCCCTCACATACATATCTAAGTATAAGGGGTTGTGCTCTGGCAAATACCCAACACTTTGTTGTGCAGCTTTAGTATTAGTAGTAACATTGTATCCATTTACATAAGCGCTGCCTTCAGTCGCGTTTATGTATGTGGTTAAAATCTTCATCATTGTAGATTTACCTGCGCCATTTGGTCCAAGAAAACCAACTATTTCAGGTTTATTTACTTCAAAAGACACATTGTTTAAGGCTTTTTGGTTTCCGTAAACTTTAGTAAGCTGTTCTACTTTAATGGACATATAAAAAAGATTTGATCAAAAATAAACATTAAATAAAATAAATAAAGGATTCTCTATTAATCTTTAAAATTAAGTAAAACAGCGAAAAATAGGCATTAGTATTTTGATTTGTAAAAATATTATTTACATTAGTCTAATCATTTACAAGATGAAAACAGCAAATTTTACATATTATAATGGTTTTTATTTCTTTTATAGCAAGAGAAACGAGACGTTATGTGTGTAATTTATAAATATAAATTAAAATGTAAGTCTCGATGAAAATCGGGACTTTTTTTTATTTATGATTAAAACAGTAGCTATACAAGGTGTAAAAGGATCGTTTCATCACATTGTGTCTCAGCAATATTTTGATAAGCAAATTTTAGCCAAGGAATGTCTAACATTCGATAAGGTTGTAGATCGTTTGTTGAGTACAGAATGTGATGCGGCAATTATGGCCATAGAAAACTCTATTGCAGGCTCTATTATACCTAATTATGCCTTAATAGATAGTCATCAGCTACATATTGTTGGCGAGAAATATCTAGATATACAGCATAATTTAATGGTTTTACCTGGGCAAAATATTGAAGATATTACAGAGGTATATTCGCATCCTATGGCGTTGTTACAATGTAAAGAATTCTTTAAAAAATATCCACATATTAAATTAGTAGAAGATAAGGATACTGCCGAAGTTGCAAAGCGCATTCATGATGGCAAACTTAAAAATATTGGCGCTATTGCGAGTATTTTAGCAGCTGAAATTTTCCAATTAGATATTTTAGCAGCAAGTATTCAAACTATAAAAAATAACGAGACACGATTTGTTATTGTAAAGCGAACAAATTCTGAAATTCCAGAGTATGAAATTAACAAAGCGTCATTAAAGTTTGAGTTAGATCATAAACGAGGAAGTCTAGCGACCATATTAAATGTAATGAGTGATTGCAAATTGAACCTTACAAAAATTCAGTCGTTACCTAAAATTGACATACCTTGGATGTATGCTTTTTTTGTAGATATTACGTTTGAGGACTATAAAGATTATAAAAAAGCAAAAGCTATTATGAGTATTATGGCGCAAGACTTTAAAGTGTTAGGCGAATATAAAAACGGAAAGCTATGATTGAAGTTGCAAATAGATTACATACCGTTGAAGAATATTATTTCTCAAAAAAATTACGGGAAGTGAATATGCTTACAGCTGTAGGAAAGCCTATTATTAATTTAGGTATTGGGAGTCCAGATTTACAACCACCTCAGAAAGTAGTTACAGCTATTACAGAGAGCCTTCAAGAAGCTAATGCGCACAAATATCAGAGCTATCAAGGTATTCCTGAGTTAAGAGAAGCCATGGCTGAGTTTTACCGAGAGCAATTCCAAGTGCATTTGAGTCCCATGACCGAAATTTTACCATTAATGGGAAGTAAAGAAGGAATTATGCATATTTCTATGGCATACTTAAATGAAGGCGATGAAGTGCTCATACCAAATCCAGGTTATCCAACATACGAGTCGGTTACTAAATTAATGGGAGCAAAATCTGTATTTTATGAGTTGGATGAAGCAAATAATTGGTTGCCTAATATTATTGCTTTGGAAAAATTAGATTTAACCAAAGTAAAAATTATGTGGCTTAATTATCCACACATGCCAACTGGAGTTCATGCTAATTATAAAATGTATGAAGAGTTGGTAGGATTTGCTAGACGGAATGATATTTTAATTGTTAATGATAATCCGTATAGTTTTATTTTAAACGATTCTCCCAAAAGTATATTAAAAGTTAAAGGTGCAAAAGAGGTTTGTATTGAACTTAATTCGTTAAGCAAAACATTCAACATGGCAGGTTGGAGAGTAGGTATGGTCATGGGAGATGGAAAACATATTAGCAACATATTAAAAGTAAAAAGTAATATGGATTCAGGAATGTTTTACGGTATTCAAAAAGGAGCTATAGAAGCACTAAAATGTTCAAAGCTTTGGTATTTAAGCTTAAATAGTGTCTACGAGCAACGACGAGAATTAGTGTGGCAATTAGCAGAATCCCTTAACTGTACGTATGATAAAAGTGCATCTGGACTTTTTGTCTGGGCAAAACTGTCTCCTTTTGTTAAAGCTGAAGAATTCATAGATGTAATACTTAAAAACAATCATATTTTTATTACACCAGGAACTGTTTTTGGAAGTAAAGGCGAGGGCTACATAAGATTTTCTTTATGTGCATCGACCGAAGATTTAGAAGAAGCAATAGCAAGAGTAAAATGAAAAATATATACATCATAGGAATTGGGTTAATTGGTGGAAGTCTAGCTTTAAACATTAAAAAGTTGCATCCAGAAGCGATTATTTACGGTATTGATAATAATCCTAAACATTTAGAAGAGGCGCTCTCATTACAAATTATTGATGCAAAGGCTGAAATTGAAGATGTAATAAAAGCCGATTTAGTAGTGTTGTCAATTCCAGTAGACACTTCAGTAATTGAGTTGCCTAAAATACTAGATATGGTTTCTGATAAGACTTTGGTGATAGATGTTGGTTCAACAAAATCTGATATTTGTAAAGTAGTTGATAATCATCCAAAACGCAGAAATTTTCTAGCAACACATCCTATTTCAGGAACTGAGTTTTCAGGACCCAAAGCAGCATTTATAGAGTTGTTGCCTAACAAAACAAATATTATTTGTGAGGTAGAAAAAACAGCGTTTAAACTCCAACAAAAAGCCATCGACTTATTTGTAAATATTGGTATGCGTATTCGTTATATGAATCCCGAAGCACACGATAAACATATTGCATACATGTCACATTTATCACATATTAGTTCGTTTATGTTAGGGAAAACAGTTATCGATAAAGAGAAAAATGAACGCGATATTTTTGATATGGCAGGTAGTGGATTTGAATCTACAGTAAGATTAGCAAAGAGTTCTCCAGAAATGTGGACACCAATTTTTGAACAAAATAAAGTTAATGTCATAGAAACATTAGAAGATTACATTAAAAACCTCACACAATTCAAAGAATTGATGCAGCGAGACGATTTTGAGGCCATTTATAAAGAAATGAAGAACACAAATTATATTAAACAAATTTTAAAAGGAATAGCTTAAAAAACAAGTGCAATGAAAAACAAAAAAGAACTTAGAACGTGGTTAGATAAATTTGGATTAGACCATCCATTGGTAATTGCAGGACCATGTAGTGCAGAAACCGAAGAGCAGGTATTAAAAATCGCACACCAATTAAAAGATAGCGATGCAACGGTTTTACGCGCAGGAATCTGGAAGCCAAGAACGCGTCCAGGAAATTTTGAAGGTGTTGGTGCTTTGGGTTTAAAGTGGATGCAAAAAGCAAAGGAAGAAACAGGAATGTTAATAACCACAGAGGTTGCAAATGCAAATCATGTAGATTTAGCCTTGAAACACGATGTCGATATTTTATGGATTGGTGCACGAACTACAGTTAGCCCCTTTATAGTACAAGAAATTGCTGAAGCTTTAAAAGGGACAGACAAACCTGTATTAATTAAAAACCCTGTAAATCCAGATTTGTCTTTGTGGTTGGGAGCAGTTGAACGTTTTTATACAGCTAATGTTAAAAATTTAGGCGTAATTCATCGCGGATTTTCAACATATGAAAAAACAAGATATCGTAATAATCCAGAATGGCAATTGCCTATAGATTTACAAAATCGTTTTCCAGATTTGCCATTAATTTTAGACCCATCTCATATTGCTGGACGACGCGATATTCTTTTTAATTTATGCCAAACTGCTCTCGATTTAAACTATGATGGTTTAATGGTTGAAACACATCATGATCCTGATAATGCGTGGAGTGATGCTGCACAACAAATTACACCATCAACTTTAATACAGTTTATGGAGGATTTGAAAATTAGAAAAGAATCTTCACCTGAAGCAGATTTTAATAATAGGCTTAATACGATGCGTACACAAATTGATATTGTAGATCATCAACTTATTGAAATGTTAGGTAAACGTATGAAAGTATCGGATGGTATTGGTACACTTAAAAAAGAAAATAATGTATCTGTATTACAATCTAAACGATGGAACGAAATTTTAGGAAAAATGATTTTAGAAGGTGAACAAAATAATTTAAGTGAAGAGTTTGTACTTAGAATGTTTAAGGCCATTCATCAAGAATCAATTAATCATCAGGAAAAAATATTTAGGCAATAAAAAAAGGCTCGCAATTAGCGAGCCTTTTTTAGTTTTTTAGAAAAGTTTTTTATTGTCATTTTGAGCGCAGTTGAAAAATCTCAATTATATTATAATTAATATTTATTTTTTTGAGATTCTTCATTTGCATTCAGGATGACATTTTTGAGGATTTAAAAAGTTAGGTTATTTATTTTTTTTAAAAATATATCGTGTAATAAAAATACCATTACCATCACCTTTTCCAGCATCACTTTCAACAGCACTAGTTATAAATGCGAGTTCCCAACCTTCACTAATCATAGTATTAATTTTTGAAGATATTACAGCATCGTTTGCAGCAATATTTTGAAAACGGATACCTCCTAAATTGAAAAAATTTAGCAGTTTAGTTTCTTCAAAGTCTTTTACTCTAATATCTCCACGTTTAGATTTGTTTCTTCCATCTTCTTTTTTGTCGCTAGATCTATCTGAAGAGAAATCTTTATAATTGCGTTCTTCATCCGTTGAAATTAAACGCGATCTCCCTAAACCTGCAGGAACAATAGATTCTACACTTGTAATAACTTTGTATTCTACTTGAGCATTTAAGTCAATAAATGAAATTAGAATAAAGGTGACTATTAATGCTAATTTTTTCATAATGAAATTGTTTTTAAGATTTTTATATCACGAATATAGCTTTTTCTTACAATTTAAATTATTAATTTGCTTTACTTTTGACAATTCATGACAGGATTAGTTTTTAAATCTACAGGAAGTTGGTACACCGTTAAAACACTTAATGGTAAGATTTATGAATGTCGAATAAAAGGAAAATTTAGAATAAAAGGCATCAAAAGCACCAACCCTATTGCTGTAGGAGATTATGTAGATTTTGAACTTGAAACCAAAAATAATGAAGTAACAGGGATTATTAATAAAATTCATGAGCGAAACAATTACATAGTTAGAAAATCAGTAAACCTTTCAAAACAAACACATATAATTGCAGCTAATATTGATCAGATTTTTTTATTAATTACCTTAAATAATCCACCGACATTTACAAGCTTTATAGATCGATTTTTAGTTACAGCCGAGGCGTATTCAATCAAAACTGTATTGCTTTTTAATAAGGTTGATACTTATAATGAAGATACGCTTTTAGAAGTTAAGCTTTTAGCTGCATTGTACAGAAAAGTTGGTTATGAATGTATTGGTATTTCAGCTAAAGCAGGAAAGAATATTGACAAAGTAAGGCGTTTAATGAAAGATAAGGTGAGTATTTTTACTGGACATTCAGGAGTTGGGAAATCTACCTTAATTAATGCTATTGAACCACAGTTAAGATTACGCACTAAAGAGATTTCTACACAACATTCTCAAGGACAACACACAACAACTTTTGCAGAAATGTTTGAACTTAGTTTTGACGCAAGAATTATAGACACACCTGGCATAAAAGGCTTTGGTGTTGTAGATATGGATAAAGAGGAAATAGGAGATTATTTCCCTGAGTTTTTCAAATTAAAACAAGATTGTAAGTTCAACAATTGTTTGCATATTAAAGAACCAAAATGTGCTGTTAAAAATGCTTTAGAAAGTGGAGAAATAGCATATTCGCGTTACAGGAGTTATCTTCAAATATTAGAGGGTGAAGATGAGCATTATAGAACAGATAATTTTGACAACGAATGAAAGC
>Ga0114934_10003239_pt1 | contig 10196 bp, 6 predicted proteins | sample 4SBtaG_2_FD_99695 | JGI IMG/M metagenome (GOLD analysis project Ga0114934, IMG submission 99695) | Deep subsurface microbial communities from Kolumbo volcano to uncover new lineages of life (NeLLi) - 4SBTROV10_white metaG | ecosystem: Environmental > Aquatic > Marine > Volcanic ...
CGTATTTATATCTGCTTCCATTAAATTAATTGTTGCTTTTATAGCATCATCCATATACATCATTGGGAGTTCAGTGCCCTCTGCTATGTAACATTCATATTTTTTATCTGCAATTGCTTTATGAAATATATCAATGGCATAATCTGTTGTACCGCCTCCTGGCAATGTTTTCCAAGTAATAATTCCAGGGTATCTTACACTTCTTACGTCTACCCCATAGTTTTTATGATAATAAGTACACCAACGCTCACCCACTTGCTTAGTAATACCATATACTGTTGTAGGTTCCATTATAGTTCGTTGTGGCGTATTCATTTTTGGCGTTGTTGGCCCAAAAACGGCTATACTAGATGGCCAAAATATTTTTTTTATTGTTTTTTCTTTAGCAAGGTTAAGCACATTAAATAATGAAGTAGTATTTAAATCCCAAGCTAATTCAGGATGTTTTTCTCCTCTAGCACTCAACATTGCAGCCATTAAATAAATGGTATCAATATTATACTTTAAAACACAATTCTTAATCGATTGAAAATCTTTAGCATCTATAATCTCGAAAGGACCAGAATTTACTAATTTCAGATTCCCTTTGTTAATATCACTAGCAATAACACTTTGTACTCCATTTTGCGCTCTAAGTGTATAAGTAAGTTCTGAGCCTATTTGTCCACAGGCACCAATTATTAAAATCTTTGAAGTCATTTAAATTACATTGCTTTAATAGTTCCCAAAAATAATAAGATTTAACTGGTTAGTAATAAAATTATTTACAAAACTTTGCCTTTTAAATGACGATAACAATATATTTGTAATCATCTAGTTTAATAGTTATGCTCAAAGTAAAGTTAGTTTTTCAATATATAATTTGTCTATCTGTTTTAGTATTACAATTGCAATGTACAAATACAAAAGATGTAAATAGTGAAGACCTCATAGATAACAATGGTAAACTTCAAAAAATAACTGGTAAAGATATTAGCCAAATAAAGTACACCGAATATGTATTAAGTAATCCGGCTGAAGAAAGAACCAAAGACTGGCAAAAATTTCAAAACTTACTAGATCAAATTGAAATCTTAAAAAAAGGAGAGGTTACCTTTTTTAAAGACGATAAAGCTATACTACAAAGTTTTATAACTGACTTAAAAAATGAAATACCAGAGTCGCTAAAGGCAACTTCAATAATGGTTAGGCTCACTGTTCTTGAAACAACCCTTTTTAAGTTAGATGAAATTTTAAACTTTCAAAGCGTAACAAAACAAACTATTTTAGAAAATATCAAAGATGTATTAATGGCATATAATAATCTTATTCTTCAAATTAATAAAAAAGTAGAAAAGGAATCTCAAAAAATTGCAAAGCCTCAATAGACTGATATTTATTTATATGAGATACAACTTATTTCATTTTGAAAATGATTAAGTATCCTTTTTTGTGTTAAAAAATGTTAATATTTCAAAAAAAAAATTAAATTTGGTTCCCAAATCGCAAAAATGAAAAAGACACTACTATTCCTAATTACTTGTTTTACATTCTCTTTTTCCAACGCACAAATAAATTCTGGTGCACCATGGATGAAAGACTTAAATATTCAAAGCAGGACAGCTCCATTAAAATTTAAAGATATTGTTGACTTAGCTAATTCATATTGGAAAAGCCATGACAAAGACGCTAAAGGTAGTGGATACAAACCGTTTAAACGTTGGGAAAACTATTGGAAAAACTTTATTAATGAGGATGGTTTATTACCTACATCCCAAGATTTATGGGATACATGGTTACAAAAAGAAGCTCAAGTAGCCACATTTGATGTATTAGCTGACACAAGTAATTGGATATCACTTGGCCCAACAGATTTTGCCAATAGATCTACTTCTACTGCAAATATTGGTCGTGTGAACTCCATAACTGTGGATCCCAATAATCCAAATACATATTATGCTGGAGCACCAGCTGGAGGTATTTGGAAATCGACTGATGCTGGTTTAAACTGGACACCTTTAATTGATGAATTACCTCAAATTGGTGTTTCTGGAATAGCTGTTGATTATAATGATTCTCAAACCATATATATTGCTACAGGAGATGATGACGCTGGAGATTCGTTTAGTGTTGGTGTTTGGAAATCTACGGATGGTGGAACGACTTGGTCGCAAACAGGTTTAAATCCAAGTAATGCACCTAATAGAATGAACGATATTTATATTCATCCTACAGATTCTAATATACTTTGGGTTGCCACAACTAGCGGACTATATAAAACTATTGACGCTGGTGTAACATGGATAAAAACGCAAGCTGGAAGTATAAGAGACTTAAAAATAAAACCAGGTGATCCTAATACTGTTTATGCAGTATCTTCTTCAGTATTTTACAAATCTATAGATGCTGGTGATACATTTACCGCTTTAAGTACTGGGCTCCCAGTGTCTTCTGGGCGATTGGTAATTGACGTTACTCCTGCAAATAACAATGTCGTTTATGTTGTAAGTGCTACTTCTGGTAATGGTTATCAAGGTATTTATAAGTCTTCGGATAGCGGTGACACTTTTGCTCAAAAAGCTAATACTGTTGATATCTTTGAAAGCACACAATCTTGGTATGATTTAGCACTAGCTGTTTCTGATACAAACGAAAATGAAATTTATGTAGGTGTACTTAATATATGGAAGTCAATTGATGGTGGAGACAGTTTTAATGTTACAAACTCTTGGTTTCAACATAATCCTTCTTATACTCATGCTGATATCCATTTGTTACGTTTTTACAATGGAGAATTATATGCAGGTACAGATGGTGGTTTTTTTAAATCTTCTGATAGCGCATCAACTTTTACAGATTTAACTGAGGGTATGGAAATTAGCCAATTTTACCGTATTTCAGTATCGCAACAAACCTCTGGTAAAATTGCTGGAGGATTACAAGACAATGGTGGGTTTGGATTTGCAAATAACCAATGGAATAATTATCACGGCGGAGATGGTATGGAAGGCGTTATTGACCCTAATAACGATAATTTTTATTATGGTTTTATGCAAAACGGTCAGACTTTGTTTGTGGCGTCTGATTCCGGCCAAAGCGGCAACCAAGGGTTTAATGGCCCTGAAAATGGCAATTGGATTACACCACTCGCAATCAATAGCGAAAGTGAAGTGTTTGCTGGGTACAGCAAAGTATATCAATTTGCAAATGGATCTTGGACTGCAATTTCGCCTTCATTTGGCACAAATATAGATGTTCTTGAAATTGATACTGGAGACTCCAATAATATGTATGTAGCTATTAATAATACCTTAAGGAAAAGTACAGACAAAAGTGTTTCATTTACACAGGTAGCAACATTTGCTACTGTTATTACTTCTATTGAGGTAAATAATAATGACAGTAATATTGTTTATGTGACAACCTCTGGTACAAATGGGAAAGTACTAAAATCTACAGATGGAGGAAATACATTTGTAGATATTACTGGGTCTTTACCAAACCTTACTAAAAATATTATTAAGCATCAAGCTGAAAACCCCAATAATCCATTATATCTAGGAACTAGTGTTGGGCTATATCGCTATGATGATACCACTACTGATTGGGAGCCTTATGAAAATAACCTACCAAACACATCAGTAACTGATTTAGCCATTAATTTAAATGATAATAATATTACTGCTGCAACTTATGGCCGTGGTGTTTGGCGGAGCGATTTACCCGCTCCTCAACTAGCCAATGATGATTTAAAGTTAATTAGCGTTAATAACCCAAACAATAACGATATCATTTGTGGCAATACAACACCTCAAGTTACTGTTAAAAATAACGGGTTAAATGTCATTTCAAGTATTGACGTTACCTATACCGTAGATGGTGGTGTTGCCAATAACTTTACATGGACTGGCAATCTTGCATCCTTAGCAACAACAACAATAGATTTACCGTTACTAAATTTAATTCAAGGAGCTCATAGTTTAAGTATTACCACTACAATAACTAATGATACATTCTCTAATAATAACGATGCAACAACTACATTCTATGCAAACGGCAATGGTGTTTCAGCACAAGTAAACACCTTTGAATCTGATGCAGATAATCTTATAACATTTAATGCTGCTGGAGGTAATTCTCAATGGGAAAGAGGCATCCCAACTGGAACACAACTAAATACTGCAACCTCAGGTACGAGTGTTTATGCAACAAATTTAGCTGGCAATTATACAGATCAAACAAAGTCCTATCTAATATCTCAATGTTATGATTTAAGTGTTATTATCAATCCCATACTTAAATTTAATATGGCTTTTGTATTAGAGTTTGATTGGGATCTTGTTTATGTACAATACACACTTAATCAAGGTGTATCTTGGGCATTACTTGGAAATGCTGGTGATCCAAACTGGTACAATAGTTCAAGAATTGCTGGTGATGGATTAGCAACTCCAGAGAATTGTTTTAACTGTGTTGGTGGACAATGGACTGGAACCAATACAACAATGGCGGAATACAGTTATGATTTAGCTGCTTTAGCATCTGAAACTAATATCATTTTTAGAATTGTATTTCATTCAGATCAAAGCGTAAACGAAGAAGGTGTTGTTATCGATGATTTTGTTGTTGATGGTATTACTCCTGATGATGACGGTGATGGTGTGGGTAATACAGTTGATAATTGTCCTTTAACAGCTAATGCAGACCAATTAGATACAGATGGTGATGGTTTAGGAGATGTCTGTGATGATGACGATGACAATGATGGTGTACTAGATATAAATGATAATTGCCCTTTAACAGCTAATGCAGATCAAGCTGATGATAATGGTGATGGTATTGGCAATGTTTGCGATACTGACAATGACACTATTTTAAATGCTGACGATAATTGCCCTCTTACTGCAAATACCGATCAAGCAGATTTCGATAATGATGGTATTGGAGATGTTTGTGATCCTGATGCTGATAATGATGGTGTCCCAAATGCTAACGACCTTTGTAAAAATACACCCATTGGAAATACTGTTGATGCTACTGGATGTTCAGTATTTACCCTTCCATCAAATAATTTTCAATTACAGATCTCTGGAGAAGTTTGCAGAAGTAGTAATAATGGAAAAATTTCAATTACTGCGGTTCAAACATTAAACTATACTGCACAACTCACAGGAAATGGAGTTGACACTAGTAATGCTTTTACTAACTCTACTGAGTTTACCAATTTAGAAGCTGGAAATTACATGGTTTGTATAACTGTTGAAGCACAAACTGAGTACGAACAATGTTTTAATACAACTATAACACAACCTGAAGATTTAGCAGTAGTTTCTAGTGTAAATGATACAACCGAAGAAATTTCTTTAGGTTTGAGTGGCGCTGATGAATACTTTATAGAATTCAACGGTCAGACAATTACAACTACTCAAAATGAAATAACACTTTCTCTAATTAAAGGTGTCAATACATTAAAAGTATTTACAGATATAGATTGCCAAGGCGTTTATCACCAAACTATTAATAATTTTAGTACTATTAAAATTTATCCTAATCCAATAAATGATAATAGACTCACTATTAATATGGCTAATACTTCTTTAGAAAAAGCACATATAAAATTATATTCAATTATTGGTAAATTGATTCTATCAAAAACATTCACGTTGCAGAATGGTGCTGTAACAATTGAAATTCCTAATATCTCTAAAGGACTCTATATTTTAGATGTTAATGATGGCATAAATACCACCAATTTTAAAGTTATCAAAAAATAAAAGAAAATGAAAAAATTCATTATAATACTCGCATTAACTTTATTGTACAACTGTAGTACAAGTAGTGATGGTGGTGGGACAACACCTCCAGTACCACAAGCACCCGCGATTGCTGTTTTAACATTTCCTGACAACAATCAAGAATGTAATCAAGGCATTGAGGTAAATGCCACTCAAAGTTCGGTAACATTTACATGGAACACATCGGCTAATACTGATTCCTATGATATTGTATTGAAAAATCTTGATACAGGCATTAGCATGACGCTCTCTTCTACTACCAACGAAAAAACAATTACTATTAATAAGGCTACACCTTATTCTTGGTATGTAGTTTCTAAATCAACAACATCGACTGAAACTGCTCAAAGTGCAATTTGGAAGTTTTACAATTCAGGAGATCCCGTAGAATCTTATGCCCCTTTTCCTGTAGATTTGATTGCACCATTAATGGGTGCCAATTTAAATGGCGTTACAGTGGTAACACTGGAGTGGTCTGGTAGTGATATAGATAATGATATTACTGGATATGATATTTTTATTGATACCTCTTCTCTTCCAACAACACAACTTGGAGGCAATCAAACCGAAACCACAATTGATGCGACAGTAGCTGCTGGAAATGTCTATTATTGGCGTGTTATAACTACTGATAGCCAAGGCAATAATTCAGAATCTGAAATATTTTCTTTTAGAGTAGATTAATCCTCTTAAAACAATTATTAAAAAGCGGTTAAAGAAATTTTTTTATCCGCTTTTTAATTTAATTTATCTTAATTTTTTGTTAAGATGTAACAAAATCGTCTTTTAAGCTTCTAAATATTAAGTAAATTGTACAAAATAAATACTATAAAACAATGAAAATCAATCAAAGAAAAATTTTGCTTTTAAGTGTATTTGCCTTTTTAGGGCTTATTGCTTGCAAAGAAGATTCAAAAAAAGACATGGCTGAAGTTGAAAAAATTCCTGGAATTAATCTAGAGAATATGGACACTACAGTAAATCCAAAAGACGATTTTTACAATTATGTAAATGGTAATTGGGTAAAAACAAACAAAATTCCAGAAGACGAAGCAAGTTGGGGAGGATTTGGTGTATTACGTAAATCAACTCGGAAAGATGTAATAGATATTATTAATACGTCAAAAGAATTGGGTACTTACGAAGAAGGTACTGACCAAAAGAAAGCTTTACTTCTTTTTGAAACAGAGTTAGATACCTTAGCACGAGACAAAGCAGGATTAACGCCTTTACAGCCCTTACTAAATGCTATTGATGGTATTACTAGTATTCGAGATATGCAGACTGTTTATGCTAAAACTTTGGGTGTAGATACTCCCTTTTTTGGACTTCAGGCATTTCCTGATTTGAATGATAGTAGTATGAATGCTTCCTACATTGTTCAAGGAGGTCTAGGATTACCTGATCGCGATTATTATGTATTACAAGATTCAAAATCTAAAGAACGTCGTTCTCAATACATAGATCATATTACAAGAATGATGCAATATATTGATTATAGTGAAGCTGATGCTAAAGTTGCAGCAGAAATGATTTTGGCAATTGAAACACAGTTAGCTGAACCACAATTAGACAAAATTCAAAGTCGTGATATTAGTAATTTTAACAATCCTAGAACTATAGAAGAATTATCAAAAATGACACCAACCATTGATTGGAATAAATTTATTGACGACTTGGGTGTTGAAAAAGAAATAGATACGGTTTATGTAGTAGAGTTAAAATATATGAAGGAACTCCAAAAGGTTTTAGCTTCAACCTCTATAGATGATATTAAAACACTTATGAAATGGTCCACTTTAAATGGTCAAGCAAGTAATTTAACTGTGGAGCTTGAAAAAGCTAATTGGAATTTTTATAATAAAACCTTAAGAGGCACTAAAAAACAACAGCCTGCAGAAAATAGAGCTATGGATCATGTAACTGGTCGTGTTGGACAAGCCATAGGTAAATTATATGTGGATGCAAAGTTCCCGCCCGAAGCTAAAGAAAAAGCTGAAAAAATGATAGCTAATGTAATCACTGCATTTAAAGCTAGAATTAACAAGCTTGATTGGATGGGAGAAGAAACAAAACAAAAAGCCATTGAAAAATTAGATAAATTCACAGTTAAAATTGCCTATCCAGATGAGTGGGAAGATTATTCTAAATTGATGATAAAAGAAGGGAATAGCTACGCAGAAAATATGATGGCTCTTTCTGATTGGAATTTAAAACAAAATCTTGCAGATATTGGTGAACCAGTTGATAAAACAAAGTGGAATATGCCACCTCAAATGGTAAATGCTTATTTCAATCCTTTTAACAATGAAATTGTTTTCCCCGCTGCCATTTTACAACCACCTTTTTATAATTATACAGCAGATGATGCCGTAAATTATGGCGCTATTGGTGCTGCAATTGGTCATGAAATCTCACATGCTTTTGATGACCAAGGGGCGCAATTTGATAGTGACGGAAACCTAGTGAATTGGTGGACACCAGAAGATTTAACTGAGTTTAAAAAAAGAGGTATTGCTTTGGCTGAACAATATAGTGCAATAGAAGTCATGGATAGCCTATATATTAACGGAAGATTTACTTTAGGTGAAAATATTGGTGACCTTGGAGGTGTTCTAGGAGCTTATGATGGATTGCAGCTTCATTTTAAAGAAAATGGCAGACCAGAAGATATTGATGGTTTTACTGCAGAACAACGTTTTTTTATGTCTTGGACAACGATTTGGAGAACACTGACAAGACAAGACGCATTAGAAACTCAAATTAAAACTGACCCACACTCTCCTGGAATTTATAGAGCCATTCAACCACTTAAAAATATTGATGCCTTCTATGAAGCATTTAATATTAAAGAAGGTGACAAAATGTGGTTAGCTCCTGAAAAGAGAGTTAGAATTTGGTAATAACCAAATAAAATAATCATAAAAAAAGTAGCTCTAAGAGCTGCTTTTTTTATTACTAATAATATTTAATCCTTTTTTACAGGTGTTTTTTTAGCTAGTAACGCATTTTTACTAATCTGAGCCAGATTAAAATTAGGAGCTACTTGCAATGCCTCATCTAAAAGGGCAATAGCTGCATCAATGTTTAGCTCATTGTTTTCTTTAAATTTAATCAAGCCTTTTAAATATAAAAATGCTGCTTTAACTGGTACTTGATAAGGTGTTTGCATTTCATAAAACGTACGTTTCATATCCTCTTTTGCATTTGCAATACCATAAGTAATATTTACTGAAGCTCCCGTTAAATCATCCAACTGAATTTTTAAATCTGCTAATTCATAAGCAATCATAACATTTGGTTTACGCTTAAATAATTCTGTAAACTGTTCTACAGCTAGTTTAGGTTGGTTTATTGCTTGTAAAGACACTGCCTTTACCTCAACAGCCATATCAGAATCATCTTCATTCCTTTCAACACCTATTGTGTTCAAAGCTTGGATATGCTTGCCATCATTCATATACAGCACAGCTAAGGTATCTAATCTTGCTTTATTAGGGGATAAAATATTTAAATGTGTTAATGCGTTAATAACACCTTGTACATCCCCTTGGTTTTTCATTTGCTTATAAAATGCCTCATAATGCTTTAGCAATGCATTATTGTCTTGAGCATTTATTTGAAATGCAAGAATAAACACTAATATTCCTAATAACTTTTTCATATGTTTAAATTTTAATAATTATTTTGATGAAAGTAAGTTTATTAATACACGTTTCATCTATCTATAATTATATTTTCGCCAAAACTAAAAAATTAGAATTCTAATCACTAAAATGAAAAGAATTATTTTATTTAATAGTAAGTTTTTTATCATTTTATTAAGATTTTTAGTGTCATTTTTATATATCAAAATTAAAATTTAGGCTAACTCATTAAAAATAAGTAACTTTAAAGAGCATCAAAAACTAAATATTATGGGAATTAAAAGTTTTCAAGGCTCCAGACGTGGACAACAAAATGTTGAAGATCATTCACCTATTCAGGTGAAAGATTATATGACCAGAAACCTTATTACCTTTTCGCCCGAACAAACTGTTGGAGAGGTTATTGAAACACTTATTAAACACCGCATTTCAGGTGGTCCAGTCGTAAATGAGAACAATGAATTAATAGGCATTATTTCTGAGGGAGATTGTATAAAGCAAATTAGTGAGAGTCGGTATTATAATATGCCTATGCATACCAATTTGGTTAAAAAGCATATGGTAGATAATGTTGAAACTATTGATGGTAATATGAATGTTTTTGATGCTGCCAATAAATTTTTAGAATCAAAGCGTCGCAGGTTTCCAATTATTGAAAACGGAAAACTTGTTGGTCAAATTAGTCAAAAAGATATTTTGAAAGCTGCTTTGCAATTAAAAGGACAGAATTGGAAATAATTTACTTAAATTAAAATTTCTATTTTTAATTATTATA
>Ga0114934_10003242_pt1 | contig 10190 bp, 10 predicted proteins | sample 4SBtaG_2_FD_99695 | JGI IMG/M metagenome (GOLD analysis project Ga0114934, IMG submission 99695) | Deep subsurface microbial communities from Kolumbo volcano to uncover new lineages of life (NeLLi) - 4SBTROV10_white metaG | ecosystem: Environmental > Aquatic > Marine > Volcanic ...
TTCCCATCAAATATTCATCCCTTTCTCTTTATTTCAAAAAAATCCGTAGTGCCTAAATTAGACTCCTGTAGTGTGTAACCACTTGATATTATATCATAAAATAATTACAGCCATGAACTTGGGGTAATTCTGATTTCTCGTGTAGCCCTCTGGATATTCGTCCCGGCAATGGAATGTGTTACAACAGCACGCTGCACCCTGTCAATCGCGTGTCCCATGCCAGGCAGAACGTCCCCCTGGAATATATCAAAAAAATGGTCGAAGATCCCTGTGAAGATTTGAGCAATAGGGAAATACCCTGTGTCCGAAAAGTAGCCTAACTGATAAATAAAATGGGGTTATGTCTGCTTTTGACCTTTTTCCTCTACTTTTTCTTATCCTGTTTATCTTATAAATTTTGTCTAACATTTCCTGCCTTTTACTAACCCATCCCTAAATTATCACCATAGAAAATAAAAAATTTTTGTGTCTTTACGGCTACGTGTGGAAAAATGTTTTTATTTTACAGAATGCTCATGCAATGGCATCTTCGCTGACAGGGTCAAAGAAATGGAGGTTTTCCACCCTTGCCCCAAGGACGATATCACTCTTAGGTCTGACATGACTTTGCGGAGATATAGATGCAAGCATATTTTTGTTGCCTACCTTCACATCAATGTATATCTGGTTACCCACCGGCTGAACGACCTCTACAAATGCCTTGAAGTTTTCCGGTGCTTCCGGCGAGCCACTTTCGGAAAGGTCCTCAGGACGGACACCCAAAGTTACTTCCCTTCCAACATAGGATGAGATAGCATTCTTTATTCCCTCCGGCACCGGTAGACGGAATCCCTCCGTCCTGGCAAAGATATTGTTTCCTTCCCTTTCAATACTAACATTCTCTATAAAATTCATCGTGGGGGACCCGATAAATCCCGCCACGAACTTGTTTTTCGGATGCATGTAGAGGTCGAGGGGTTCCCCAACCTGCTGGATCTTCCCATCTTTCATTACCACAATCCTATCACCCATGGTCATGGCCTCGATCTGGTCGTGGGTAACATAAATACTGGTGGTGTTCATCCTATCATGTAGTTTTTTAAGCTCGAGGCGCATTTGAACCCTCAGTTTAGCATCAAGGTTGGAAAGTGGTTCGTCAAAGAGGTAGACCTTGGGTGTACGGACAATAGCGCGCCCCAGAGCGACCCGCTGGCGCTGCCCTCCCGAAAGCTCTCTCGGCTTTCGCTTCAAGTATTCGAAGATACCGAGTAGTTCCGCTGTTTGACTGACGCGACGTTCAATTTCATCCTTTGGGACCTTCTTGAGTTTCAATCCAAATGCCATGTTCTGGTAAACCGTCATATGAGGATATAAAGCATAGTTCTGAAAAACCATGGCGATATCCCTGTCCTTTGGAGGAATTTGGTTAACTTTTCTGTCGTCTATAAAGATCTCACCAAACGTAATGTCCTCCAGGCCTGCAATCATCCGCAGTGTCGTGGTCTTGCCGCAGCCACTTGGGCCAACAAACACCATGAATTCACCATGATGTATCTTCAGTGTGAAGTCGTCAACGGCTAAAACATCGCCAAATTTTTTACCCACACTCTTCAATGCAACTTCGGCCATATCTTCCTACTCCTTCAACGCTCCGGAGATGCCCGCAACGTAATATTCCACAAAAAATGAATATACAAGCGCCACGGGAACGCTCCCAAAAAGCGCTCCCGCCATTAGCGGTCCCCAGTGATAGACATCCCCGCGCACCAGCTCGGTGACCAGCCCTACTGAAACCGTCTTTTTCAAACTGGTAGATATAAAAGTCAAGGCATAGAGATACTCGTTCCATGAAAGGGTAAAGGCAAAAATCCCTGCAGATAAAATCCCGGGCAACGATAGGGGGATAATCACACGCAAGAAGATCCACATCCGGCTCGCTCCGTCCATCATGGCACATTCTTCGAGTTCTTTGGGGATTGAATTAAAATATCCCATTAACAGCCATGTACAAAACGGTATCAAAAACGTCGGATAGATTAAGGAAAGCGCCCAGAGGGAATCCCAAAGATGAAGTTTAAAGACCATGGTGGCAAGAGGAATAAAAAGGATCGTGGGTGGCACCAGATAACAGAAAAATATGCCAATTCCCATGAGGTTTGAGCCTCTGAAGCGTATTCGTTGAATTCCGTAAGCGGCCAGAAGGCTTGTCGAAAGCGAGATGATGGTGGAAGTTATTGCCACAAAGAAGGTATTGTAAAGCCAGCGCAGGAAAGGTGTCTGTAAAAAGAGATGCTTCAGGTTTGTCAACGACCACGAGTGGATTAGGAAAGGATTGAGTTTAAGATTGTAGAGCTCGACATCGGACTTGAATGTCGTGGCAAACATCCAGTAAAATGGAAACAGGAGGAAAATAAGAAACAGGAACAGTGGCAGATAGAATCGAAAGAATTTTTCCTTCCCCTTTTGCGTCATTTTAGCTCTCGCGTTTCAGGTATTTAGAGGTTATGAGAACGCTGATAAATAAAACTGGAAAAATGAAGGCCGAGATTGCCGCCCCTTCCCCCATGTGACCACCTACAATTGCCCGCTGAAAAGAGAGTGTGCCAAAGATATGGGTGGCGTTATCGGGTCCCCCGCGGGTCAGGATCCAGATGAGCTGAAAATCTGCAAAGGTCCAGATGATAGAAAAGGTGGTAATCACGGACAACAGTGGCATAATCAAAGGAAGTGTAATACTTTTGAATTTCACCCATGGTGTTGCGCCATCGATATCAGCCGCCTCATACAAACTTTGATTGATTGTCTGGAGCCCTGCCATCAAGCCTATGGTAAAAAACGGGATTCCCCTCCAGATGTTTACAATAATGACCGATATTCTTGCATTGATGGTGCTCCCCAGGAAATCGATAGGAGTACGAAGAATTCCCAGTTTCAAAAGAAGCCAGTTGATACACGAAAAATTCGAATCAAAAATCCACCAGAAGGCAATGGCCGAAAGGGCAGTAGGGACAATCCATGGAAGGAGAACAATGGCGCGGATCAGTTCCTTCCCTTTAAAATCCCGGTTAAGGACAATGGCCAGCCCAAAACCGAGGAGCAGTTTAAAAAAGACTGCCACGCAGGTATAAGCCACCGTGTTAAAGGCTGTCAGCCAGAAAACATCGCTGTGAAAAAGATCAAGGTAGTTCTCTAATCCAACAAAACTCCCCGTACGGCCGATAATGGTATTGGTAAAAGAGAGCCAAATCCCCAAAACAAAGGGATAGGCAAGCAGAAGGAGGAGAATGACATCCGCGGGGAGGGTAAAGAGGAAACCCAAAACCCCTTTGCGCTGTAACAGTCCAACTGACAGGGTTTTCTGAGCTCCCCATCCGCCGGTATTCTTTACTGTTACCACTCTCGCTCCTTCCTTACGCTATGATTGTTAACGGTAGAACTTCCTCAGCTTCCTTTCCGCTGCCAGGGCCGCTGCCTTAGGTGATTTGCCTCCCACGCAGACATCCGCAAACATATCAACAACCACATACTCGCTCATGGTCGCCGCAGATGCCGGTCCCAGAGGTCCGGCATAGCCGTTCCACAGCATACGCTTTACACATTCGCGGTACGGAGTAATTCGTGGATCCTTCTTCCAGGCGGGCAGATTATAGTAATCTTTCAACGTCTGCGTGATATATCCCCACGTTTCGCTCTCCCACTTTCCGTATTGGGCCTTCTCGAACATATAGGTAAGATAATGCTTTGCAGCATTGGGAACCGGCGTGTGCTTGAAGATAAAGGCCTGACTGATCATGGAAAGTTCCGCAGGATGGCCCACGGGTCCCACAGGGAAATTCATCGTCATGAGGTCCTTATTGATATCGGGAAATTTCTTCATTGAGGCATAAAAGATACTGTTGCCGTTCGATGTAACGGAAATCTGCCCCGACAAAAACGCCTTGTTATTGTTGGGATCCAGCCAGGAAGCCACACCAGGTATCATGGTTTCATAGAGTTCCTTGGCCGCATCCAGAGCCTGGATCGTTTCCTTGCTGTTGATGGCAATGGTCTTCCCATCCTTTTCCACGGCTTTCCCACCAAAGGACCAGAGCCACCAGTGTGTCCAGGTATTCCCATCCCCTACAGCATGACCAAGGGCAAACCCCGTTGGATGTCCTTTGGCCTTAAGTTTCTTGGAGCATTTTATAAACCCCTGGATATCTCCGGGAAGCTTTTCAAAGCCAGCTTCTTTTACCCAGCTTTTACGATAATTTATGCAGATTCCCGCGCTACCGATGGGGAGGGCAATCCACTTTTTCGTTCCGTACAACTTTCCGTACATCTCGCAGACGGGGTACCATCCACCGTATTTCTTTCCCAGATACGATGCCACATCCGAGACATCCACCAGCTTATCAGGATACAGATGTGGATCATCATACCATCCCAGAACGATATCGTGCCCGGCTCCCACCGATGCCTCCATGGCCGCCTTGGATCGCACATCTTCCCAGGAAAGATATTCAGTTACGACCTTTCCACCCGTCTCCCTTTCCCACTTCTTGGTATTGGCATTCCAGACCTGTTCATCGCTCTTTACAAACCCGGACCACCTCAGGACCTTGACGACAGGGTTCTTCTCAAGCTTAAATTTGGGTGGCTCAACGTTTGCAGCAAGCGCAGGATTCCACTGGAACAGTGAATCCATTGACAGGGTTGCCAGGCCAACTCCCGCCAATCCCGTGGCAGATTTCTTGATGAAATCCCTTCGTGTAAACCTCTTCCCTTCTTTCTTTTCCTTCTCTCCCATTTTTCCCCTCCTATGGCTAAAAAGGTTGATGCATGAGATTGCCAAGTTTACAAGGGCATTAAAAAATCCCTTCCTAAATTAGATTAACAAAGTATCTGTAAATGTCAACAAGAAACACATTGAGAAAGAAGAATTTAACTGTTATGATCATAGATGTGAACAATACAGGCGAAAGGGGAAATCATGAAAATAATGGTGAAACTATTTGCCACTTTTCAGAAACAGTTACCAGAGGGAAAGGGATTGGAAGGGATTGAAACCGAGGTTAAAGAGGGAACGACTCTCAAAGACATCTATAATATCTTTAAACTACCTGAAAATATACAAAAGATAACCCTTGTGGATGGAAAGCACCAAAAGGAAACCTATCAGGTCAAGGAGGGCGAAACTATAAGCATCTTTCCTCCGATTGCAGGGGGGTAAGCCTTTCGTAAATTACTGAAAGGCTTTAAAGGTAAAAGCTCAAAGTTGAAAGTAAAAATCCATGATACCTGAGAAACCTGTGGGTAATAAAGGATAAAAAACAGCGTGTATCTTCGTTCATCCGCTGTTCATCAAACAAATACAGGATCCTTCATGTCGCTTTTCCCTTCGTGTCCTCCGGCCTTGAGATCGGGGCATAAAGCCTCAAACAAGCTGCTCGGGGCAAAAGGCTTTGAACTTTTGAGAAAACCAATATCAGGTAGGTCCCATGGCCGCCAGCTTATCCTTTAATTGGCGGATTTCATCTTCCAGCTCCTCGATCCTCTGGACCTGGTGGGGGCGGATGGAGTGGGCGGGAAGGCTTGCCTCAAGATCTTTCAAAAACCTCTCTTTCTTCTCGAGCTCCTTCTGGAACCTCTCTCGATCTGAAGATGGTGTACTCATAGCCACTCCTTGGATCTTTAATAGATACAAAATGTTTCTCTAGCAGGTTACTAACCTCGTCCGGAGTCCCTGCCTGCAGGGCCTTATCAACAAGTTCCCGGGCCTCTTTCAAGGTAACAGAGCGCAGCACCCGCTTGACTTCCGGGATAGAAAGGGACTTCATGCTTAAATCCCTGATCCCACACCCCAAAAGCAAAACTGCGTAGATGGGATCTCCCGCAATTTCGCCGCAAACCGAGCAAGGCCTCCCTGAATTTTTAGAAATGTCCGCCACGCGTTTAATTAACCAAAGGATTGCGGGATTATATGGCCGATAGAAGTCAGATACCTTCTCGTTGTCCCTATCCACCGCGAGGGTATATTGAACCAGATCATTTGTCCCTATGCTGAAGAAATCAGTCTCTTCCGCCAATTTATCAATAAGAATCGCTGCGGAGGGAACCTCGATCATCACACCAGTCTTGATATCCTTATCGTAGGGAACACCACGCAACCACATTTCATGTTTTACCTCGGCAAAGATCTGGTTAACCGCCCGCAACTCCTCGAGGCTGGAAATCATGGGATACAGTATGCGAATTTTGCCGTAAGCGCTGGCACGCAGGAGGGCACGCAACTGGACCTTAAAGACGTCCACCTCTTCCAGGGAAATACGGATGGAACGCCACCCTAAAAAGGGATTGACCTCCCGTTTAATCTTCTGGAAAGGTAGAAATTTATCTCCACCGAGATCCAGGGTTCGGATGGTTGCCTCTTTCTCCTTCAACGCCTCCGCCACAGTCCGGTAAATACTAAACTGTTCATCTTCAGTCAGCAACCGCTCACTTAAAAGAAATGGGAGCTCTGTCCTGAAAAGGCCAACGCCTTCTGCCCCGTATTTTATAGCTACACCCACATCAGGTGCCTTCACTATATTGGAATACAGGTGAAAAGGAATGTTGTCTCGGGTCAACGAGGGAAGAATGGAAATCTTCTCCAGTTCCTTGCGGTAGGCGGCATAATCTTCCTGGATCTTCTTGTATTCCTTAACTACCGAAGGTTTCGGATTAATGAAGACGAGCCCCAGATTACCATCTACTATGACTCGATCGTTGGTCCGCACACGGCGGAGAATATTTTCTACCCCGACAACCGTGGGCACCCCCATGGACCGGGCCAAAATGGCAGCGTGGGATGTTTCACCTCCAACCTCAGTCACCATCCCCTTGATTTTCCTGGGATCGAAATGAATTGTATCAGACGGAGTCAACTCATGGGCAAAGACCACACCCCGTTTATTAAACAGTACTTTGCGGGTATCCAGCTGCAAGAGACGGTGGATAACGCGCTTACCAATATCTTCGATATCCTTGCCGCGTTCCCTTAGATATTCATCCTCGATGGTCTTGAATTTTTCCATGAAAGTCCTGATGCCTCGCAAAATGATAAACTCGGCATTGAGGTTTTCTTCCTTAACCATCCTCGGGACATCTTCTTGAAAGAAGGGATCATCTACAATCATCATGTGACTTTTTATTATCTCGGCTTCTTCATCTCCGATATCTCTCCGTATCCTCTGCTCGCTTTCATCAAGCTGCTGTTTAACCTCATTGAGGGCCTCTCGATAACGCACAATTTCCTGCTCTGCCTCCCCCGATTTCAGGCGATAAGGAATAATCTCAGCCAATTCGCTGATATAGATGTCCGCCTTGCCCAGGGCGATTCCCTCTGATACAGGAAGGCCCTTATACATATTCTCTGAAACGCTGACCTTTTTTTCATCCTTCTTAAAACGATAAGGTCCCATTATTTCCTCAAAGTCTTGTTAATATTTCAGGTCCACTACCGGTAATGACTATCGTATTTTCAAAATGGGCCGAACGTTTCCCATCTGCAGTTACCACGGTCCAACCGTCTTCCAGAACCTTAACCTGCCATGTCCCTTCGTTAACCATGGGCTCTATGGCAATTGCCATTCCCTCTACCAGTTTCGGACCCTGATGAGGCAGACCATAATTCGGTACCTGTGGGTCTTCATGAAGTTGCCGGCCTATACCATGTCCGACAAAGTCCCTTACAACCGAAAAACCTGCATCCTCAACATGCTGCTGTACGGCATGGGAAATATCATACAATCGGTTGCCCGGAACTGCCTGTTTAATCCCTTTGTAAAGAGCTTCCTCCGTCACCTGCATCAGTTTCAAAGACGCCTTATCCACTTTCCCAACGGCAAATGTCCTTGCGGCATCTCCATAAAAGCCATCCATGACCACACCAAGATCAACCCCGATGATATCGCCTTCCTTCAGCCTCCTTTTCCCGGGAATCCCATGGACGACGACCTCGTTGATTGAGGCGCAAATAGTCGCAGGAAAGCCATGATATCCCTTGAAAGCCGGCTTCCCGCCTTTCTCTCTGATAAAGGCCTCAGCCTTGACATCAAGTTCCTTCGTTGTCACACCCGGACGGACAAGCTCTCCAATGTAGTCAAGAAGCTCTGCCACCACCCTGTTCGGTTTCCTCATCCGCTCGATTTCATTCTCAGATTTAATAATAATCATACCAATCTCAAAATTTTATATTTTTTGAATCTTTGAAATTGCGCTCTCGAAGTAGGGGGTGCAAGCCTCAAAGTGCGAAACCACCTCTCTCAGATCGTCTGCAATATCCTTCATACCTGCCTCTTCACATAATGCAACCCACCTTCTGTGTTCCTTGACATGCTCCAGATTATGCTCCAAGAGGTGGGGCAACAGGTGCTTCAGTTTCTCTACGTTTTCTCCCATCTTAAACTCACTCCTCTTTTGTTACGGCTTCCTTAAAAACCCATTCACCATTTGGATTTTTTCGCCGTACGCCGTACGTTTAAAAACCTTTTACGAAACCATCTTCTTCAATACCGCGTAATGTTTCAAGAAATCCAACTCTTCAATTTCGTACCTATCAAGTTCCCTTTCATCTCCAAGGATATCAATGGCAACTATTTTCCCGTCTTTGACCGTTATGTGCGCGGCATCCTCCATGATAACCTTACCCTGATCAATCGTTCCATCATACAACGTGGATAGACACATATTTCTCCCTCCTATCCTATTTATATGCGATTCCCTTCTTTTCTTCAACAAACTGCTCGGCCGAAAAGGCGGCAGCAGCGCCTTCGCCACAGGCGGTAACAACCTGGCGAAGTGCCTTCTTTCTTACATCACCGCAAGCAAAAACCCCATTTTGCGATGTCGCCATATCGTTATCCGTTACGATATAGCCCTTTTTATCCATTTCAACCTTCCCTTTTAGAAAATTGCTGTTGGGGATATTACCAACGTAGATAAACACCCCCTTACATGCAAGCTCTCTAACTTCTCCCGTTTTAACATTTCTTAAATGAACCCCTTCCACCGTCTGGTCGCCCAAAATTTCTTCGACAACTGTATCCCATATAAAATCCATGCGCTCATTCTTAAAAGCCCTTTCCTGAATGGCCCTGGTCGCACGCAGACGATCCCGCCGATGTACGACATGAACCTTCTTGGCAAACTTTGTCAGGTAAATTCCCTCTTCAACGGCAGCGTCACCACCCCCAACAACAACAAGTTCCTCATCCCTGAAAAAGGCACCGTCGCAAGTGGCACAATACGAAACGCCTTTCCCGCGCAGTTCTTCCTCTCCCGGCACCCCGAGCCTGGCAACTGTGGCGCCTGAGGCAACGATCACCGCATGTGCCGTATATTTTCCGTTCTGACCCACGACGGCAAATCCTTCTTCGTTAACCAAAAGGTCGGTAGCTTCATCCATTTCAATCTCAAGCCCGAAACGAATTGCCTGATCTTTCATCGACATCATAAGCTGGGGTCCCGAAACCCCTTCCGGAAACCCAGGATAATTGTCAATCCAGTAGGTTGTCGCTGCCTGCCCCCCGGGCAGAAGTTTTTCAAGGATCAGTGTCTTCAATGCCCCGCGCGCGGCGTAGAGTCCCGCCGTCAATCCAGCAGGTCCCCCCCCAACAATTACAACGTCATAATCCACTTCAAAACCTCCTTCTCAATCTATTCCCTGTACTTGTAAAAGTATAAGTTTGACTTTCCAAACAATCAAGGAGTTCCCCTATATTTTTAAAAAACATTTTCGGCCGCAATCGTTATAAGTCCAATGGGGTCTTTCCCATAGTTTCAAAGAGACACAGTGCATTCTCGCGGCAAATCATCCGGGCCTTCTCTCCATCCTTCAACACATCCGAAACCTGCTTATAATAACGCTGAGGGGGAATCAGAGGATAATCCGATCCCATAAGAATCCGTTCAAACCCGATTACCTGGCCTGCGATTTTAAAAATTTCCGGCTGATAGAGGAAAGGTGAAGCGGCTGTATCATAATAGACATGCCGAAAAAGCACCTTCAATTCCTTCATCAACTCGTAAAAGAGGATTCCGCCACCCCAATGGGCCAGAATTATGGTATTTTCCGGGAAATTTCGTACAAGAAGTTCTATTTCAGCGATGTTTTTCATGCTTTTCCCGGGATAGACATGTCCTACCGGTTCATTTGTGTGAATAAGAAGCGGAAGATTTGCCTCTTTCAA
>Ga0114934_10003243_pt1 | contig 10189 bp, 6 predicted proteins | sample 4SBtaG_2_FD_99695 | JGI IMG/M metagenome (GOLD analysis project Ga0114934, IMG submission 99695) | Deep subsurface microbial communities from Kolumbo volcano to uncover new lineages of life (NeLLi) - 4SBTROV10_white metaG | ecosystem: Environmental > Aquatic > Marine > Volcanic ...
AATTTCTGATGTTGCGATAAGTCAAAGTCTGTACGCGAATGAATGCCTTCAATTTCTTTAAACCCAAATGGGAATTTATATTCAATGTCGTAGGCTGCATTGGCATAATGGGCTAATTTATCGTGTTTATGAAAACGATAGTTGTCTTCTCCAAAGCCAAGATTCAAGTGCCAACGATAGCGTTTTTCTTTCCATGTATCAAACCATTTTAGCTCTGTACCGGGTTTTACAAAAAATTGCATTTCCATTTGTTCAAATTCCCGCATACGAAATATAAACTGGCGGGCAACAATCTCATTACGGAATGCCTTGCCAATCTGAGCAATACCAAAAGGTAATGTTTGACGAGCTGTTTTCTGTATATTGAGGTAATTGACAAAAATACCTTGTGCGGTCTCCGGGCGAAGATAAATGCTGTTGGCTTCATCGGAAACAGAACCCAGCTTGGTTTCAAACATCAAATTAAATTGCCGTACATCTGTCCAGTTGCGTGTTCCGGAAACTGGGTCGTTAATTTCATAGTCTAAAATGATTTGCTTTAATTCTTTCAAATCATTATTTTCCAAAGCCGTTTGAAAACGGCGAGTGAGTTCGTCAATTTTTTCTTGATATTTTAATACGCGTGGATTTGTTGAAATGAATTGCACTTTATCAAATTTCTCACCAAATCGCTTGAGGGCTTTGGTAACTTCTTTATTGATTTTTTGCTGAAATTTTTCGCGTTGTTCTTCAATCAATACATCGGCACGATAGCGTTTTTTTGAATCTTTATTATCAATTAGCGGGTCATTGAATGCCCCTAAATGTCCTGATGCTTCCCATGTTTTTGGGTGCATAAAGATAGCACAATCTAATCCGACGATGTTATCGTTTAAATTTACCATTGACTTCCACCAATAATCTTTGATGTTATTTTTCAGTTCAACACCATACGGTCCGTAATCATATACGGCACTTAATCCGTCATAAATTTCACTTGAAGGGAATACAAACCCATATTCTTTGGCATGGGAAATAATCTTTTTAAATGTATCTTCTGCACTCATAGTTTGTTTTTTTTAGCTGATAATAGAACCATTATTTGTTTGGTCTTCTGGCGTAACAAATACCAATTTGCCATTGGCATCGTTGGCCATAAGAATCATGCCTTGTGATTTAATGCCTCGCAGTTTTCGTGGCGCAAGATTTGCCAACACTAATACTTGTTTACCGATAATTTCTTCGGGTGAGAAATATTCTGCAATACCGGAAACTACCGTTCTTTTATCGATGCCTGTATCTAATTTTAATTTTAGTAGTTTTTTTGTTTTTGGTACTTTCTCGGCTTCAAGAATTGTAGCGGAGCGAATATCCATTTTTGTAAAATCGTCGTATTGGATTTGGGACTTTTCCGGTTCAACATTTTGTTTTTCAAGGATGTTTTCTTTTTTTGTTGCTTGAAGTTTCTCAATTTGTTTATTAATTTCTTCATCTTCAATTCTAGAAAATAAGAAAAATGGTTTTTTTATCTCATGACCTTCTGGCAGTAAATTAGGATTGATTTTATCCCATGATAAATTCTCGGGTAGGTTTAGCAGTTTTTTTAGTTTTTTTGCTGTAAACGGAATAAACGGTTCCATGATAATGGATAGGTTGGCAGTGATTTGTGCACAAATATGTAAAATTGTTTGTGTCTTTATAGGGTCAGATTCAAAACTTTTCCACGGTTCGGTTTCAGTCAGATATTTATTCCCGATACGGGCAAGCTGCATGGCTTTTTTCTGAGCATCACGAAAATGATAGTGTTCAATTAAGTCGCTGATGGTGTCACGAACGGAATAAATAGCATCTAAAACTGCTTGGTCGTTTTTATCCGGCGAATGTAACGGGGGTATTTTTTTATCGTAATATTTTTTGATAAGAACAGCTGTACGATTTACAAAATTACCGAAAATTGCCAATAATTCATTATTGTTTTTTGACTGAAAATCTTTCCATGTAAATTCACTATCCTTAGTTTCGGGAGCTATGGAAGTTAAAGTGTAACGTAGTACATCTTGTTTGTCCGGAAAATCTTCGAGATATTCATGTAGCCATACTGCCCAGTTGCGGGAAGTAGAGAGCTTGTCATTTTCCAAATTCAGGAATTCGTTAGCCGGTACATTTTCAGGTAAAATATAGTCACCATATTCTTTAAGAATGATAGGGAAAATAATGGCATGAAAAACAATATTGTCTTTGCCAATGAAATGTACTAATTTAGTGTCTTCCTTTTTCCAATAATCTTCCCATCTATCCGGGAGGAGTGCCTTGGTGGCTGAAATATAGCCAATGGGGGCGTCGAGCCATACATAAAGGACTTTACCTTCGGCATTTTCAAGTGGCACTTTAACGCCCCAGCTCAAATCCCTTGTCATGGCGCGTTCGTGTAAGCCGCTGTCAATCCATGAGTTGCATTGGCCTATGACTTGACTTCGCCAAGTTTTAGGGTCGTGTAGTTGTTTGGTGTTTAGGGTGCCTGTATTAATCCATTCCTTTAACCATTTTTCGTGATTTTGCATTGGCAGATACCAGTGCGAGGTCTCTTTTAAAACAGGTGTTTTTCCGCTGAGTGTTGATTTGGGATTAATCAACTCTGTAGGGCTTAATGCAGAGCCACATTTTTCACATTGGTCACCATAGGCACTTTCGTAGCCACATTTTGGACAGGTCCCCGTGATGTAGCGATCAGCAAGGAATTGTTGGTTTTCTTCGTCAAAAAATTGTTTAGAGTTTTTTACTGTAAAAGCGCCTTTTTTATTCAACTTTGTGAAGAAGTCTTGTGCTGTTTTGTGGTGTAACGGGTCTGAGGTGCGGTGATAAATATCGAATGAAATGCCAAAATCGGCAAATGCTTTTTTGTTGATTGTGTGATATTTATCAATGATAGCTTTTGGTGTGGTGCCTTCTTTTTTTGCCCTTAGGGTAATGGCAGCACCATGCTCGTCGGAGCCACAGACATAAATGACATCTTTTTTGTTCATTCGTAAGTAGCGTACATAAATATCTGCCGGCAGATAGGCCCCTGCAATATGTCCGATATGTAAGGGACCGTTGGCATAGGGCAGGGCAGAGGTTACGGTATATCTTTTATAGGATTTCATTTCAAAAAATTAGGGGACAAAGTTAGAATATTTTCTGTTATTAGGGCTACTAACGGAATAAAGTTTACAGAATTTGCGTAGTTATTTTGCCTTTTTTCAAGGTGCAAATTGCAGCTAATAGCTTTCGACTCTTTGCAAAATTTGCAACGCAGAAAAAAAGCAAAAGAACAAGTAAAAATGAAAAGGTTATTTCGTTACTAGCCCTTAGTATAGAAAACCGTTTGCTATTTGTTTTTTTGTAAAACATAAAAAATATAATGTATGAGTTTAGTCAAGGAATAGGCGACTTTCATAAAAAGAGTTATTTTGGATGAGATTTGTTGATGCCTGATTATCAGTTAATTGAAGACGGTATAAATATTGCCAAAAGAAACTTTTTTGATTTTGTTTGTTTTTAGACTGAACTCATGTATTTTTACCAAAAAAAACGATGACACTTTTTGCTAAACTATTGAAATTGTTTTTGGAGCAGGATTTAACACTTAAACAAGCTGATTATTTGACCAGTGCGGTATTGCTTCTTGGAATTTTAATAATAGCATGGATTACTAATTTTTTAATCAAGCGGGTAATTTTAGTCTTAGTTAAACATTATGTCGATCGCACTAAAAATCAATGGGATAATGTGTTTTACAATAATAAAGTTTTTAATAAATTATCGCAATTAGCACCTGCAATAGTTATTTATTTTCTTATCCCTTTAGCATTGCCACATAATTTAGGATGGATAAAATTTATTCAGGTTTTTGTTTTAGTTTTTATGATATTGGTTGTGATGCTGACAGTGGTTGAATTCTTTAATGCCATTAATGAAATATACCAATTAAAACCCTCTAATAAGGGAAAATCAATAAAAAGTTATATTCAAGCCATCAATATTTTTGTGTATTTCATGGGTGTTATTATTGCACTTTCTGTTTTATTGAATAAAGATTTGACTTATTTCATAACTGGTTTGGGTGCTATGGCAGCCGTGCTACTTTTAATTTTTAAAGATTCAATTTTGGGTTTGGTTGCAGGGATTCAACTGTCTGCTAACAAAATGGTTGAGATAGGTAACTGGATTGTAGTTCCTAAATATAATGCTGATGGAATTGTTGAAGAAATTACTTTGAATATTGTTAAGGTACGAAATTGGGACAAAACGATTACCTCGGTACCAACTTATGCACTGATTAGTGAGTCGTTTGTTAATTGGCGAGGGATGGAAGAGTCCGGTGGCAGACGAATCAAAAGAGCTATTCGTATTGATATGAAAACGGTACGGCTCCTGGATGGTGAATTATTAGAAAAGCTTTCGAAAGTTGAATTACTGAAAGATTATATAGCTAAAAAACAAAAGGAGATTACGGCATATAATTCAAATCATCGTTTTGATGACTCTGTATTGATTAATGGCAGACACATGACTAATTTGGGAACATTTAGAAAATATTTGGAGAATTATTTGCGTAATAATGAAAATATTCATTCCGGTATGACTTTTATAGTACGGCATTTGGAACCAACAGAACGAGGTATCCCAATTGAAATATATGTGTTTTCAAAAGTGCAAGCATGGGCGGAATATGAAGCTATTCAAGCCAATATTTTTGATCATATATTGTCTGTGTTACCAGAATTTGAACTGGCTGTTTTTCAAAATCCTTCAGGGCATGATATTCAAAAGTTATCCGGCATTTTAAACAAAAAAGATAAGTCTTAATATAGATGAAAAAACGATCGAAACTTTTTATTAAATATTTTCTTTCAATAGGTGTAATATTGATTTTCTCCTTGCTTTTAGGATGTTCTACCTATCATAGTGCAGTAACGAGCAATAAAAATTTTGCTTATTTATATAGTCCGATATCTTCATCATTGCATTCACAGTTTTATGTGTTTTCGCCATCCGATACCAAATCGGAAATCTTTATTCGTATTCCACGGCAGGAAATTATTTTCTCAACAAAAAATAACGAAACAAAACCAAAAGCATTCCTATCGGTACAATATAAAGTGAAACACATAGCCATTAACAGTTTTGTGTTAGATTCCGGTTCTTTAATTATGGATATTCCGGATACCAATAAATTGTTTGTTGAATTTTCAATATGGGTAAATACAGTAACTTATAAAAGGTTTTTTGTGAGTCTGAAAATTAAAGATATTTCTTCCGGTAATGATGAGGAAACCTTTTTAACGATAGATAAAACATCTGCCAATAGCTCACAAAATTTTTTGGTTTTTGACCAAAATGAGAATTTGTTATATGATCATATAACCACGCAAGGGAAACAAATTAGGGTGCAGTATCGTTATCCGCAGATAAAACAATATTTTATAAAATGGTATGCTCAACCATTTGGTATGGCTAAAGTACCGTATTTTACGACTTTGCAGGTGTTACCAAATTTTGTGGAAGATACCCTGTTTGTTGTTAATGCCCAAGAACCAATGATTTTTACCAAACCCGGCATCTATTTTATACAAACGGATACACTTCAAAAAGAAGGACTCTCCATTTATTGTTTTGGGAAAAATTTTCCATCTTTAAAAATGCCTTCAGAAATGTTAGGACCATTGAGGTATTTAACTAATAAGAAAGAATATTTACAGTATCAGGGTTATCAAAATAAAAAACTGGCTATTGATGAGTTTTGGTTAAAATCAGGCGGAAATATTCCCAGAGGGAAAGAACTGATTAAAATATTTTATAATCGTGTTTTATTGGCAAATACTTATTTCTCATCATTTAAGGAAGGGTGGAAGACTGATAGAGGGATGATTTATATTATCTTTGGTAAGCCCAAGTATGTATTCAAATCGCCGGTTGTTGAGAAATGGATTTATGGTGATTTGCAGGATCCTAATAGTTTATCATTTGTTTTTAATAGAATAGTTAATTCCTTTTCTACTAACCATTTTGTGCTTAAACGCCTGGATTATTACAGTACAATATGGAATCAGGCAGTTTACTCATGGCGTGATGGGAGAGCTTATACCGTTGGTTATTAGAAGTTTTCTTGATATTGAAACAAAATTGTTTTTTTTTCGTTAATCGGGTAGAAACGAATAAATATTATCATGAAAAAAAATATCGTATTATTATTGTTGACAATAGTTACCATTCAGTTTGTTGTGGCACAAGAAGATACTACTGAAGTGTCCTTGCCCCCTGATTTTTATATCGGTACTGATGTATTAGGACTTGCCGGATCGTTTTTTGGTGCCGGAAATGAGAATAATATATCGCTAAAATATTGGAAAGATGTGCATAAACGGGTTTATCGTTTTAGTGTTAATTACCAGCAAATGAAAAACCGTCGCTACAATATGTATTCATTTGTTGATGCCGATAGTAATTTAATAACGCGTAATTATTATTTGGATTATCAGAAGGTGGACTTCCGTTTTGGCTCGGGTATGAAAAACAAATTGGGATTTGGCGAAATGGTTCTTGGCATTGATATCATTGTAGGGTATGCCGGTATTACTGATAACCTTTTGGAATATTCTGTTTCCCAACATGATACTTTGGTGTATGGCAATGATTCTACAAATTATCAAGTTTTTTCGCTTCCTGCAGCCGATTATATAAATGGTGGATTAGATATTTCATTGTCATATCAAATTGCCTTGGGGACGCATTTCTTGCTTAATGTGGAATATGCCCCCGAAGTAAATTTTAATTATTTATTCAAAGAACGAATCGGGTTACATTCTTCCGATTTTGACTATAACAACTATTATCTTGATGCGGCTTTCAATCGTTTTTACATGAATGTGGCGTATAAATTTTAGAAAGAAAAGAAATAGCAACTAATATGATTAAGTCTATCCTGATATGCTCGGTATGTCTTTGAGGCACAATGAGTATAAGGTAATACAACCGGCCAAGAAAAAAAATAAACTTTTTAACACCCAATGAATTTTTTTACATAGATTTGCCTGAACAAAAAGTTGTCCCGTCCCTCTTAAAGCGGGACGGAGTAATTAAATTTAGAAAATAAAAACAGATGGATTTAAAAAAATTAAAAAAAGAGTATAATATCCCATGGTTAACTGAAGAAGGAGATGTTGACTATTCAAAGTATCCGATTGAACATCTAACAAAAGATTCATTAAGTAGTGATGAACTAAAATTCCGAAATGCTTGCAATATGTTAGGAATGATGGCACATGAAGGAAGGAAAGATGCTGCGATATTTTTATTTGGACTCGTTAGTTATTATAATGATTTAAAGAAACTTGAAATAATTGTAAAAAATTTCTACAATCTTAAAACGAAAGAAACTGCTGATTTTTTGTTTGGGGAATTAGAGCGAGTAAAAAGTAGTAATACAACCAGAAAATACATAAATACAATAATTGATACTTTAAGTTTTTTCCCAAATGATTTAGTTTTAGAGAAATTTATTGAATTTTCTGAGAATAAAAAATTTAGTTATAGAATGCGAAAAAAATTTTTAGCAATTATTGAAGAATTAGAATATAGAGGAATTGAATAAAAATGCCGAAATGTTAACAAAAATTATAGTGCATTTGACGAATAGTACTAATAATGAGTGATAGCAATGAACAAACTTAGATGTAAATTGAAAAATTGGCGCGTTCTCCGAAGGAGTCCCTTTGGGAGAAATGTCCAACTTTCATAAGTACATACGTTAGTGTTTTTAGAATAAAATAAACCCTTGAATAATCTTTCCTGAACTATAGTCTAGTTGTGAGCCATACATACTATGAGGAATGCTAAAAATTACCAAAGTCATAATTGTAGCAAGGAGAATCCATATTGTGTTTTCGCGTGAGTGAAGGTTAGTAAATAGCGCAATGAGCCAAAATAAAAAGGCAATGAGGGTCTTGTTGTCAGTTAAATCCCAGCCGAAAGGAATCCCTGTCCATAATGCTCCAAAGGCGTATTTTTGAACAATGGGACCTAAAATTATACCCCCGAGAAATAAAATAATAACCGTAGCATACAAATAGGGTTTGTATTTCATTTTTGTAAAAATGCGTAATGCCACCCAAACAGCAAAAAACATGGTAGAAAACATCAATAGAATATGTGGGATAAGAATATAAAGCGGAACAACCCCTTTGAATCTGACAATTTGTGGCTCACTTTCGCTTGAAAAAACTGTTTTATTGTTTTTAGTAACTTTTACATAATAAAGAAGTTTTCCTGCTGTGGGCTGAACGGGTAATTCTGCGACCAGTGAATCTCCTTTTTTAGTAAAATCAATTTCAGTGAATGGTATTGTTGTAGGATAGAATTGATAGAACAATTTGGCTGAATATTCATTGTCTTGTAACGGAATATATACAGGACAATTACCGGTTATATCATGTGAATGTGGTAGTTGAAATTTAATGGTTTTACCTTGAATTTCAAATTGTTCTTTTAAAGGATAAGTCGGACCTGTTACGCGTTGATAGTAGGCGGCAGCAACTGTTAATAAAAATGCTATAATACCAATAATCCACTGTTTCATTTTCTAAAGGGGATTTCTAATAATTACTTTCTTTCAAGAAACAAAGATAATGAAAAAGATGCAAGGCACAAATTTTTATTAATAGCTGTAGCTATTTAGAAAAATTTTAACGCAGTCAGATTGTTTGTTATCTTTGTTCCCATAGGGTTTTCAGAATATTTCATATCCTTCATCAAATTTATTTATAGTATCCCGATATTATTACATAAATTTTCTTTGCCTATTAAAAATTCTGAAAATCTTGATGCAAACTAATTATTAGAACTCCCCTATAGATTTAAAATTTATTAGAGAACAAAGAAAGCAATTTATTGTTCGTTACTAACAATTTTAAGCGACTTCTTGTCAATAAATATTTTCTGAATCTGTGTTACAATCCGGTACATTACAGGCACTACTACTAAGGTAAGAAAAGTGGAAAATGTTAACCCGAGCACCACAGTAGTAGCCAAGGGCGCCCATATATTTGCCATGTCGCCACCAAAATATATCTGTGGTTCGAATTTGGTTAGTAGGGTTATGAAATTAATGTTAAATCGTAGAACCATGGGCATTAATCCGAGAATGGTAGTAATTGCTGTCAATAAGACAGGACGAAGACGGGTTCTGCCGCCTTGAACAACACATTCTGTAGCCTCTTCAATAGGTAAAAACGCATTATCTTCTAAACCGAGTTCTCTGCGTCGATTAATTTTAAGTAACTCAATATAATCAATTAGCACAATGGCATTATTAACGACAATGCCGGCAAGTGATACTAATCCGATTCCGGTCATAATAACCACTAAGTCCATATTTAAAATAGCTAAACCGCCAAATACACCGATAGTGCTGAAGAGTACACTAAATAGAATAATTACGGGCTTAATAATAGAATTAAATTGTGTAACCAAAATCAACAGAATTAAAAACAGGGCAATCATCATCGCTTTTTCCAAAAAAGCCATGGCATCTTTTTGGTCTTGTTGTTCGCCTGTGAGGTTATATTCATATCCGGAAGGCAATTTATAGTTAGCTAATACTTTTTTTATTTTTTGATTAATTTCGTTGGCATTGTAGCCTTGAACTACATTAGAATAAATTGTAACCATGCGGGTTAAATCTTTTCGTTTTACCGAACTGATAGTGTTACTGTATTCAAAGCTTGCAACAGCACTAATAGGAATTTGCATTATTTTACCTCGATTATTACGGAAGGTAATTTTTTGATTCATCAAGTCAGGAATACTGTTTCGTTGCTTTTTATTAAGCCGGATTTGGATAGGATATTTATCTTCGCCTACTTTAAAATCGCCTGCTTTGGTGCCATAGAGAGCTGTTCGTATTTGGCTGGCAATTTGTCCGGTAGATAAACCAAAACGGCGAGCAGCATCGCGATTGATGTGCACTAACATTTCGGGTTGTCCCACATTTAAATCGATTTGTAAGCCCTCAATACCTTTAATCTGTGCGGTGTCAATGATGTGCATGATAGAATCGGAGTAAGCAATCAGCATATTAAAATCATCGCCTGAAAGCTCAATGTTGATAGGATTGCCTGTCGCAGGACCTTTTTTATCTTTTTCCAAGGTAAATTTAACGCCTGGATATTTA
>Ga0114934_10003244_pt1 | contig 10188 bp, 15 predicted proteins | sample 4SBtaG_2_FD_99695 | JGI IMG/M metagenome (GOLD analysis project Ga0114934, IMG submission 99695) | Deep subsurface microbial communities from Kolumbo volcano to uncover new lineages of life (NeLLi) - 4SBTROV10_white metaG | ecosystem: Environmental > Aquatic > Marine > Volcanic ...
ACACGCCGTTGCCCATGCGCACACTGGGCGACGTGGTGATATAGCTGTTGTTCGCCTCGCGCATGTTGAATATGTTCACCTGGGCCGTGCCGATGGCGGCCCAGGCATCGTTAGGCGGGGTCGCCCCTGGATTGGCGACGCCGTAACCGCTTTTGATCTTCGTCACTGGCATGCCCAGGTATGTCCACTGCACCGGGTTGCCCTGGCTGTCGTTGATTCCGTCCACTGGTGTGGCCGTATCGATGCGCACGATGGCCAACGCACCGCCGCCGATGATTTGTACCTGGTCACGGATCATTATGACGGGGTCGCCGTATAACTGTAGCCAATGACCATGTTAGGGCCATGCGCGTTGGTGCCGCTGCTGACCGTCATGATGGCCTGAAGGTAATCGGTGTCCTTGGCCAGCGCGCTGCTGCTGATCGTGCCCGATTTCGGCGTGATGTCGGCGTCGCTGTGCGTGAATGCGATGGTGGACGATAGGCAGGTGCTGCCAGCCTTATGCAGGTCAAACGTGATCGATGTGCTCGTGCCGGTATCGATCATCCAGGCCTTGACGTACCGAATCACGCCCGCCGCGCAGGGCATGCCGATCGGAAACGATTTGGTTGTCGGCGGTGTGGTGGTCGAATCAAACCCGAAATTGACCGGGATTTCCACCAGGTGGTCGATCTTGTCGTAATCGATCGCGGCGCTGGCCTGGATCGCGGCGTTTGTCACGCTGCCAGATTTGTGCGTCACAGTCGACGCGTTCGCCAGGTTCACCGAACCATTGAATGATGCATCGTCGTTGAATGTGGTGGCCATTTTATGGTTCCTTATAGACTTCCTGCGATGGTTTGGGGTTCCTGGCTGAAATCTGCCGCCTCATACCATTCGACCAGCTTCCTGCCCTCATCGTCGACCAGGTCACTGGGCGGCATCCTGGTGGTCGAGTCGATCCACTCTATGGTCGGATTCCAGCCGTTGCCGTAGGTCGCAGCGACGAACCGAAACGAATATACATAACGCCGGTAGCCGATCGCCAGGTTTGAATACTGTAGAAAAGGGTTCAGCGGCCGCGGCGTCGCCGCCGTGCATAGCCATGAATTGGCGACGTACCCGCGCCAGTCGCCGCTGTTCACCTTACCCACATAGTAATTCGTCAGGTCTGTTGGCTCGGTGTCGCCGATGATGTCCACCACCAGTTCAGTCGAATAGACCGGCTCGGCATCCATCACCGTGACGCTCGGCTGCTGTGGCGGCCCGTCCTGGTAACCGACTGTCAGCGGCTCGCCCGATCGGTCGCTGCTGGTGGTCACCGTCTTGGTTCCGACGCTGTGCGTGGTGCCGATGCCGTCGGGATTGTTTAGCGAGGTTTCAAACTGCTGCCAGGAAACGTCGACAAATGCCAATGTAGGCGCTTCCATGCGGCAGGTGCGGCCGATCACAAACATATTCGACGTGTTCCAGCCGCCGCCGCTTCCCCACGCCTCGCCAGGCATCGGCAGGTCGACGATCGCAGTATGTAAAACATTCATGGTCGCGGTGTCATCTGTTCCGAAATCCGACGCCAGGCCCTCGACCAGGTAGCTGGTGGTATGCGTGCGAACGGCGCCGCCGACCTCGGCGGTGGCCAGCGGCCCATGGGTCAACAGGTTTGGTGTGCAGGTAAATGCCATGTCATCGACTCACTGCTGCGCCGCCTGGCGTCATGTTTTGGAAGTTGCCGCTGATGTCCCCCATGCCCTCGCGCATTCTAATCAGTTGGTGTGGGTCTAACGGTATACCCTGTTCACGTTGCGATTGCAGCGTGCCCATATATTCGGTGTGGGCCTCGATCCGGTCTGTTGTCGACGTAACCCCACCATGACCCACTACCCAGTCGGAGTAATCCATACCGAATTTTACATTCTGCCATCCGAAATTATCCGACAACCACCGCAGCGTCTTGTCGGCAGTTGCGAATACTCGCAGCATCGGCGCCAGGTCATCCATGACCTTTTCAGTGATTCTGCCGATGTCCTTGATGGCCGCTTTTACGTTTTCCGAATCACTGACCCACTCGGCAAACGCTGTGGCTATCTTTTCGACGTGCGGCATCAACGCCACGACCATGACGTTTTTCATGCCCTCCCAGGCGACGCTGGCCATGGTCAGGGCGTCGGCAGTTCGTTCGACGCCGCGGGCGGTGTCCTGGTCGATGGTCGCGCCGATCTTCTGGGCGAATTTCATAATGCGGCCCAGTCGCTCGGCGGACATGTCCAACATGTTGATGACGCTGACACCCTCGGAATCGAATAGCTTGAACGTCAGCCGCACCTGGTCGCCGCGTGTTTTCACGTCGCCCATGGCGTCGGCGATTGCCATGAACTGCCGATCTATACTCAGCTTCGCCAGCTTGCTGGCATCCAGGCCCAGTTCCTTCAGCGCCCCCTGGGCCTCGCCCATGCCCTGCGACGCCTCGGCGACCCGCCGGCCCATGCGCTGCATACCGATATTTAGTTGCTGAATGTCCACCCCGGCCAGCTTGGCCGCGACGTGCAGCCCTTGCAGCCGGCCCACCACGATGCCCAGGCGCTTGGCGAATTTCACCTGGACATCCAACGCCTTGACGTGTGACTTCACGAACAGAAACAGCGCGCCGGCAGTACCGACCACCAGGGCGCCCAACGCACCGACCGCCAGGCCAACGCCCTTGGCCAGTTTGCCGAACTTGCGCAGGCGGGCGCTCGACTTCGACAGCCCGGCGTTGAATGCCTTATTTGATAGGCTCAACACTGCCGACAGCCGACCTATCACTGTCTTAGCCATCGGCGTTCCCCTTGCGTATCGCGTTATGCGTCGCGGCGAACTGCCCGAACCACGCGCCCAGTTCCTCGCCCGATTTTTTCCTGGTGAACAGCTTCGGCATGAAATCTTTCGGCTTGAACTGCCGCCGGCTGCCGCTGGCGTTGGCCACCGTTGCGGCGATGATGCCGGCGTTCAGGTCGCCACGCTCGCGGCCCCAGGGGTCAATCATCCAATAGGCCACCAGTTCCATGAAATCTGGGATGGTACAACGCCGCCGCGCCTCGCTCGGGGTGCATCGCAGAAATTCAGCCACACGCAGCCACATCATGCGCTCGCCATCCTCGGTAATTTTCCCGCCAGTTCCTCCAGGTCGGCGTCAAACCCGTTGATCCGACCGACGGCCTCGATCAGGGCCGACAGCCGGCCCATAGGCACTTTCGCCAGTTGCCCGGCGGTGAACAGCGGCGATTTATCGCCGACGTTCAGCACCGTCACGGCGCACATTTCCAGCGTGGCCGCCGTTTCCTCGTCGACCCGCAGCAACGCGGCGCCGGCTGTCGCCTTCTTTTTGCAGCCCGACAATTCGGCCGCGGTGATGGGCCTGATATAAACCTCGCCCAGGCCCGACACGTCGACCGTTTCGCCGCTGTCATCACTCAACCACTTTTCCAGGTTCATGCTGTCATTTCCTTATGCCACAACGATATCACTGGTCAGCTTCACGGTGAGGCTGGCCGTCATTTTATCCTCTAGCGGCACGCTGAAACTCGCCGACGTAACGAACCCCGCCGCCGTCCAGCTGCCAGAGCCTGGGAAACTCAGCACCACATCGCCGGCAGCGGCGTCGATGCACGAAATCCAGGTGGCGGTGGTCGTGTCCAGGTTCGCTTCGACCGTCAATTCGCCAGCGTCAGTCGGCGACGCTGGGATATAAGACCTGCCACCCGAACTGGAGGTGGCCGCGCCGGTTGCCATGTTGGTCGTTTCGATCGCGTTCCGACTTATGCCGCTCCATGAAATGTCGAGTATTTCGTTTAGCGTCACGCCCGTCAGCGTCAGCGTCGCGCCGTGTCCTGTTTTTGTTGCCATGTTTTTACCCTTCTAAATTAGGCCGCCGGAAACGTCGGCACTGTGGTGGTGTACCAAATGGTTATGTCTATCGATCGTCGCTGTGTGTAGTTCAATTCGCCAGGCCGGTCGTACGATGCTGCCATGCGGTCGCCCTCCAGGCTGATGCCCTCCAGCGACACCGTCGGAAAATCGTCGGTCTGGTAACCGTCCAGGGCCAGACGCAGCACGTCGGCCATGGCGTCGCACGTCGCCACGCTGTCGGCGTAGCAGTCGCACTGCCAGCCCGCGGTGTACAGGCCCGACGCCGCTGCCATGTTGCTATCGCTTTCCAGGCTTATCTGCTGGATCACCAGGTAGGGCATGGGCACGCCCGCCGGCACGCTGGACACATAGACCCGCCCAGCGACCAGGTCGGCCAGGTCGGCCCGTCGCGTCAAGTAGCCGTGCAGGTCGGTGGCCAGGCTCATAGCGTCCCCATGAATGACACACCGCGCCGGGTCTTGGCGGCAAATTTCCGCGTGCCCTTGACCGCGGCACGGGTTCGACGTTCACGCGATCGCCTCGCCGCGTCCGCGGCGGCTTTCGGTATGCGTCGCTTCAGTTCCTCGCCCAGGATGCGTTCCATGCGTCGTTTCGTCGCCGACCAGGCGTTCCGCATGAATGGTTGCGGGCCAGCGCCGTGAACGTCGACATTGTCGAACGGGCCACCGGGCGCTGACAGAGCCTGTTTGTTTTTAGGCTGGATGGTGTGGGCGGCGGTTCCGAATTCCACCAGGTGGGCATAGTTCGCCGGCTCTCGTGATTCGTTGCCGGCCTGGCCGCGGATCGTCGCCGCCGTTTTGCCCGTCACGCGGCGGCGTGGCCCCATCACCTCGACGGCGACACGGCCACCGATCACCTTGTACTTGCGCGTTACTGTCCCCATGGCGTATTTCAGTAGGCCGGTCTGCACCGGCACCCGCGTGCGGGCGCCCTTGACAAAGGGTTTCGACGCCTTTTTCAGCGACGCCGCCAAGATGCTTTCAGATACCTTTTTTTCCAGCATGTTCAGCGCGTCGATGGTCGCGTCCATGCCGGTCAGTTCCAGCCCCTGGCCTATGCGATTGCGGTCTGCCATTACGTTCCATCCACGCGCTCGGTCACCAGTAATTCGGTGACGCGGTGCAGTTCGTCGACATCGGTAACGCGGCTGATTTCAAACATGCGGCCGCTGGTAACCAGTTGCAGCCGCTGCCTATTCGTCGGCGGCGTCGGTGACCAGGCCATGCGTACCACATGCGTTTCTGTGGCCTGGTTCTGGTCGGCGGCGAAGATATCCCGCAGCCGCAGCGGCTCGATGCTCACCCACTTGGGCGCCCCGTCCTGCTGCCAGGCACGCGTCGGCTGCCCGTAGGGGTCGCCCGATTCGGCGGCCGTCAGTAGCACCGCACGGTGCCGCATTGTGTTTGCCGGTAGTTTCATGCGCTGTTCGTCACGTTGCTCGACTGCAATTGAACGTCCAACTGGCTGGTCGTTGTCGCCAGGCCCAGGGCCGTCGTGAACTTGCTGGCCGCCACGTCGGCTTCGCGGCAGATGCCGCCCGCGTTAGCGCTGACAAAATAGCTTCGGCCCTGCACCAGGTTGCCGCTGCCCAAGGTGATCGGCCCGGCCACCAGGTAGCGCACCGGCTGCTCGTCGGCGGCGCCCGATACGGCGATGCCCCTGGCCCTGGCGGTGGTCTGTGCGTCGGCGTCGGCTGGTTTCAGCTTGCCGCCGTCGCTTGCGTCGGCGTATAGCGGTTGCCCTGCGGTGATCGTGGCGCCGGCAATTCCCTGGCCCAGCGTCCAGCCGCCGGCGGTTGCAGGTTGAACCTGGGCCGCGGTGATGGTCACGTCAGCCATTCAACACCTCCACCCTGGGAAACACTTTCAGGTTCTGTATTGCGCTGTCGACATCGATGGGCGTAATGGTTCGCGCACCGCGGCCAGTGATTTCGCCCAGTCCTGGGTTCCAGTACCAATATGTGCCCAGTCGCTGGATCGCGAACCTGGCCACCTCGGGCACGTTTGCCGCGTCGGTGCCGTACCCCGCGACGAATGTCACGGTGATGGCCTCGGTGTCCTGGCGGGCCGCGGGCCAAGATTGCCCGTATTGCAGGACGATCGATGCCGGCACGTCGGTGGTCACTGCCTGGTAAACGTCGGTCGACACGGTCTGGTTAGCGCCGTCGCCGTCCAGGTAGGTGATCGACGTGACCGAAACCAGCGGTGCCTTGGGCATCCAGATGGTGCCCGACGCCGGCCAGGCGTCGAATGTGTACTGCCAGGTGGCGTTGATGAATTGCCGGGCCGTTAGATGCTCGATGTGACGCGTGGCAGAACGCAGCAGCAGCTGGGCGGCGTCATTGTCGTGGTCGCCGTCGATGCGTGCGTGATTCTTGAACGCGTCCAGGGTGACGGGTTCACCTGCCGGCTTGATCGTCTGCGTCAGGCCCATCGGTTGTTCCCTTGGTTTTTCGCTGCCGGCCTCGCCGCTTGCGTGGCGCTGCGTCGGCCGTTTCAACTTCGACGATTTCGGCCACCTTGCGACGAACCCAACGCCAGGCACTCGGTTCGTCCAGGTCGTAGACCTCGCCGACTTCAAACGCTTCGCCGCCTGCGTTGTTGCTCGGCGGCTTGATGAACTTGACCCGCATGGCCATGACTCCAAAAAGCCTGGCGCGCCCCGAAAGGCGCACCAGACCGGAAAAGAGAAGCAGCCCGATCCGTTAGCTAATCGCGCTGGTTGCGTCGGCCACGGCCGCGGCGTAGCGCGGTTCGGTTGCCAGGTAGAGACACGCACCGACCTGGGCGTTACTGCCCACGTCGCCGACACTGGCCTGGATGTGCGTAAACCCGCTCGATACGTCCAGGTCATCGGCGGCGAATTCGACCACCCAGATGGCCTGAACCTCGGCCGACGTGGCGTCGGTGTAGGTGTTCGCAGCGCTTTGCGTGGTCAGCGTGAAGTTGGCCACACTCGAGAGGGTGCCTTGCTTCGTATACACACGCGTGAAATTCAACGCCTTGGACGAAGTACCGGCGGCGTCGGTCGCTTGGGTAACGGTCAGGGTCGGGTCATCGCCCGCCGTGCCGGCAGCCTTAAAAAAGACGATCGCCAGGTTATTGAAATTTTCGACGCTGACCCAGTCGCCGGTATTCGCACCGGTTTGCAGATCGACCGGGACGAACCCGGACACAATTTGAGAATTTTGGACAAATGGTGCGCCCATTTTTTGAATGCTCCTAGTTAGGCTCTGACAGCCAGGGTGACGAATGGGGAAAGCGTGGTGCTGCCATCACGCGGCGAAATTGGCGCCGACAGCCATGGCTGGCCGCCCATACGGAATGAGAACTTGAACGCGGTAACGTCCCAATCGAACCAGAGGTGGATCGATGACGATGACCTGATGCCGCCGCCCTTGACAGGTGCAAGGTACTGGCCCAGGTCGGCCAGGATCACGTCGCCGGCATCGCCCAGGGTTTCGCAGGCTTGCGTCGGGATGACTGGCCGGCCAAAAAGCGTGCCGTAAGGCGCGCCGCTTAGGCCGCCGGCTGGCATGTAAAGCGCTTCGCCCCAGTCGGCAGTCGATGCCCCGGTGTCTAGCTTGCCCTGCTTTTGAAGGGTCAGCAGTTCCGGCTCGACATCCTGGTTGATCAGCCACACCGCGTTCGGCCGCGATGGTGCATACAACCTTGACCACATGTTGATGATGTTCAGCCCGACCACGGTATCGGCCACCTGGCTGCCGACCTTGGCGACCTCGACTTTGCCGCCACTGTTCAGGATGCCCAAAGGCTGGCCTGCACCCGTGCCCTGCACGATCGCTTCGTTGATCTTGTAGGTAAGAACCTCGGGCGCCTTGCGGTTCAGATAGGCCGCCATGGCGCTGTTGTCTTCAAGCAGTTCGTCGGTGACAGGTGCCAGCGCACGCAGCTTGTGCAGCGTGACGCCGACCTCTTGGATGCTCGGCTTCGACTGCGTGGCCTGCGACTGTTCGCCTTCCCAATATGCACGAATACCAGACGACCCCCACGGGGTGCTTTCGTCAGTCGGCACGGTCAGGCGGTTGCTGCCGGTCGTGATTTCATCGCACCGGCCAAGCAGCGAAGATTCGCCGCGGATAAGTTCGTTGATATCTCGCCGGGCGTCGGGCGGCACAGAGAAACCGCCTTCTGAATCGATCGCCTCGTTGGCGCCGTCGGGATCAGCACGCAGTTCGGTACGCAGCCGCTCGTCCATCTGTGGGGCACCTGGCCGGTTCGCGCGTGCCACGGCGTTGGCCCATTCGCCCATATCGCGAAAGCCCCACATGCCCGTGTCGTCGTTCCTGTAGGTGCCGCCGGTGATGCGGGACACGCCCCGCGGTTCGGTGGTCGGCTCCACGTCGGCCGTGCGTCGCCCGGATACGGCGGCGAGTTTTTCGGCCTGGTCGGCCAGCGCCTGCTTCCTGGTTATCTGTTCGTCCAGCTCACGGAATTCGGTCTGGTAGACCTCCAGCCGATCCATGTCGTCGGTGGACAGCTGCCGCCCGTCGGCCTCGGCGGCCGCAGCGATTGCCGCCCCGTTGGCGTGCGCGGCCGCTTGGGCCTCGCGCAGTTCGGTGATATTCATCGGGTTTGACCCTTGTAAAATCGTCGGCGGGTCTCGCCCAAAAAAAGACGCACCGACAACCAGGTGGTTGACGATGCGTGCATGGCTTCGCAGGTACGCAGTTCGCCGTCGCACGATCGTGCGGGCAGCGGTCTAGGCCGCCGGCCGCCCGTCGTGGTTTGGGCAGTTTTCTAAATTATACGCGTTATCGTCTAACCTCCAAGCCCACTAGGTACGTTTTCTGCGACGCGTGCATGGCCAGCAGCGACCGCTGCCGCATCGCTGAATGGTATTCGGTGACTGTCCGGGCGCTTATCTCCGTGCCCGTATACGCTGGATAAGTGACCACCGAAACGTCATGCAGATCGACATCGACCAAGTGGCGCTTGGGCAGGGCGTCGGCTTCGGCTTCCTCCCAGGCCTGGCCGATTACGCTGAACGCAAAGGACATCTGCGACACATCGCCCCGGCGTACAGACTCGGCGATATCACGGCCGACAGTCGTATCTGGCGGCGTGATCGACGCCAGCAGCCCGTGCGAATCCTCGCGCAGTCTCAGCGTGCCGGCAGTCGACCGGCCCAGGATCTTGCTCGGGTCGTGGTCGACCAGGGCGCGAACATCCGGGCCGCTGGCCAGCGTCCTGGTGAACGCCCCACGATCGACGTATTCAAGAAACATGCCGCCGATTGGCTCGCTGGGTTCGTCGAATACAGCGGCGTAACCCTCCAGGGTGGGCAGTTCGCCGCCGCCGGCTCGCAGTTCGGGCACGCAGGCGGCCCGGATTTCGTGGTCGGTTTTCATGGTGTCGGTACTCCTAGCAGTTCGGTCGCTTTGTCCATGATCGCCGCCGCCTGGCGGGGCGATCGCTCGGTAGCCCATAGATCGGCAAGGCCCGACACGTCGCCCGATTCGGATGCCGCGTCCAGGTCGGCCAGGCTCTCGGCGACGTGGTCGCGGGCATAATCGCGGGCCACGGTCGCCACGATAGCTTCGTCCGCGGCGGTGAACGCGTCGCCCCGCACGCATCGTGCCAAGGCACGCACGCAGGGCACGATCGCGTCGGCCACCTCAGCGTCGAAAGTCTCATAGAACGTAAGGCGCTTGGCCGGCAGCTTGCCCCGCTCGTCGGCCTGGGCCATGGCCCGCGCCTCTTTCCGCACGCACCTGTCCAGGGCGTCGGCCAGCGGTTCCAGCAGGTAAACCGAATAGGCACGGGCGTCGCTGTCATCGTCGGGCGGCTCGATGACCGTCACGGGTTCCGGTTCGGGTTCGTCGCCGACATCGTCCAGGGATGTGAGGTTCAGCTGCACCAGGTGTGCGTCGCCGTCATCGATCGGGTTCAGATCCTCGAAACGGCGTATCTCGTTAGCCGACAGCACGCCCATGCGCCACAACTTCTCGTAATAGTCTGCCCGGGCACCCTGGTCGCCTCGCAGCAGCGCCTGCACCGACATCCGCGTGAACAGGGTTCTGCGTGCCGGCGTGCCGATCAGCTTCCGCTGCGCCTCTGATTCCCAGCCGTGTACGCAGGGCACGATCGCGTCGGTGAGAAACTCGATGGCCTGGTGGTCGATATTGCTGAACGTCGCCCTGGATAGGTCGGCGAGCTTATGCGGTGGGACACGATACCAGCGTGCGATTTCATTGACCTGGAATTCGCGGGTTTGTAGGAATTGGGCATCGTCCGGCGGCACGCTTATCGGCTTGTATTGCAGGCCACCTTCCAGCACCAG
>Ga0114934_10003245_pt1 | contig 10187 bp, 13 predicted proteins | sample 4SBtaG_2_FD_99695 | JGI IMG/M metagenome (GOLD analysis project Ga0114934, IMG submission 99695) | Deep subsurface microbial communities from Kolumbo volcano to uncover new lineages of life (NeLLi) - 4SBTROV10_white metaG | ecosystem: Environmental > Aquatic > Marine > Volcanic ...
AAAGCAACAGAAATTCCTCTGCAAGACGCTAGTGCAGATTTTTTAAGTATCACTTACGGTATTCGTAATGTAGTTGAACGTCAAGAAGCTTTTCATGAATTTAACAGAGTCCTTAAAAAAGACGGACTTGTCGTCATCTTGGAGTTTATGAAGGATGAAAATAAAAATATATTGAAAAAAATACGTGATATTTATATGCATAAAATCCTTCCATATGTAGGCGGAGCAATTTCTAAAAACCTGGCTGCTTACACATATTTACCTGATTCTATAGAAAATTTTGTTACCATTCAAGGTATGCAAAAAGAACTGGAAAATGCAGGTTTTGAAATGCTTCACACGCAAAGTTTTTCCATGGATATTTCAACATTAATGATTGCGCGTAAAAAGTAGTTTTTTATGAATACCCTCACTGTATCCGCTTTGAATGAGCAAATAAAAACAGTTTTAGAAAGCACCTTCGAGAGAGTATTTGTAGAAGGTGAACTCTCCCGTATAACTTTTCATAATTCTGGGCATATTTATTTTACTTTAAAAGATAGTTCTTCGGCGCTAAGTGCTGTTATGTTTCGAGGGAATGCCTCAAAATTAAGATTTCGTTTAGAAGAAGGGATGAAAGTTCTTATAGATGGGGCTATAACACTTTATAAACCTCGTGGAACTTATCAGATAAACTGTTTTGGTATTGAACCTGCAGGGCATGGCGCTTTAACCTTAGCGTATGAGCAGTTAAAACAAAAATTGTCTGCACAAGGTTATTTTGATTCTGCTAGAAAAAAGGAACTTCCACGATTTCCTTCTCGCATTGCACTTATTACTTCTGCAACAGGTGCAGCTTTACAAGATATGTTGCGAGTTGCAAATTCAAGATATAGACTGTTAGAAATTGATATTTATGATGTGTTGGTTCAAGGAGAATCTTCCGCTTTTTCTATAGCAAATTCGGTTAAAATAGCCGATACCAAAGAGTATGATATTATTGTTATAGGACGCGGTGGTGGAAGCATAGAAGATTTATGGGCATTTAATGAAGAAATAGTTGCAGATGCTCTTTTTTATGCAAAAACGCCGATTGTTTCAGCTGTTGGGCATGAAATTGATTGGGTTATTAGTGATTTTGTTGCAGATTTACGAGCACCTACGCCTAGTGCTGCTATAGAGATGATATTGCCAGATACAAATGAGTTATATCAGTATTTAGATTCTATTACAACACAGTTTATACAAAAAATCAATCAAAAAACATATAACCTTGGGCAAGAATTACAGCATGTGAAAAATTCTTATATGCAGCATTCGGTTGAAAAAAAATTACAATACAATAAGAATGAAATAAAAAAATTACAGGAAGATTTTTCTCAAACTATTACTTTTAAATTGCAAAATTATAAAAAAGATGTAGATGTACTCAAGCAAAGATTACCTCAAACGATGCAGAGTATATTAAGTATTGCTCAAAATCAACTTTTAAATCTTCAAAAAATGCTAGAATCGAATAATCCAAAATATAAAAATAAAAAAGGTTTTGCCCAGATTGTAAAAGATTCGCAGGTTGTGGATATATCATCTTTACATGTAGATGATATATTTCAAGCGCAGAGCGATGAATATATAATAAATGCAAAGGTTTTAGATAAGGAAAAAATAACATGAGTTATCCAAACTTTTTTGATGCAATTCAAAGTATACAAGTAAAAGATCCCTTGGCTCAGGTATTGGGCGCATTCAAAAATGGAGAGTATGAAATTACATACTTAGAAGTTGTAAAAGCTGCCGGACATTCTTGCCCAACTGTGGCAGGCGCATATATTATGGCTAGCGAGGCTCTAAAAATTTTATATCCGAATGAGAGACTTGTAAGAGGAAATGTCAAAGTCGAATTTAAAGAATCTTTAGAAGAAGGTGTGGCTGGTGTTATTGGCAATGTTATTTCTCATATTACAGGGGCTACAGATAAAAGTGGGTTTAAAGGCCTAAATGGTCAATTTTCACGCCATTCTTTAATGTTTTTTGATGCGAATATAAATGCATCCGCTCGATTTACAAGAGTGGACAATGGAAAAAGTGTTGATGTAAATTATAACCCTTCTACTATTGAGGCTTCTTTAGAAATGATGCCTTTAATGCAAAAATTAACAAGTGCTAGGGCAACAGCTTCAGAAGTTGAAAAATTTGGAGCACTGTGGCAAGATAGGGTAAAAAGAATATTTGAAAATATCAGTAAAGTTGTAGAAGTTACAGAACTATAGTTCTGTAACTTATTTAAGAATTAAATTTGGAAAGTAGGTATTTAAGATAACTGCTGTAGAAGCAGTGAACTTTTTCATAAGTTTATCAAGTTTATCCTCTTGATTCCAAACTGGATGTGTGACACCACTTAGTTTTATTAACTCTTTTTTTGCATCGTACTCTACGCCGATTGTGTCAATTAATCCAACATTTTTTGCCTGTATAGCTGTAAAAATATGTGCATTTGCATATATATTTCTTTTGTTAAAATCTAATTTTCTGGCATCTGCAACATCTTTTGTAAACATATTATAAGTACCCATAATCACTTTATTCAACTCAGCTCGCTCATATTTTTTCCATGGTCTATCAGGCGTTCCTATCTGTTTATAGAGTCCAGCTTTTACAACCTGTGTTTTAATGCCAAGTTTATTCATAATACCGCTTAAATCTGCACCTTCCATAATTACACCAATACTACCAATCATACTACCTGGATTTGCTATGATTTTATCAGCCCAAATACTAGCATAATAACTACCACTTGCCATTGTCCCTTTTGCGTAAGCAACAACCGGTTTCTTTTGCTTAAGTCTTTTGATAGCATAGGCTATCTCTACAGATGGTGAAACTGCACCACCTGGGGAATTTACACAAAATAAAACACCTTTTACAGCACTATTCTTTGCAGCATTATTGATTTTTTCAACAATTTGTGTTGAATCCATAATTGGACCACTGAGATTAATCTTTTCAAGATTATAATTTGTAAATTCTTTTTCACTCTTAGGTGCAAAAATCAGAATGACAATAAGTAAAAAAATCATTGCTTTGAAATGATTTTGTATATAGTTCATTGTCGCAGTAATAGGCGAAAATATTTTTTTGATAAATTCCATTTAATTCTTTCCTTTTGTAAGTTTTCCATTAATAAAAACTTTTGAGATATTATAGCGATGAAGTATTAAATGAATGGCTAACTCATCATTTGGTTCGCTATCTAAGTCAAGAACAAGCATATCTGCATTTTTACCTTCTTTTATTTCTCCAGTATTAAGTCCAAGCGCTTGAGCTGCATTACATGTAACAGCTTTTATAAGTTCTTATGCAAATTCTAATAGAGGTGCATCGCTATGCATAAATAACGATATTTTCATCTCTTCAAATAAATCAAGTTTATAATTTGAACTCAATCCATCAGTCGCAACAACCCATCGTATATTTTTTTCATTGAGTTGCTTAATATCAAGTGTAGGGTTTCCTAAAAGTCTGTTTGAGATAGGACAATGAATAATTGTATGTTTCTCTTTTTCTATGGTGTCGAGTTCTTGATTATTTGTTTTTACTGCATGGGTTAGTAGTGTTTCATATCCGTCAAAATAGCTTAGAAATTCTTTTGCATCACTTACATTTTTTTCTTGTTTTAAAAGTTTGCTGAAAAACTCTTTAAAATCTCCACTGCTTGAATCAAGCCAATTACGTTCTGCTTCACTTTCCATAAAATGTGCTGTCAGTTTTAGTTTTTCGTTTTTTACAATTTCTAAAGCTTTCTTGATAAGTACAGGATGTACAGAATATGGTGAATGAATAGCAACAGCAGGGTAAAAGCCTTCTCTTGTTACTGCTTTTGAAGCATCTAATCGTGCAAGAAAATCAGTAAAAAGTGCATCAGCCATAGTCGCTTGTGAACCTATAAGTTCATTGAAAAAAACAACATTTTGCTTTGCATTTTCGCAAGCTTCTAAATCCATAGCATGCGAACTAATTGCACCAAAAGTTGTGATTCCGTTATCAAGCATAGAGTCAATGGCCTTTTTCATACAAGAGACGTCACAAGAAGCAATAAGTTCCTCTCTATTTTCAATCACACTGTAAAGCCAATTTAAAAAATCACCATAACTGAGTTGGTTTTTATTTGCTGAAAATTCTACATGTACATGAGCATTTATAAGTCCTGGCATAAGCAAAGAATTTTTTTCTAATTTTATAATCTTCGCCTGTGGGAATTTTTGTTTAAGTCGTTCAAGTGTATCAATTGCTTTAATCTTTTTGTCAAATGCAATGGCCCTGTTCTTAAGTAGTGTATCTGGTGTCAGTATATAATTAGGTACTATTATAGTCATTTCTTCACTTCTTGTTTGATTTTTATAAAATTATACACTTTTAATTTTAATTTATAAGGATAAATAGATAATACATCCTATATACTATTTCTTAAAAGAATGGATTAGTATGGAGATATATCATGATTAAGTGTGGCGATAAATTTGTAAATCTTGAAGAAGAACTTGTAAACTTAGCAGATGTACTTAAAAATAGCTTGCAAAAAGAGATTTTAACCATTAAAAAGATAGATAAAGAGGGTAAAAAATTTAAGTCCATCGTAGATAAGTTTTGTAATTTAGATGATGCGGACTATGTAATTTTTTCAGTATACATGTGCAAAGATTATCATGAATCTGAAACTTTCATTTTTACAGATAAAACAGGTAAGGAAATCTGCACTGTATCGGGGAGAGAATTAGATCTTTATGATATGATAAAAAACTGTGATAATTTACGTGAAAAAAACAAATATTAAAGTTTATAGTTTCAACGCAACTTTTTTTTAATATTAGTTTAGATAAAATAGCCTTTTAAAAGATACATTAATCATACTTAAAGGGTAAAAATGAAAATAGTAGTAATTCAAGGTCCAAATCTAAATATGCTTGGCATTCGTGAACAAAATATATACGGGCCAATGAAATTAGAGCAGATTCATGCTCAAATGAAAGAAGTAGCAATCCAAAATAATGTTGAGATAGAATTTTTTCAAAGTAATCTTGAGGGTGAAATTGTAGATAAAATTCAAGAATGTTATGGTGAAGCACATGGATTAATCATTAATGCTGCAGCATATACACATACATCAATTGCAATTCGTGATGCAATTTCTGCTGTAAGTTTACCTGCTATTGAAGTACATATCAGTAATATTCACAGACGTGAAGATTTTAGAGAAAAAAATATGATTGCTCCTGTATGTACATCTTCTGTTGTTGGTTTTGGACCGTTTGGATACCATTTAGCTATGATGGGTATGTTGCAAATTATGAATGAAATTAAGGCTGCTCAAGAGGCACAAGCACAACAACAAGCGTAAGAAATATATGTATTTAAAACGTAAGCTAAATGAAAGATTGAGTATTTTTTCTAGCATGCGTTATCCCTTCGTATCAAAGAGTAAAAGTACGCATCGTTATGAGACTTTTGTTGGTGTTGGTGGGAATGTTGGAGATGTTCGGCGTAGATTTGAGCATCTTTTTTTTGAAATACAAAGAGATAAAAGAGTATCGTTAGTAAAAACGTCATTTATTTTAAAAAATCCTCCTTTTGGTTACACAAAGCAAGATGATTTTTTTAATACAGTAATTGTTTTAAAAACTTCGATGCAAGCAAAAAGTTTTTTAAGGTATTTGTTAAGGTTGGAAAAAAAATTTGGCAGGCGCAGAAGTTTTGCAAATGCACCAAGGACATTAGATTTGGATATTATATTTTTTGATAACCGCAAAATTGATACAAAAGATTTAACTATACCGCATCCTTTCTATGCACAAAGAGAAAGCGTAATGATTCCATTGGCTGGTATCTGCTTATGAAAATACTAACATTTACTGGACGTACACCTTCAGAAGCACTGAAAAAAGCAAAAATGGAAATCGGCGATGAAGGTATGCTTATTGAAACAAAAGAGGTACAAAAAAAAGCTTTAGGCCGAGAAGCACTCTATGAAATTGTCATTGGAATAGATGAAGAAACAATACCTTCTGGCTATACAAAAAGAAAAAAACCACTTTCAAAACAACAGCCAATTAAGCAAGAAAGCCAAGAAATTTTATTTGATATTTCTAATGCAGCACAACAAATATCTGAAATATCAAATGTTACAAATTCAATAGATGATTTATATGAGCGACCTTCGCAGCAAGTTAATGTAGCAGCTGAGCCAAAAGAGCTTAAAGAGATAAAATCTGAAATTAATAAGTTGACTGATAAAGTAAAAATAATTCAAAATATGTTTTGGGATGAAAAATCACCAGATTTATCTTCTCAGATTCCCCCTGAATTTTCAGAAATTTATCGTCTTGCCTCACAAAGTGGTATGAACAAAGAACATTTAGATACTTTGATGCAGGTTACCTTAGAACATATGCCCTTGAAAATGCGTGAAAGCTCTGCTACAGTGAAACGATATTTTCAAACAATTTTACGAAAAATGGTTCCAATAAGACGAGAAACACTACCAAGTGTAGGAACAAAAAAAGTGATTATGCTTGTAGGGCCTACGGGAGTTGGTAAAACAACATCTATTGCAAAACTCGCAGCAAGGTACTCTTTTTTAATGGAAAAAAAATATAAGGTTGGACTTGTTGTTCTTGATACATATCGTATTGGAGCAGTTGAACAGCTGATGCAATATGCTAGAATGATGAAACTCGGTATTGAAACTGTTGTTGATCCGCCTGAATTTTCAAATGCTTTAGAATCACTAAAATATTGTGATTATATTTTGATTGATACAATGGGATCGAGCCCTTATGATAAGGTGAAAATCGAAAAGATATATGAATGTCTTAATGCAAACCGTACTGATTACAATGTTGATGTAGTGCTTGTTATGCCTAGTTCTATTAAATATGAAGATTTAAAAATCACTTATGATAATTTTTCAACATTGGGTGTAGATACATTAATGTTTACAAAATTAGATGAGACTATGGGATTTGGAAATATTTTTTCACTGGCTTATGAAAGTAAAAAACCAATAAGTTATTTTTCGGTAGGGCAAGAAGTTCCAGAAGACTTAGTGTATGCGAGTAGTGATTTTTTAATCGAATGTTTACTCAATGGTTTTAACAGGAGTAAGGTATGATTGGAAATCAAGCACAAAAGCTTGAGGAATTGGTCGCATCAAGTGCTGAAAATAAAAAATCAACAAAGACACGTTTTATTGCTATTACAAGTGGAAAAGGCGGTGTTGGCAAGAGTACGATTAGTTCTAATCTTGCTTATTCGTTATCACAGCAAGGTTTAAATGTCGGTATCTTTGATGCAGATATTGGCTTGGCAAATTTAGATGTAATGTTTAATGTAAAAATTAAAAAAAATATTTTACATGTACTTAAAGGTGAAGCAACTGTTTCTGATATTTTGATTCCAATAACACGTAATCTTATTTTAATTCCTGGTGAGAGTGGAGATGAAATTTTAAAGTATTCAGATATGGCACTTTTTGAAAGATTTATGCAAGAAGCAAAAATTTTAGATAAATTAGATGTGATGATTATTGATACTGGAGCAGGCATTGGAGAACATATTCAAATGTTTTTAAATGCTGCTGATGATGTCATTGTTGTTACTGTTCCCGATCCTGCTGCTATTACAGATGCCTATGCAACTATTAAAACGATTGCAACATTGAGAAATGATGTGAATATGATTATGAATCAGGTTAAAAGTGAAAAAGAAGCTATTGGTGTTTTTGAAAAGATTAAGAAGGTAGCACATGCAAATATTGGAACAAATCTAGATTTACAATTAATTGGAAAAATAAATGCAGATATAAAAGTTTCATCATCGGTAAAGCAACGTGCACTTTTTACAACACGTTATCCTGCATCGCAGCCAAGTAAAGATATTGCTGCTATTGTAAATAAAATCACTCAGAAGCTGGAACGAAATGTGCTAGTTACATCAAATGAAAGCGGTTTGTCAGGTCTGTTTAGAAGATTAATGGACCATTTTTAAGTTTAATCTGGGGTATATATGCTTGGCGAAAATTTTGTATATTTTTTTACTGTTCAGGGCTTCTTTGTAGGGATTATCTTTGGTGTGCTTAAAGCTTTCGATGCTGAAGGACTTCTCGTATATACGTTTTTTATTACGATTTTCTTTTACCTTTTTTCACATCTTATTATTGCATTTTATTACAAAACAATAAGTGGAAAAATATATAATTTTCCAAAAGATACCCATGAAAAGGAATTAGATATTTTTGTTAAAGAGATTAATAAGCGAGAAAAGCTCATAGATTCTGCTTGTAAAATAGCAGATATCGCAATAAAAATGAATTCTGAAGATATAGCCGGAAAAAAATTATGATAACAAATGCGTATATAAAAGATTTAAAACATAAAGAAGATGAGTTAGCACTCTCTTATCTCCCAGCTGTAAAGGCTATGGCTTTTCGTTTAAAAGAGAGGCTCCCTAGTTCAGTCGATTTTTGTGATCTTTCAGCTATAGGCACAGAGGAGTTAATTAAACTCTCAAGACGTTATGATGTGAAGCTAAATGACTCTTTTTGGGGATATGCCAAGAAACGTGTATATGGAGCGATGCTTGATTATTTAAGAAGTTTAGATATTTTAAGCAGAGCAAGCCGTAAGCTTGTAAAAGCAATTGATTATGCTGTAGAAGAGTATAGGTTGATGCATGATGAAGAGCCGAGTGATGAAGAATTAGCACAAACACTGGACGAAAGTATAGAAAAGATTCATGAAGCAAGAGTGGCTTCAAGTATTTATACTGTAATGCCTCTTCATGATCAACTACAAGTTGGTGATGAAGGTGCAGCACTTGTACAAATTGAAAAAGAAGAGCTCATAGATGTCATCAAAAAAGTACTTTCATCGTATAAAGAGAGAGAACAAATGATAATTCAGCTATACTATTTTGAAGAATTAACACTCAAAGAGATTAGCAGCATCTTAAATATCACAGAATCAAGAATATCACAGATTCATAAGTCAGTTATACAGAAAATTAAAGATAGTATAGGAGCATAAAATGGCAGATATACTTTCACAAGAAGAAATAGATGCTCTATTGGATGTTGTTGAAGATGAGGGTGATAATGTTTTAGAAAGTGATGAAGAAAATTTACTTCCTCAAAGACAAATTACTTTATATGATTTCAAACGTCCAAATAGGGTTTCAAAAGAGCAGCTTCGTGCTTTTCGTGGTGTTCATGATAAAATGGCAAGAAGTTTGGCTTCTCAAATTTCTTCTATTATGCGTTCGATTGTTGAAATACAATTGCATTCTGTTGATCAGATGACATATGGTGAGTTTTTAATGTCTCTACCAAATCCTACAAGCTTTAATGTGTTTTCTGTAAAACCACTCGAAGGAAGCGGTATTATAGAAATTAATCCGTCGATTGCCTTTCCTATGCTTGATAGACTACTTGGTGGAAAAGGGGAGCCTTTTGACGCAAGCCGTGAATTCTCCGATATAGAGTTGAGCCTCTTTGAAACAATATTACGTGTAATGATGAGCACCTTAAAAGAAGCTTGGGGTCCAGTTATGGATATCTACCCGACAATAGAATCAAAAGAGTCTTCTCCTAATGTTGTTCAAATTGTTGCTCAAAATGAAATTGTTGTCATGGTTGTTATGGAAATAATTATTGGGCATAGTTCAGGTATGATGAATATTTGTTATCCCGTGATTTCTTTGGAACCTGTTTTACCAAAGCTTGCTAGTCGTGATTTAATGCTCAATGAAACGAGCTCTAAAAAAAGTAGAAATACAGAATTGAAAGTACTGCTTGGTGGTGCAAAAGTTAATGTAGAAGCAAATTTAGGTAATACTAATTTAGATATGCATGAAATACTTGAATTAAAAGTTGGTGATGTAATAAGACTCTCCAGTGCAGCAGATGATATTGTTACTGTTTCTGTAGATGGAAAAGAACGTTTTCACGGTGAAATAGGTTTACGAAGATTCAGAAAATCTATTAGTGTTACAGAAATTATAGAAACGGAAAAAGATGCAGTAAAAAGGACACTGGAAAATCTAGAGAAACTAAGGCATGAAAAAATTTCTGGTGTTAAAAATATAATACATCAAGATGAAAATGAAGAAAATGAAAATTATGAAGATGAGGAATAGCATATGAGTGACTTTATGAAACT
>Ga0114934_10003248_pt1 | contig 10183 bp, 16 predicted proteins | sample 4SBtaG_2_FD_99695 | JGI IMG/M metagenome (GOLD analysis project Ga0114934, IMG submission 99695) | Deep subsurface microbial communities from Kolumbo volcano to uncover new lineages of life (NeLLi) - 4SBTROV10_white metaG | ecosystem: Environmental > Aquatic > Marine > Volcanic ...
GGGCGGTATAACTCTTTCAGATGAACAGCAAAGCCATATTAAAAATATTTCATCATCTGGAGTTTCAATTCTTACTGGTGGCGCAGGTGTAGGTAAATGCTTAGCCCCAAAAACTCTTGTATTAATGTTTAATGGGACTAAAAAGAAAGTTGAAGATATTATTGTTGGAGATAAAATAATGGGAGATGACTCTACTCCCAGAACTATATTAAGCCTCGCTCAAGGTGAAGAAGAAATGTATGAAATTGTGTCTAAAGATAAAAAAAAATGGGGATGTAACGAATCTCATATCCTTTCTCTTTATTATAATAATAATATAAATATTTCAATACAAAATAAATGTTATTCAAAAGGTGATATAGTTGATATATCTGTTAAAGACTATTTGGGTTTAAGTAATAAATTAAAACATCACCTTAAACAATATTCAACTAAAGTTGAATATCCACATAATAAACTACCAATTAAGCCTTATATGCTAGGCTTATGGATAGGGGATATAAGTTCTTCGCCAAATACTTTTACAATCGCAAATACTGATGAAGAAATTTTTAAATATTGTAAAGAATTTGAAGAAAAATACATACATACCTATAATTTATCAAAAGACCATGAAAAGTTAATTAGAATAACATTAGCTTATGAAAAATCAATGCTCGCCTCAGTTCTAAAAAAAATAAATATTTTTAACAATAAACATATTCCAAAACAATTTTTAATAAACTCTGAGGAAAATAGACTTAAGTTGTTAGCTGGATTAATAGATTCTAATGGTCATTTATTAAAACATGGGAAAAATTTTGAAATAACTCAAAAATCAAAAAAACTTTCTTATCAAATATATGATTTATCTTTAAGTCTAGGTTTTAGAACTTTTATAAAAGAAAAAATTACCACTTTAAAAAGAGAAAATGGCAGTACATATAAATGTAAAGTATATAAAATAATTATTGGAGGTATTTTAAATAGGATTCCTACATTAATCAAAAGAAAACAAACAAATAATTATCCTAATGAAAAACCTATGAGTTCAGATTTTGAACTCACGAAAAAAGGAAAGGGGAAATATTACGGATTTGAAATTGATGGCAATAAAAGGTTCGTTTTAGGAAACTATGTTGTGACTCACAATACGAGTTGCATGAAAGCGTTAGTTGAACTTTTAGAATATACTGACAGAACTTTTGCACTTTGTGCTCCAACAGGAAAAGCTTCAAGGGTTATGACACAAGCAATTGGTCATGATGCAAGTACCATTCATAGGTTGCTAATTTGGGACCCTAAAAACGGTGGTTTTGTCAAAGGAGAAAACAATCCAGTTGATGTTGATTTTATTATTGTGGATGAAACAAGTATGGTTGACATCAACTTATCTGCTTCTTTACTTCGTGCTATTCCAAACAACTCTCAAATATTGTTTGTTGGGGACTATAATCAACTTCCACCTGTTGGGCCTGGCTCTTTCTTTGGAGATATGATAGATAGTGGAGTTGTCCCAACTTATAGGCTTACTAAAATTTTTAGACAAGCAAAAGAAAGTCAAATAATTGTACATTCACACAATATAAATAATGGAGTTCATGAAACTATAGATAGTCCTCTAGAAAATCATAATGCATGGAAAAACGGTGTTGACTGTATGTTTATAGAAAGTGGTTTTGAAGAACAAGGAAGTTCTCCAAATGATTTCCCTAAGTGGAACAGTCTTAGATATGGTCTTAATATTATAGATATGGTCATTAAGTTATACACAGATACCATCCCTAAATATTATCCTAAAAAAGAAATACAAGTAATTATTCCGATTAAAATGACAGATATTGGAGTAATTCGAATGAACTCTATTTTACAAGATGTTGTTAATCCAGCAGCTGATAGTAAAAGAGAAATTAAAATAGGAAATAAAATCTTGCGAGATGGAAGTAAAGTAATTGTGACTGCAAACAATTATGACCTTGAGGTCTTCAATGGAGACATTGGATATATTACAAATATTACCAAGAATAAACTTAATTGTACAGTTTATTTTCCAGACATAAGTAAGTCAGTAGATTTTGAAAAAGCAGATATAATGAATTTAGAATGTGCTTATTGTCTAACTATACATCGTAGTCAAGGTAGTCAATTTGATTGTGTAATATTGCCTATTATGAATTCTTACTACAGAATGCTTACTAGACGTTTATATTATACAGCAATAAGCAGAAGTAGAAAATTATGTGTTTTTGTTGGGCAAAGAAATTCTTTAGATATAGCTATTAAAAATAAGATAGATAAACCTAGACAAACTTCTCTTGTTGAATTTCTACAACATAATCAAACTTAAATTTATGTCTTTCACATTAACTGGAAAGTAAATTTTAATTATATTTTACAACAAAGAACTTAGCTTTTCGTCAATATTAGCATTCCCACATACAGGGCAAGTGCAATCAAAGTGGTCACCACTATCAGCTATTGCACCACCTCCATCTAATAGCTTTGAAGAGCCCCACCAACCGCACTTGCTACATTCAGCCGTATAGTAGTTATCTGCAATATCTTCAGTAGAAGCGGCACAGTAGCTAACGTTGGCTATACGTAAATTATTTACTAACTTATCAAGGATTTCAATTTGATGTATAGCATCCCAATTAACTTCTGTTTCACTTACCGCAACTTTACTATCTATGTGTTTTTTGATAGCCTCAATTGTTTTTATATCATGTTCTGTTATCATTTTTTGTTTTTTTAATCCTTAAGTTAACTTTTCACAGTTTATCCGTTAGGGTACATTTAAGAAACAGTTCGTAAAAACCATTCCCAACGCTCTTTTACGAAATCTTTTGCTTCATCCAAACTAAAACATACCTTATGTTCATTTGCTGTATCATTTTGCATAGTTGGAAAATGGCAAGAAATATTAAATACAACTTTGCCTTTTACTTCAAGTCTGCTTATCCAAGCAATTCTAATATTTTTATAAACAGCAATTCTTGCCCACCTGCCCATATTATCAGGCAAGTCTGTATTACTATATCGAGAAAAATATTCAATCATAATAAGAACGCATCCTAACAATAAATGTAAAACAGTGGGAGTTAGGATGTCTAATTAACCCAATCTGTTTAAGTTAAATTAATTCAGTTTATCAAAGTCGGCAAGTAAAACCCCACCGTTTATAGTTTACATTACCGCCAATATTAAACAAATTCGTGCGGGTCATTAACTACTTTTCTCCCACCATTTCTGCTTCCATATAAGTAACCCAAACAAAACATTTTACACGTATTAAATAACTGCTGCCTATTTCCACCATTATTATCCATTAATTTGCGATAGTTGCCATCATTTATTTTACTTTCCGTTATTACTAACCTGTTTTGGTCAATTGTTAAATATACGTAATAATAATAAATCATAATTCAAAGCGATGTACTGACGGTAATAACGTATAAAAACATAACTCCGTCAGTGGTTAATATTAAATTTTCTATTTCAACTTTACTTTTGTAATCATAGTTAACGTTAGCAAACATTTAATTATCTTCTGCTTTCCATATTCCTCTTAACTCATAATCTAAATTGTTTTTTATTTTCTTTTTTCCACTGCACATTTAAAAATTAAAATATGAATGGAGATACTCGTTACTATTCAATATTGGTTTGTAAAGTTCTTCCCGTTCAATTAATTCTTGATGATATGCTATTTGTTCAAATTTTTTGTTTTCAAAAGTTTCAGTAATCAACCAGCTACATCTTTCCCCTTGTAAACTTGCTGTGTGTAGTTTTGTTGCTTTTAGTTCTGTAATATCATTTTCCGCACCTAAATACGTCAAGTTTTCTTTTCCAATTAATTCTAATTTTGCTGATTTGTCTGAAAGTCTTAAATATTGATATTTGTTAAATTCCAAATCACCGCCAACTTTATATAAATGGTTTACCATTACTCCTTCTAATTGGCTAAACATATCATCGTATTTGTGCGGATGAATTGGAATTATTGGATTTAAGTAATTAAACTTTTCAAACAATTCGCAGTTCGGTTCAGCAATAAATAATCTCATTTTCGGATTTTCATTTATGATAAACGAATTTAGTCCTATGCAATGACAATTACTCATTGCTGTTTTAGCAATCAATTCAACATTAACCGAAATTAGATATTTACAAAGTTGTAAAATATTCATAGCAAACTATTAGTTGTAAATAATGAAAAAATTGGTCAAGTCCAATCACAGAAAAGAACGCAGGAAATCCATAATATTTTTCTTGTTTGTAAAGTTTACTTGTCCATCTGCTTGTCAAGTAATCCGTAATAAAATGGCAAATAAAAGTTGTAATTGTAAATAGTACAACAGATATTGGCTTGAACAAAAATAATCCAATAGAAAACCAGGTCATACTATAAACGAGTACGTGAGCAAATAACCAGTAGTTGTCTTTGCTTTTATTTATTGCCATTTTTTGTATCTGCAATATAAAATCTGCAACCCAATGGATGAAGATTATTACTAATATTTGATATTCCGTTTTCATAATTTAATTTTTATATTTACCTCCCTCAAAAAAGAAAATAAAAAGGTTTTGTATTCCAATTTAATATTCTACTTATCAACCGTGCCATCGTATAATAACGGTTATATTTCCATTGCTCGTACCTTGCAACGGTACATAGCTAAGCCGTTATCCATAGCACTACATTTGTAGTCTTTTGCGAGAGTCTTCATAGTAAGCAACATCTTGTTCCATTAATATAAAATCTCTTTTTAATTCAATGCATCCTTGACCCACTGTACCGCTACCACTACAATTATCTAGCACCAAGTCACCTTTATTGGTGTACGTAGATATTAAATAATTTATTAATTCAATAGGCTTTTGAGTAGGGTGAATCTTCCGTTTATCTCTATTACTAAGGCTTTTAAATTCCAAAACTGTGCGTGGGTTCACGAACTCCTTAAATTTACCTCCATAATGTCCACCTAATGAATTATGGCTGGATTTAGTATTAATTTTCCTTTCAAGCCCTTTCTTGGCACAACTAGCTATATGCTCAGATTTAGTCCTAGTCATAGTTTTATTGAATATAGGCTTCTTTTTATAAAAAACTGAAATCGTTTCGTGTTCTTTCATTGGCTGATAATTAGCTTGTGCTATTCCAGTACAAGTGTTTTTTCTCCAAATCCAGTCATATTTGAATAATTTTAAGTTACTCAATCTTAATTTACTACTGAATGGTTCAGAACCAAATAACACTATTGCTCCGTTATCTTTGATGATTCTTTCATATTCACTCCATAATTCACAAAATGGGATTATTTCATCCCAATAGCATTTGGTTGTTCCATAGGGTAAGTCGCAGAATATCATATCTACACTCTTATCTTCTATGTGTTTCGGCATTAGCTCCAAGCAATCACCTAAGTATATTTCGTTTCTTTTCATAATTATGTTTAGTAATCCACCGTACTATGGATAACAAGATGTACATGTCAGCTTCCTATCGTCAGCCACCACATACATTATCCGTTATATTTAATATTAGTCTTTCAGTATATTAGTACGAACAGTTCCTTCTCCTTGGCGTGTTTGGTCAACAAGTGGATTGCCTCTTACTCTTACGCCAAGTAAATAAGCACTATCATCTTTAAAACTAGGACGTTCCTAACAAACTGTTCACATTTGCTTACTGTTCACAATCCGTGAACACTATTTCTTTATGAACGCTATAACCGATTAAACATTTATTTTAACAGCCAAATTTTAGGCGTAGTGAGCTATCCTTCGTTTTCAAATTGTTTTATATACCTATCACCAACCTCATTCCAAAGTCGTCTTGCCTGTTGATAATCACCAACCATTATCTCAGCTTCAAATATCACATCAAAATGTTCTTCCGCACATTCCTTTGCAACTTCTTTTTTTATTTAATCTATTGTTTTAATAATTCAGGGGTTTTCTTGATTTAATTATATAAAATTAAAAAGGCAATATTAATAAACTTTACAAAGTTTTTACATAGTTACAAATTTCAAGTTTTACATTAATAGTTATAAACTATTATTTAATATTCTCCAAATGTATCCAGCTATCATCTTTACCAATTAACCAAATATCAAGTGCATTTTCATCATTAGTACCTATAACTATTTCATCACCTTTTTCAACTTTCCAGTGCTTTTCAAATTTTTTAATATAACGACTTATAACAACACGCATAAATCGTTGTTTTAGTTTCTGCCATTTACTTTGTTTGTAAAATATAATTCTTTTTTTCATATTAATTTCATATATTAAACGTTACCTATAATTTAATTCTGTAGCTTGTATTATTTTGTTAGCGCTGTATTTATTTACAGCACCATCACCTATTTGAATGTAAATAAAGCTTCCTTTTTCATATTATTTTAGTAGTACTCATCTTCCTTGTAGTAAACCACCAGTCCTTTATCTGCCAGTACACGCCAGCAGCCTCTAAACCTGTTTACAATTTTCATTAATGGCCAACGTTTACCGTTTAGTTTTGGTCTAACTATGTAAGTTTTAACATCAGTTGCCACATCACAGTTTAAATAGTCTTTCTTATGTTCTGCGTTTACAATTTTGTCTATCAGAACGCCTACTGGCTTAAGTTTTATTTTCATAATACGTGTTTTTATGTAATCCGCAATATTGCTAATAATAGATAAAATACATTGCTTAAATTGGGTTAATTTTCTGTTTCACATCAATATTATTTTAAGTTTGAAAAAATAAGTTCACTTTAGAACCTTCCATATTCACGAAGTTCTATACGAAAACAAAATGAATTATGTTACATTTTAAAATCCCTATCTAAATCCCTTTTTATATCACGCTCCTTAATTGAGTTCCTTTTGTCGTGTAGATTTTTTCCTTTTGCCAAGGCAATATCCAACTTTGCCCAACCTTGCTTGTTGATAAAAAGTCTCCTAGCAATAATAGTGAGACCCTTATCTTTCATCTTATTAGATAATTTCTTAATTTCGCCCTTTCTAAGCAAGAGTTTTCTCTCTCTAAGAGGCTCGTGATTTTGAGTGGAAGCTTCTTTGTATTGTGCAACGTGCATACCTTTAATAAAAAGCTGACCTTTATTGAAGTAACAGTAAGATTCAGCAATAGATGCTTTGCTATCACGAATAGACTTTATCTCAGAACCAAACAGCTTGATACCTGCACAATATTCTAAAATAAACTCATATTCAAATTTTGCGCGTCTATTTTTTATGTTAATGCTCATATAATATTTTACGTATTTTTAATCTAAATTGTTACATGCTAGCATACATTTCGAAGCCACCACTATCTGACACCATTAGGTCATGTGCTACAGCAATCTTAACTTCCTCTTCCGTAAATTCTTCAAACACATCAAATGAAGAACCAATATATAGGATGTCATGCTCTCCGTGAAAGAAGAACCTTTCGGATTTATCCTTCAGTTTAGAAGCTAAAAACATTACAGCAGAAACCTGCTGACTCTCGTGAAACTTATTCTCTAGGTTTTTAAATTCAAGGTTTTGACCCTCATATTTTTCGAACCACTCATCTAATTGTTCTTTATATTCCATATTATCTTCTTTTTTCTAACCAATCGCCAAATCTACGATAGTTGTTGTGTTTAAAAATTAACATTACTAATAATAGCGAAATGCATATAATGTTCGACATTGCAACTCCAAAATCTTCGAACATAAAAAATGCTGCTATGTTTAACAAAAGCCAAATGACAACAATAGATACAAATATAAAGTCTTTATTTGTCATTTTCCTTTCTCATTTGTGGAAAAAACAAACTCCTCTGCTGGATATGGATTAATGCCAAGTTCACGTAAGCGAGCTAAAGCATTTCTTCGAACAATTTCTTGTTCTGTACGCTCTGTTGCTGTGTTCATAAAACCTCTGCGGAAACCCACTCATCAGCGAAGCTGTGGGTGGGAGGAAAGCAGACATCCCCTTTGTTTTTTGATTTAATTTTAAATGCCATTTTTTACTTATTTTTAAAAAAGGCTTTAGCAATTTCTATTCCTATATATATAATAATTGTCATAAATGGCATAAAAAAACCAATTACTCCTACGCCCAAACAATACCAAGCTCCACCAAGAGGTTTATATTCTTTCATAAGCGAATTCCACCTATAAGCAAGGTACAGACCCCACATTAATGCGAAAACACTTCCTACTGTCCATACTCCAATTGTTGTAAATAATATCATAGTTTTAGTTTTTGTGCTCAATTAATTTAGATAACATCCCAAAAATCATATAATTTTCAAACCCTGCCTCACCTAATGTAACTAACACAAATTAGTGAAATAACACCTACAAGGAACACAATCGCCCCTATAGTTATGGTTTGTACTATAAGTACTCCTATATTTTTTAATACTTTCATAATTCTATTTTATATGCAGACCTTGAGATAATTTCCAATTCTTGACAAATTTACTATATTTTCCGTATTATACAAATATTTTGTTTGTTTTTAATAATATTTTCACTCAACATAAGAAAAATAATTCTATTTTATTGCAACATTATAAAACATTTTTTCGTATATCAAACCATGCTGGACATAAAACAGATAAAAAAAGGTAGGAAAGTAATCTTACAAACTTCCAAAATTAGAATAGGAAAACGCTTGTTTTCATTTCCTTTAGTTGTAGAGATTATGGGAAAAGTTAAAGGTTCAAACACTATGGTTAATGTTAAAGAAATTGAACGTGGAAAAGGCTGGTGTGAAACTAAAAATAAATATGTAGGTTACAAAGTCGCTTGGGCGAAAGGATTTCCTTATTACAAAATTAATGGTACACCTCAGTCCTTTTATCAAGAATTATTTGAAGACATAGATATGAATCTGACTTATAGGTCTTGGAGCAAAGGAGATAATAAAGATTATGGAGTTGAACATCAAACTCACATAAATAACTTACAACCATTTAACATTGAATTATTTACTAAATTAACAATAGAGCACCTTAGACAGTGAAATTAAAATAAGTAAGTAAAATATTAGATAATATTTCAGCTGCACCGATTGTACTGACGAAAGAATACCAACATAATAGAATATGAATGAAGACCGAGTTGGTGGAAAAACACACCTTAGGCGAGTGTTGTCATAACAGTTTATAATTGCCTTGAACAATATATAAAACACATAATATTTTTAAAAAAAAGCTTATAATAAAAAGAGAATATTAGAGTTACACAAAAAATTGATGTACTTGCATATCCATATAAATTAAAACGATAAAAATAAATAAAATGTATAAAATTAAAGAACAAATAAACCTTATAATGGCAGATTTTGATTTTCATAAATCTCAAGCTATTATGGAAGTTGTATTCCAGAGAGCAGGTAAAAAGAGGATGGATGTTCCATCTATTTCAGAACTTAAAGATATTGCTAAAAAATGTCTTCTTAAAGCTAATGAAAAAAATAGCACTTTTGAATTTGGAATGTTCGAAGCTATTAAAATTAATGGAACTTTAGAACTTAGGTTAGTGCCTGAAAAAAGCAATCCACTTTCTAGTTTATTTCGTTAAATTTTAAAAAACTTTTCATTTTAATAAAATTTTACTATATTTGTAAATGGAAACTTATTGTAAGGGAGTTTAACTCCTGGAAATATAATTTCAACTAATTGCAAAAACAGGGGTTCGATTCCCCTCATTTCCACTTCTTATTCTTGCTAGTCCCTGAAATATTTCAAACTTCCAAGTTTTATTTTTAAAAATGGGGATGATTGGCAAGCCTGCGTTACGAGGAAGGAAGTAGAGACAGTTTCTAAATCGTCAGTAAATGACAAAAACCTACAAAATGAACTAGCCTTAAGTGCATGCGCTTACGCTAGTTCGCCTGAAACGAAAGCAACAGTTCCAGCAATGGAATTCGCGTTGAACTAACAGGTTCGAAAAATTAAAGCCTTGGTCTCAGACTAAGGCTTTTTTTGTTTTAAAAACATCTAAAATTTGTAACATTATCTCACTTCTTGCCGTATATAAACTAAAATAACAAACTTAATAATATATGAGACAACTAAGAATATCAAAACAAATTACCGTTAGAGACTCAAAGTCTATATCAGGCTACCTTTCAGATGTATCTAAAGAAGAAATGCCTTTAACTACAGATGAAGAAGTGAAATTAGCAAAAATGATACAAGGTGGCAGCA
>Ga0114934_10003249_pt1 | contig 10182 bp, 8 predicted proteins | sample 4SBtaG_2_FD_99695 | JGI IMG/M metagenome (GOLD analysis project Ga0114934, IMG submission 99695) | Deep subsurface microbial communities from Kolumbo volcano to uncover new lineages of life (NeLLi) - 4SBTROV10_white metaG | ecosystem: Environmental > Aquatic > Marine > Volcanic ...
CTATTAAATGATCTTACCTAGTCCATGTATCAATATAACGATATCGATCAAACGCTTGTCGATGAACGGGTGGCGCAATATCGCGGGCAAACCGAACGCTATCTGAAAGGCGAAATCGGTGAAGATGAATTTCGCGCGCTGCGGCTAATGAATGGCTTGTATATTCAAACCCATGCACCGATGCTTAGAGTCGCTATTCCGTATGGTCTGCTCGCATCGAAGCAGGTACGCAAGCTGGCCGAAATTGCCCGTAAATATGACAAAGGTTATTGCCATTTTTCCACGCGCCAGAATGTTCAATATAACTGGCCTAAACTGGAACAAGTGCCTGATATTCTGGCCGAGCTCGCCAGCGTTCAGATGCATGCCATTCAAACCAGCGGCAACTGCATGCGCAATACGACAACCGACCACCTGGCCGGTGTTTCCCCTGATGAGCTGGAAGACCCAAGACCCTGGTGTGAGATTATTCGTCAATGGACCACGTTGCATCCTGAATTCGCGTATTTACCGCGCAAATTCAAAATCGCCGTCAGCAGTTCAGCAACCGATCGCGCGGCAACACAATTCCACGATGTTGGCGTCCATATCGTTAAAAACGCTCAGGGCGAAACCGGCTTCCGTATTCTGGTCGGTGGTGGACTCGGCCGGACGCCGATAATTGGCACCGAAATCAAAGACTTTCTGGAACCCAAATATCTGCTCGCGTATCTCGATGCCATTTTGCGCATTTACAATCTGTACGGCCGTCGCGATAACAAATACAAGGCGCGCATCAAAATTTTAGTCCGCGAAGAAGGTATCAATAAAATCCGTGAACACGTCGAACAGGAATGGCTGAAAAATCGGGATAAATTGATCTTAAAACAAGAAAAAATTGATCATATCAAAAGCTTTTTTCAACCGCCTGCCTATGAAGCGGATGCCGATCAAGATCAAAGCTTCAGCGTGCATCAGCAACAAAATCCGGCATTTGCCCGCTGGTTGGAAAACAATGTTTGCGCGCACAAACAACCGGGCTACCGTAATGTCATGCTTTCGCTGAAAGCGCCTGACTCACCGCCGGGCGATATGACCGCTGAACAACTCGATGTGGTCGCCGATTTAGCCGACCAATACAGCTTTGGCGAAATACGCACAACACATCGGCAGAATCTGGTTCTGGCCGATGTCAAACAAGCCGATTTATTCCCGTTATGGCAGCGTTTGGTCGACATCAAACTGGCCACCCCCAATATCGGCACTGCAACCGATATGATTTGCTGCCCGGGGCTTGATTTTTGCGGTCTGGCAAATGCTGGCTCCATTGGCGTTGCACGCGAAATCAACGAGGCTTTAGATGATATTGAATATGTATATGATATCGGCGAATTGAAAATCAATATGTCTGGCTGCATGAATGGCTGCGCACATCAAAGTGTCGGCCATATCGGTATTTTAGGCGTCGATAAAAAAGGCAGTGAATGGTATCAAATTACCCTGGGCGGCTCTTCTGAAAACGAAGCGGCCATTGGAAAACGCTTAGGGCCTGCGGTCGCCAAACATGAAATAACACCGGCGATTCGCAAGATTTTGGATGTTTATCTAAAACAGCGCCAACACGAAGAAGAAACCTTCCTTGAAACCGTCAACCGTATTGGCATTGACCCTTTTAAAGAGCACGTTTATGCAAATCATTAAAGATCGCCAAATTATCGAAAACAACTGGTCGTTTATTGAGGATAACCAGGCCTTGCCAATGGGCAACGTGATTATCAGCTTATCACGCTGGCAGGCTGAAAAACCACAATTAAAACAACATGCCACACAACTGGGCCTGCGCCTGCAATCAAGCGACAATGTTGCCGATATTGCTCAGGATCTGGCGCATTTCGACCTGATCGAATTGCACTTCCCGGTCTTTACCGACGGCCGAGGATTTTCTCAAGCAAAGTTGTTGCGTGATCGTTACCAATATACCGGCGAAATTCGCGCCAGCGGTCATTTTATGGTGGATCAGGTTTTTTATATGACCAAAGTTGGCATCAATGCGTTTGACTTAAACGACGAAAAACAGCTCCCCCTCGCCATTTCGCTGATGGACGATTTTTCAGTCAGTTATCAGGAACTGCTGTTCGCCTAAACGACACCTGAATCCGTGCCAAACCAATATATATCTAGCGACGACCTGCTATCCATATTGAAGTTACGGATTCATCTGACACATACAGAGCCTGAAACATAACGCCCAGGCTCGGTGTGATTAGCCTCTCATACTCTACCATTTCTCTCCAACATCAAGTCTCTACACCTGACAACCGCCAGGCTATAACTTATAATTCAGGAGTTAAAAATTGATCGCAATTTTGTCAAAGATATAGGCCATGATACAAACGATCAAGCCATCATAGAAACGATTATCGCCATGGCCAAACACATGCAATTACAAGTCATCGCAGAAGGCGTAGAAACCGATCTTCAGCTGAGCTTTTTACATCAGCATGGCTGTTTCCATTATCAGGGATATTACTTCAGCAAGCCTTTACCTCAGAATGACTTTGAAGACTTTGTTCGTCAAAGTCGCAACGTTTAGCATTCGTGCAATGCATTCTTGAATACCCCCCTACAAACCCGTCAAATCACACCAGAATGGTGCATTAACGCACCAAAGAAACACAAAAACAACAAAAGTAGCGTTATAGCTACATCTTGGGTCCTATAAAATCAATGACTTGTGTTATGGCCCGCTAATTGCTTAACACAAATAGACTTTATTTCTGGAGACCCACGAAAATGAAAATAAAACTTATCGCACTCCCGCTAATTAGCGGATCACTCCTGAGCGCAGGCTTTAATGCACAAGCAGAAGGCGCCATTGAAGCATTAACAGGCGCCAATATAAATAACGCTCAGGCTTTAAAAGACTGGGGTATTGAAATAGGCGGCTGGGCTGATGCGGGTATTGCTTATGCATCACATAATAATCCCAGCCATAATAATGGAACTGTCCCATTTGGTACCCGTCGTATCAATGAATTCATGTTAAACCAAGCTTATTTATACATAGAAAAAGCAGTTAAAACCGATGGTTCAAACTGGGATATTGGGGGGCGAGTCGATTTTCTGTTTGGTGATGATGCCAATACTACTCAAGCGGGCGGATGGGACAATCAGATTTTGGGTTCTACCAACAACAAAAGCTTTAACCGCTATGATATTGCTTTCCCCCAGGCTTATGCAGAAATCTATGCGCCTATCGGTAACGGTTTGACAGCGAAGCTTGGACATTTCTACACCATTATTGGTTATGAAGTTGTTACTTCGCCAGATAATTTTTTCTATTCACATGCTTACACCATGAACTATGGCGAACCATTTACCCATACGGGCGCCCTGCTGACTTACCAGGTTAATGATAACTGGTCGGTATCTGGTGGAGCGGTTAATGGTTGGGATAATTTTCGCAATAATGCCGGTGGCGGCAACTGGAGTTTTCTAGGCAGCGCCAACTGGAGCAGCGATGATGAAAAATCTTCACTGGCCGTTTCCTTAATCAGTGGTGATGAAGTGGTTAACTGGGGTGCACCTAGCACCAACAGAACCATGTACAGCATTGTCTTTTCACACGACTTCAATAATAAACTACATTATGTTTTCCAACATGACCTTGGAACCCAGAAAGGCTTGAATGCCGCCGGGAAAAATGCTGATTGGTATGGCGTCAACCAATATCTGACGTATGACATCAATGATCAACTGACGGCAGGCTTGAGAGCGGAATGGTTTAGCGATAGAGGTGCCCGTATTAACGCTTTTGGCGCCAACTACTATGCTGTTTCGGCAGGTGTTAATTACACTCCCGCTTCATGGTTAAAATTCCGCCCAGAAGTCCGTTATGACTGGGCTGATACCAATGGTGCCGGGAAAGTATTTCGCAATAAAAATGAGCAAGTACAGGTTGCAATGGACTTTATCGTCACCTTCTAAACGCAGTATTTAGCTTTAAAGCTTAAAAACATACAAACAAACCCACAGATATGCTTTAAACCGCAGACTGAGGGTTTGTTTTTATAGCGTATTACATTATTTGATGGTATTGTTATATTCGCTTGGTTTTATACCCATTAAATAACACATAACAACACGGGAGACCTTAACTCATGTCAGTAGACAACGTTTTAAAAATGATCCAGGAAAACGACATTAAATTTGTTGATTTCCGTTTTTGTGATACCCGCGGAAAAGAGCAACATGTCACTTTCCCGGCTCACACGGTAGATGAAGACACCTTTGAAGAAGGCAATATGTTCGACGGTTCGTCTGTTGCCGGCTGGAAAGGCATTAACGAATCCGATATGATCCTGATGCCTGATCCATCAACGGCTGTCATTGACCCATTCTTCGATGACAATACCTTGGTTTTACGCTGCGACATCATTGAACCTAAAGACATGCAAGGCTATGCACGTGACCCACGCTCCATCGCCAAGCGTGCTGAAGCTTATATGAAATCGACAGGAATTGCCGACACGGCTTTTTTTGGCCCGGAAAATGAATTTTTCGTATTTGATGATGTGCGCTGGTCCAACAGCATGGGAAGCTGCGGTTACCAGGTTGATTCTGAAGAATCACACTGGAATTCCGAAAAAATCTACGAAGATGGCAACATCGGCCATCGACCTGGCGTTAAAGGCGGCTACTTTCCAGTACCTCCCGTTGATTCCTTACAAGATATGCGCTCTGCCATGTGCCTGGTGCTGGAAGAAATGGGTCAAACCACCGAAGTTCATCACCATGAAGTGGCCACGGCGGGCCAATGTGAAATTGGCTCCAAATTCAACACTTTGGTCAACAAAGCCGATGAAGTCCTGGTCTTAAAATATGTCGTTCAAAACATTGCCCATGCCTATGGCAAAACGGCAACCTTCATGCCTAAGCCATTAGTCGGCGACAATGGTAACGGAATGCATGTCCATCAATCGCTTTCTAAAGACGGCGTCAACCTGTTTTCTGGCGACCTGTATGGTGGCTTATCCGAAACTGCGTTGTTCTATATTGGTGGCATCATTAAACATGCTAAAGCGCTGAATGCATTCGCCAATGCCTCAACAAACAGCTATAAACGTTTGGTCCCTGGTTTTGAAGCACCCGTTATGCTGGCTTACTCTGCGCGTAACCGTTCCGCGTCTATTCGAGTCCCTTTTGTTAACAATCCAAAAGGCCGCCGCATCGAATTACGTTTTGGCGACTCTACCGCAAATCCATATTTGTGTTTCTCAGCGATGCTGATGGCCGGACTCGATGGCATCCAAAACAAAATTCACCCGGGTGAAGCCATGGATAAAGACCTTTATGATCTTCCGCCCGAAGAAGAAAAAGCAATCCCTCAGGTTGCTTTCTCATTTGACGAAGCATTAAAAGCATTAGATGAAGACCGTGAGTTCTTGACCCGTGGTGGTGTATTCTCTGATGACGCCATCGATGCTTATATTGCATTGAAGACCGAAGAAGTTCAGCGCCTGCGCATGAGCACGCATCCAGTTGAATTCGATATGTACTACAGCCTGTAATACCACGTTGGCTTCTATTGCAAGCAAAAACGCCCCATAATGGGGCGTTTTTGTTTCCATTCTCTCAACTTTTTCTATTTTCACACCCGCTCTTTCCTTAGAATATGTGTAATATCCCGCACATAGCTACATGCCTTGTTTGATGGCATTATAGTTGCTTGTATTTTCTATCATCACATCAACTTTGCGCTTATGCTTGAAAAAAAAATTCTGGATCATCTGAATGAAGCTATTTTATTGTTTGACCGACAATTAAAGCTGATTTATATCAATTCAACCGCAGAAATTTTATTTGATGATAGCGCTAAGCATTTAATTGGAAAAACCGCCCAAAGCTTATTAAAACCGCGTAACCCTGCTTTTCTTGGCACACTTGAACACTGCCTTAAAACCCAGGAACAATTTATTGACCGAGAGCTCCCGCTTAATCATACTGAACATAGCCGAATGGTTAATTTCAGTGTCACCCCCATTATTGAAAACGAACAACTTGATTCAGTTTTACTTGAACTCATTGCAGTCGATAATCAGCTACGAATCACTCGCGAAGAACAGCTTCTTGCCCAACAAAATACCGCAAAAATGCTCGCGCGAGGCCTCGCACATGAGATTAAAAATCCATTAGGCGGCCTGCGTGGTGCGGCGCAATTATTAGAGCTTGAATTAGATGCCCCTGAGTTAAAAGAATACACTCAAATCATTATCGCAGAATCTGATCGCTTACAGCAGTTGATCGATAAAATGCTGGGCCCTAATAAACCCGCACAAAAATCACCCATGAATATCCATCAGGCACTGGAGCGCGTTAAACAACTTCTCAGTGCAGAATGCTCGAAAAATATTATTTTTAGCACCGATTATGATCCCAGCATTCCAGAAATAAAAGCCGATATGGATCAATTAATCCAGGTTTTCCTGAATATTGCGCGGAATGCGGTTCAGGCCTTGCCAGAAGGTGGAAACATTATATTTAAATCACGCATACAACGCTGGATCACCATCAGACGCCAACGTTACAAACTGTGTGTAAAAATCGATATTATCGATAATGGCCCGGGCATCCATCCTGATATTATCAGTCAGATTTTTTATCCTATGATTACTGGACGTCCTGAAGGAACTGGGCTTGGTCTTTCAATCGCTCAATCGCTGATCCATCAGCATCAGGGGTTTATCGAATGCGATAGTCACCCAGGTTACACACGCTTTTCTGTATTCTTACCTTTGGAGGATAATGATTAATATGAGCACTCATACTATCTGGGTTGTTGATGATGACAAATCCATTCGCTGGGTACTGGAAAAGGCTTTACAAAAAAATGGTTTCAATACTCGCAGCTTTTGTCATGGCAATGATGTAATGGCGGCACTACAACATGAAGACCCTGATGTATTAATTACCGATATTCGTATGCCCGGGATTAGTGGGCTGGATCTGACACAAGCTATCAGAGACCAATATCCTGAACTTTCAGTCATTGTCATGACCGCCCACTCAGACCTGGACAGTGCCGTTTCAGCATTTCAATACGGTGCCTTTGAATATTTACCCAAACCTTTTGACCTGAACACAGTTATTGACAAAGTCAGGCAAGCCTGTGCAGCACGCAGTCAGAATAATACTGAATCATCTCTACCTTCTCAACAACAGTTGCCCGAAATAATCGGCGAATCACCGGCTATGCAGGAAGTTTTTCGAGCCATCGGGCGGCTTGCACGTTCACATATCACCGTATTAATTAACGGCGAGTCCGGAACGGGTAAAGAACTGGTTGCCCAAGCATTACACCGCCATAGCCCTCGTGCAAAACATCCCTTTATTGCATTAAATATGGCGGCTATTCCAAAGGACTTAATGGAATCAGAACTGTTTGGCCATGAGAAAGGGGCATTTACCGGAGCGACCAGCCGCCGGTCTGGACGTTTTGAGCAAGCTGACCGCGGCACCTTGTTTCTGGATGAAATTGGCGACATGCCGATTGAGCTGCAAACGCGCTTATTGCGCGTTCTTGCAAACAACGAATTTTACCCTGTCGGTGCTCATATCCCGACTAAAGTGGATGTCAGAATTATTGCCGCCACGCATCAAAATCTTGAGCAGCTCGTTGCTGAAGGTCATTTTCGAGAAGACTTGTTTCATCGCCTTAATGTGATCCGAGTGCATATCCCGCCATTACGAGAACGCAATAGCGATATTATTTTACTCATGCACCATTTTTTGCAAAAAAGTGCAGAAGAACTGCAAACCGATATAAAAATCCTGACACCTGAAGTTGAAACCTTTTTAAAATCCCTGGACTGGCCAGGTAATGTCAGACAGCTGGAAAACCTCTGTCGTTGGCTAACGGTAATGGCATCAGGGCGCCAAATTTATCTTCAAGACCTTCCACCTGAACTCAAATCGCCTCCGGCACAAATCAGTACAAACAACGAGCCAATAGATGATTGGCAACATACCTTTAAACAATGGGTGATACAAAAATTAACCCAAGGACAAACCGACCTTGCCAAACAAGCCATCCCAATTACCGAAGAAATTTTAATTAAAGCTGCGCTTGATCAAACGCATGGTAAAAAAAATGAGGCCGCCAAGCTTTTAGGTTATGGTCGAAATACCTTAACCCGAAAACTGAAGGAACTGAATATTTCAGACTCGTCTTAATAGACGTTACAGAAGTACAAGCATGTGCGGAAAAACAGGACGCAATTAAATTATAAACAAGCAAGTTTAAGAACGTAATTTTCATTTGACCGAAAAGAAGCGTCAACTATTATCAAGTTCAATCGAGGATATGTTTAATGACTTGAAACTGGATTTTTCAAAAATCCATCAGATTAAAGGCTCGTTGATCAACATGATCATTCAGAGCGTTGATACGTTACATTGATAGAAACAAAAAGGCTGTCGCCTTCGACAGCCTTTTTTACACTATAGTTTCAGCGAATTATCCTTTACTAGTATCTGTAAATTCGGGATACGCTTCCATACCACACTCAGAGAAATCAACACCTTGGTACTCTTCCTCTTCAGTCACTCTAATACCCAATACAGCTTTTATGATATACCAGGTAATAAAGCTGGCAATAAATACAAAACCAAAAATTGAAGCGGCACCAATTAACTGAGCAGAAAGTTTGGCTTCTGGATTTGTCAAGCAGACAGCCAATAAGCCCCAAATACCGACAACACCATGAACCGATAATGCCCCAACGGGATCATCTATTTTCAATTTATCCATTCCTAAAATCGAGAAAAAGACAAGAACGCCACCGACAGCACCAATTAACGTCGCAATCAGTGGTGTCGGCGTCAAAGGTTCAGCTGTAATCGCAACTAACCCTGCCAGCGCACCATTTAAAACCATCGACAAATCAGCCTTCCCAAACATAAATTGTGATGTCAACAAGGCCGCAACAACACCACCTGCGGCCGCCGCATTCGTGTTAACAAAAACCAATGCGACAGCATTTGCTTCGCCAACATCCGATATTTTTAATTCAGAACCGCCATTGAAACCAAACCACCCCATCCATAAAATAAACGTTCCCAGCGTCGCTAATGGCAGATTACTCCCTGGAATTGGATGCACTTCACCATTAGCTCCATATTTGCCCTTACGCGCCCCCAACAATAACACGCCTGCCAATGCTGCCGTTGCCCCGCATAAATGAACGACACCAGAACCGGCAAAGTCCAGAAAACCCAGACCATCTAAAAAACCGCCCCCCCATTTCCAGAAACCTTGGATTGGATAAATAAATCCTGTCATGACAACAGAAAATATTAAAAAAGCCAGCAATTTCATTCTTTCGGCAACAGCACCCGAAACAATAGACATGGCTGTCGCGACGAAGACAACCTGGAAGAAAAAATCAGCCATGGTTGAATAGTAGGTTTCTCCTTTACTATTCAATACCGTTTCCAATGAATTATCTCCCCCCAACAAAAATCCAACGCCAGGCCAGACACTATTCACAGCTTCACCCGGATACATTAAGTTATATCCGCACAGCATATACATAACACAAGCAATTGCAAACAAAGCAACATTCTTGGTCAGAATTTCAGTAGTATTTTTAGCTCGAACCAACCCCGCTTCTAACATGGCAAAACCGGCCGCCATCCACATAACCAAGGCTCCACTGATTAAAAAATAAAAAGTGTTCAGTGCGTAACTCAGTTCGACTAATGTATTCAAATTTTCCATATTATTCTCCAAGGCTCTTATAATGCATCTTCGCCGGATTCACCGGTTCTTATTCTAACGACCTGTTCTAAAGCGGTAACGAATATCTTGCCATCACCGATTTTTCCTGTATTAGCCGCTCGAGTAATTGCCTCCACTGCATTTTCTAATTGATTATCAGCTACAGCAACTTCGATTTTGGCTTTTGGCAGAAAATCAACCACATACTCGGCACCCCGATAAAGCTCAGTATGACCTTTCTGACGGCCAAAGCCTTTGACTTCAGTGACAGTGACGCCGGAAACCCCTATCTCAGAGAGCGTTTCCCGAACATCATCCAACTTGAATGGTTTTACAATCGCAATGATTAGTTTCATTATGTTTACCCTTTGTTATAAAAACAGCATACAAAGGATAAAGCACAATACATGCCATAAACATAAGCC
>Ga0114934_10003250_pt1 | contig 10180 bp, 1 predicted proteins | sample 4SBtaG_2_FD_99695 | JGI IMG/M metagenome (GOLD analysis project Ga0114934, IMG submission 99695) | Deep subsurface microbial communities from Kolumbo volcano to uncover new lineages of life (NeLLi) - 4SBTROV10_white metaG | ecosystem: Environmental > Aquatic > Marine > Volcanic ...
CAAAATCACACCAATCTACTTCAACTAAAGTATCCTTATTTTTTTCTCCCACTTCTTGTAGCCACTTAGCTGATGTAAAAGGCATATGGTGGTTTCTCCTGAAAAAATCCTCATCCCAGTTACCAACCATAGCTTGGTCACCAAAATTAGAGCAATACCATCCCGTGACAAATTTGTGTTCATCTGGGACGTTCAGTAAAGCTTCTATCTGCTCTATAGAAAATTGTATATCTGAATCAATCCAAAAAAGCCACTCTGCATCAGGCGGTCTAGTGTCTATGAAACCCTTACCTCCTGTTGCTAGGTAATTTCGGGCAAAGTTTAAGAATAGTCTGTGGCACGTTAGGATGGCTGAATTGTTTTTATCGCACCAAGATTGCAATTTTAAATATTGAGGGACGATATTACCCGTCATCCCATTAGCTATGGGTGTCAAAAATACATGGTTAAGCATCTATTAAATATATTTAAAAATGCTTTATATTCAACTTTAATTTTAACCAATGTACCAATAAGCTCCATCGCACCAAACAGGGACCGTATAAGAGCCTCCTCCATATCCTGCGATTGTAGCTCCAAAATTACTAGACGCTTGCATTTGTGAATCAGTTACCATTGATCTTGCTCCTTCATTATTTGTAACTGAAGGCAACGCACTAACAGTAGTCGTGCTTTGAGCAATAACTCCAGAAACATCTAACTTTTGTCGTGGTGCAGCTGTTCCTATACCTACACGGCGGTTAGTACTCTCAATATGAATATTTACATCAGTAGACCCAGGTCCAACGAATTGCATATCACCATTCATATAAAACTCCATTCGTCCCGCAGCGGTCCTGAAAATATGAGAACTACTATCTCCAAAAATTAATTTGCATCCATCATCAATACACAACTTGCCATCAGTACCATAGAATGATCCCCTTATGGTTCCATCTACATATAAAGATGGGTCCGTGGTTGTTCCACTAACATGTAATTTATATGCGGGATTTCTTACTCCCACTCCTACCTTAGCTCCACTCAACGTTAAAATATCACTTCCACCTGCACGGAGATCCATAATATTATCGTCATGATAATATCTTACATATCCTTGGTTAGCTGAAGCTGTATCACCGAAGGCTACATACTGGTAACTACTTGCTGGGCTAGAGAATTGGATTCCGCAATTGCCATTATTTTCTATTATTAAATCATCATGGCTGCTATTAGTAGGGATAGTACCACCCGCATCTGCACTATAGACATGGAGAGTCCCCGAAGGAGCATTTGTTCCTATACCCGCCTTACCATCCCGCATTATGGTCATTAAGTTGGTTGTATATCTATTGAAAGTGAACGCTTTTTTACCCGCGGTTGTGCTGAAATCGCTGTCATCGTTTTCTCTGGTAGAGAAAAACATATCACCGTATGTAGCAGTACATGCATCTGCCGCTGCCGCCATGAAACCTAAAGTAGACTGTGATGTATTTGTTTGTCTTGCTCCTATACCTCCAAACAGGGTGCTACTCGAAGACCCAAACTGCAAATGAGCATTAGGCCCACTAGATCCTAGATTTATTAAATTTGAAGCAGTAACTGCAATTTCTAAAGGTACAATAGGATCTTCTACACCTATTCCCACTTTCCCTGAGTGGGCGCTGAGAGTTAAATAACTGCTATTTTGTAAGATGACATTTCCCGCAGCGCCGCACTTTAATGTCAAATCTCGTGTACTAGAAAAATATGCCGCATTGATAGTATCAAAATAACCGTCTCCATTATAAGCGTATATGCCACCGTTTTGAACTTGTAGACCTATGCCCGCGTTAATAGACGTAGTCCCTATACCGACTAGGCCAGCTGTGTCTATACTTAAATTATTAGATGTCCCCATGCTGGAATCAAATCCCAAAGACATAACGTCATTCGCAGCATCAATCCCTATATAACCAGTGCTAGTGTTATCTGATATAGATATTAAAGCATCATTATCTTCAGAGTGGAATCTCGCTATCTCGTTAGTGTTACCTGCATTTACCGTAAGCCGATAACTTGGGTCTCCTGTTCCTACACCTACGTTTTTGGTACTCTCTCTAATTTCTAGGTGTGAAGTTTCTGAAGTACCTACAGAGAAACGCATCCCATTATCTAAACTTACAATTTGTCCAATTTGAGCAGAGTCTGATCTAAATCTAATACTTGGCCTATGCGAACCAGCACTAGGGTCAATATCGTGTATAGTTAAAAAATCAGTATCATCATCAGTGTTGCCGACAATATCGAGTTTTCCTCTAGGGTCTCCTGTTCCTATTCCAACATAACCATTATTATCGATTCTCACCTTTTCATAAGAATCTCCTGCGCTTCCTATTTGAAATCTTATAGAATCTCCTGCTACAGCAAAATCTGCTGCACTTGCATTTATTTCAAAACGGTCTCTTCTACCTGCTGTAGCAGTCGATCCCCAAGAATTAATATATGCTCTATATTCTGAGTTAGATAATTCTATGGTGGGTCCGACAGTGTTTGTCTTATGAACATGTAATAAATTCTGAGGAGTAGTTGTTGATCCTATACCTACATCACCTCCTCCGTAAGCCAGTAAAACATCGTCAGAACCAACGTAATTTAAAAACAGCTGTCCTATATTTGCACTTCCCCAATCTTTCCCCTCTATATGTCTAACCAACATGCGGCCATTACCAGTTCCTCCGACATTAATTAAGTCGGTAGTTGATCCACCCGCTCCCGCTGAGACTGTTAATAAATCTTCTGGATTAGTTGTTCCAATACCAACATTGCCACCATTATCAACAGTGAATCTAGGATTTGTTTCCAAAGCGCCGCCTTCAGAGATTCTGAAAGAGCTATCACTGTTATCTTTTCCTATAGCCCATATATCGGTTCCGCTATTCTGGAAAACTACCTTAGCGTCTCCACCAACTGGGTTAATAAGAAATTCACAATTTCCTCCATTAGTCCTTTTAATTTGAGCGATTTCTGCCGCAGCATCTTGGATATCGAGTTTATAAGCGGGGGCATTAGTTCCTATGCCGAAATTGGCGGGGGTGTTAATATAACTGGCGTTAGTGTTTGCCCTAATCGCAAACTCAATCTCACCCCCATCATACAAAAATATTTCACCTTGATCACTAGTGCCATCCATCGTGACTCTAAAAATATCGTTGGAAGAGCCAGCTTTTTGGAGAATGATTCCATCATCACTATCACTGACGGCCACGTTTAGTTTGTGGGATGGAGCAGTTACTCCTATACCGACCCTATCATTATAATAAACGTAAGGTTTGTCATAAGCAGTTGTATCAGTGGTGTAAACACTGCCGAAGGTTACGTCATCGAAATTATCAATGTCCTCTTCCCTATTAGTATAAGCTTCTATCTTTATCCCAAGCTCATTACCCGTAGATACTCTATGAACGATTGTAATATAATATCTGGAATTAGTGCTATCCCACCTTAGATCACTAATAGTAAAGTTATCTGGCATATCTCCGTCTGCCTCTACTATTCTGGAATCGTTAGTATAAACACTGTTACTGGCGTTTAAACCAAGTAAAAATTGTTTTTTAACTATTCCTACTGAGTTTTGGTTTGAATAACCAGCAGTCAGTGTTACTACAATCTGCCCCCAGAACTGTTGAGTGCCTGTCCAATAAAAGTCTACCTTCTGATTAGCTACACCATTGGTGAAATTAACATTTTGGGTTTTTCTAAAAAACACTCGATTCTGTTTAAAATCACCTCTTAGGTCTAACTTGACCTGCGGATCATCTGTTCCAATACCGAACTTACCGTCTGAATCCAGCCATAGTGATCTGTCAGCATCAACACTATTGTTTGAAGACAACCTTAAATCCGATTGTGATTTGATTACGGATGAGGTACTTCCTGCATTAGAAGCATATATATCTAGATAAGTTGTACCTGCTTTTTGAAATTTAATTTCTCCACCATTAGCTCCGTCTAAGTGCAATTCGGCCCAAGCAAGAGATTCGAACAAGCCAGTACCGCTGACATGTAGATTTACCTCTGGGTTAGTTACTCCTATACCAACATTAGCCGAAGAATCAATGAACATAGCGTCATCCGTGCCTCCAACATTAAAGGACATAGAGTCAACATGAATAGCTTGACCAATATTAAGCTCATTAGCAGTAGTTAAGTTTAAGACAGTGGCTACATTGCCTTGAGCATCGTATTGCGTATATCCTCCATTGTTCTTTCCGAGAATAGTTCCATTAACTTGTAGCTCTTTTATTGGAGCAGTTATTCCTATACCAATATTGCCGTTTGAAGCAATGGTTAACCTTTCCGCAGTATCTGTAAATATACCCAGTCTACTAGCACTTGTAGAAGCCTTGTATCCCCAACCAGTGCCAAAATCATGAAAAATATAACCAGCAGGTTGCTGGATGCCCGCAATAACAGCAGAGTCTTTAGCTTGTATATCACCTGCGACATCAAGCTTGTGAGCAGGAGTTGCGCTTCCTATACCGACATTACCTGCTTCTGCTATAGTCATCCTCTGCCCTCCATAACTATAGGCTGAAGCCGACCCCGAAGTATAAAACCTTATAGCCTCTCTAGCATTTATGCGTATGTCACTACTAGAACCCTTGCTTTCGATTAAGAAATCAGTAGAGGTTCCGTAGTTGTAAAGTCTTGTTCTATTCCCAGCTCCGTCTGTCTCCATTACTAGGGCGTTTGAAGCTGCATCCCCCACAATTTCACTAGTGAATATTCTAGAAGTGCCAGTATTATGGGAACTTATCCAACCTGACGCTTGAATATCGGCATCATCGTTTATCTCTACTTTAACATTATCTGGGCCATTTCTAAAAATCGCAATACTATCTGAATAAGCGCCAGAAACGTCTAATTTTGCATCAGGACTATATGTTCCGATACCAGCACCATTACCATTCACGGACATCCTTGTGCCTCCTCCTGCACCGAAATCTAATCTGTCATTTGCATGTCTATATTGGACATAACCTGCATAAGCTGTGTTTCCTGCCGTTCCATCAGCAAAAAACACACTCGCACTGTTAGAGGTTCCAGCGTAGACGGTCATGCCTTCGGACCCTGCCCCGTCACCGATTACAAGCCTGTTGGCCTCACTATTAAAATCAGAAGGATTATTAACACCCATCCCGATCTTATTATCTTTATCTATTGTTAATTGGTAGTTTCCGCTATTTGCAATATGGAAGGAACTTACCCCTGTCCCATCAAATTCTCTATCTAAAATAAATCTATGATCGCCATCACCGTCAGTGTCTTGGAGTGCGGTGATCTTATTATTCATATCATCTACATAGAATTGAATTTGTTCATTTGCGTTTCTTCCTACTGTTAACCTAGGGTTTGCAAGATAGTTGCTATCAAGAATATCGATTCTATCAAACGCCCCTGTTCCTACAACGTCTAGCTGAGTAGATGGACTAGCTGATCCTATGCCAACAAAACCATCAGTAGTGATAACCACTTCAGGAGTGGATAGATCATCATTAGAATCATCAAAAGCAAAATATGTTTCCCCGTTAGGTATTCCTAATCTCCAAGCAGAAACACCAGCCCTTTCAAATTTTTGGTTAACTACGCCTCCAGCGACATTGGTAAGATGTAAAGTTGCATCAACGGTATCTTCATTTATGCCTACTCTATCGGTAGATGCATTTACATATAATGTGTCGGTATCAACAGCTAAATTACCATCAATTACCGCACTAGCTCCGCTAATGCTGCCATCAGTTAAAAGCTTTGCAACAGCGTACATGCCGTTGCTAATCGCTAATCCCCTTGTAGTGATCCCTGTCCCGCCAGCATTATTGGCAATTATTGCGTTTGTCGTAGTAGCTCCATTGTCAGTAACGTCTTGCAGCGTCAATGCTGCTGCTGCATCTCCTGAGAGGAGGTAAGGAACATTATTATTCGTTATGCGATTTCCCGCGCCTGTTCCCAAGAAACTCCCCGAACCTGAAATATCACCCCTTACATCTAGGGTTGCGAGCGGACTAACTGTCGCTATACCAACATTACCATCAGTTTTTACTATTATTCCATTAGTCCAATCATTATTAGAGGCGAGCATTAAGTCTTTGCTTGCAGATGCCCTTGACCCCCAAAAAGAAGCGCCACCATGATTAGACCAACTTATTAAACCTTGACCACCCCAATATGAAGTATCTGTAAAATAGGAGGTTCCTGCGACCAAAAGCCTATAAGTATCGGATGCAAGTTGTCCCATACCGACATTACCACTTATGCCGACCTTACCGTTCCCCTCAATCGTCATCCGCTCTGCATTGCCCCCACCTGCTGGACCAGTGAAGAACTTTAGATTCCCTCCCCAATTAGCGTCATGGTCAGATTCTATTTTAGCGACGTAAGTGTTGGCGGAGGCTGAGGAGGTAAAGCCGAACCATCGAGACTCACCATCGGCTCCTTGTATACTTATGTCTCCTCCCGACACCTGAAGTAAAGTCGCAGGATTATTTGTTCCTATACCTACATTACCGCCGTTTAAATAACTATCCCCATTAGAATCAAGTAAAACTTTTGTTACCCCTCCAGCATTGTTTGCATAGAGTCTACCAGCATCACTGGAATTAGTCATTCCAGCAACTTGAATATTTGAAGAGTTTAAGGAAACTATTGTACCTTTTACGTTGAATTTTTGTGGAGCAAGGTCTGTTCCTATAGCAACATTACCATTACCACTGACAGTTATATAATCTGTGCTAGCTCCAAAATCATACAATCTAAATGAATCGTTATTGCCATTAACATACCAACCGTAAGAACCTTGGTTGTTTGTTGCTTTAAATGCTGCTGGTCCAGTAGTACCTTCTATTTCAACTCTTGCTGTACCCGCATTGTATACGTGTAATTTTTCTTGTGGAGTATCTGTTCCTATACCAACATTTCCTGCGTTTGTTATACGCATTCTCTCAACATCTGATACATGGAAACCAAAAGCTGGACTACCACTTAGACCAACCATTCTCATGGCTACATTTCCTGTGTCGAAAATAGAGCTTCTTCTTAACTCTATTCCTCTTGACGAAGACTCCCCATCTACGGTTAGTTTGGCTGTTGGATTATTTGTTCCTATACCAACATCACCCCCATGGGTGAGCCTCATTGTCTCTGAACTGTTGTTTACAAAAGCCATATAGCTGCCTATCATCGCGATCTGGTCTGACCCATCGCCATTTTGAAGCATTAAGCCAGCAGTGCCACCTTTTACATACAAAACGTTATTTGTATATAGACCCATAGTAGCCGCATTCTGAGTATAAGCTTTTGCTTGAAAATCAATAGCTCCGCTTAAACTTAAAGCTTGATCGATGTCATATGTTCCTATACCGACATTGGCATCACCACGCACTCTTAAGCCAACGTCACCATTATAGTTGGCTACTTCAAATCCAATATCCGCAGAGTTTGAACCTCCATCTACTTTAAGGCCATAACTCCTCCCAGCGGTAGCTTCCGAATTACTTATTCTGGCTACCCAATCGCCATCCGATTCGCTCCGAACATGAAAGTTATTTGTGGGTCGAATCGTTCCTACCCCAACTCTGCCATCACCACTTATGAACATTCTAGCCTCTCCACTTGTTACGAAACTCATCGAATCGCCGTCATGTGCGTATTTTATTTGACCAATACTTGAACTATTGTTATCGCCAAATTTTAAAATTGAATTATTAACTAAGCTATCAGAAGCAGATAAGACTAATTCAGAATCAACATTAGAAGATCTAAGTCTTATATACGGACCCCAAACATCTAAGGTATTTGTTGGGTTATTAGTTCCGATACCGACATTACCGCCAGAAGCGATAAGCATTCTTGCAGTAGCAGCAGTTTCAAACTCTATTGTTTTACTAGCGCCCCCGAAATTAATTTGGGCATTACCGTTGCTGACTTTATCGGAAAGACTATTAACTCTTACTTCTCCTACATATATTGCGTCACCAAAGATATCCACACTACCGATATCGGCTCTAGTAAATACTCCTGATCCTCCAGATATGTATTGACCCAACGAAGAGATAGAGGTTGTGGTGACATTTCCTCTATCCGTAACAGTTTGAAGGGTATCTACATCCGTATCTGACGTTCCCGTCATTACAGGATTACCGCCAATTGTGATTCCGCTTACAAAGTTTCCGCTTGTGCCAGCTATGGTTCCAGAAACATCAAGCTTATATAAAGGATTATTTGTTCCTATACCGACATTTTTACTTGTGTCTATAGTTAATGCTGTCCCACCATCATTAGTTATTTTAAAAGAATCGGAAGCAGTGTCATCTGCCTTAAGAGTCCATAACTCATTGGTATTATTAAGCTCTAGGGCTGCGGAGTCAGAGGCGGAAGGTGCTGATACTCTAATATAAACATTTCCTGCTCCCTTTACTTCTAATTCTCTTTGTGGTGAAGCTGTTCCTATACCGACATTAGTTCCCGTTAACCAAGAGTTTCCCCCTGTAGCATCTAATCTAATCGGGGCAGTAGATGTATAAAAGGATGCGCCACTTGCGTCTCCAGTATTAAACTCGATTACCCCTGAGGTTGGACTGACAATAATATTCGACATTTCGCTTTAATTTACACTTTTAATGGTTCAACTTCTAGTTTATCTACGTCCTTACGTTCCCCATAAATCACATAGTCATAAGATCCTTCAACTCCTCCAACCATTACATTTTCGGGGGTTTTAGATTTTATGTATAAATTTTGTTTCTTTCCAATTGGTGTTAGTACAACTGTTATAGAATCCTCGTGGACTAGTTCAGTCCAGTATTCTGGAAGTTCTATAATTTTACTGTTTGTTGTGCCTCTTACATACACCCCATTCTCTGGACCCTCCAAAGATGCGTATTGGAGTTTTTTGTTTTCTTTTGTTGGGTGATCAATAAGGAAAGATTTACTTGTTGCTGAGAAGTGGCCGACAACATCGAGAGCATTGCTTGGAGAATCGGTTCCAATACCTACTTTACCTGCGCTTGTAATACGCATTCTCTCTGATGAATTTGTATTGAATTGAATAGTATCATCAGCGGAGAAACCAAAGTAAGTATTTGTGTCTCCATTATGTCTTATGTATCTATCTGTAGATATGTCTCCTGAGACATCAAGCTCATAAGCGGGATCAGTTTTCCCTATACCAACATATTTAGTAGTGTTTTGAACAGTTAACGCGGCAGCAGCATCTCCTGCTGATTGTGTTCCATCAACTATTCTAAAATCGTTGTATCCATATTGCCCCATGAACCAGTTATCTCCGATCTTGTAACCTTGGAAAGATGAAGTCGCAGAATCTGTCTTAAAATAAGAACCAGCGGTTGTGGACTTAGAAACAATCAAAGAGTCATTTCTCAATCTCTCAACAAGTAAACCATAAGTATTTCCAGAGCCAACTATGTGGGCATCGGCTACACTTGAGGTTGTGCCTGTATTGTATACATTTAAATGTGCATCTGGACTATTTGTTCCTATACCAACCTTACCAGCACTAGTAATACGGACATGCTCTGAAAAAGTATTATTTAAGACCGATCCAAAACCTAAATGTCCTGCACCATCTACGCCGTTATTGTAAGCTTGTATACCAGCACCATCCCAATTAGTGCTAGTGTTATTATTCATTCTAAAAGCTATGCCAGCCCTAGAATCTGAAGCATGAGTTGTATTCCTAACATTTAAAATAAAATTATCTGAACCAGCAGATACAGTGTTTTCAACTTGCAGTTTAAATTCTGGAGCATATGTTCCTATGCCGACATTTGTTTCAGATTCATCAACAAAAAGATAATTACTTGTGCTGCTTGGCCCGACAAAGAAATCTTTAGCCGCAGTAAATCCTCCTTGGGTGCTATTGGCTTGCCTAAACTCAATGTTCCTAGAGGAACCAGCATTTATATACGTGTTACTATTATTTTGTTGTCTAATTGCGTAGTCATTAGCTGCTGAATCCAGATGCCCAAACGCAGCATAATCGCTGCCTCCAAAGTAACCCACTTTTGCTTTACCAATTTCAGCGTAAATATCTGTGTCTTTGCTAATCTCTACATTTCCCGAAGTATCTATTACTAAACGATCATTAGTTCCAAGAGCGTTACCAGAAGATATCTTGAATTTTCTGTCGGTCTCATCACTTCCC
>Ga0114934_10003251_pt1 | contig 10180 bp, 5 predicted proteins | sample 4SBtaG_2_FD_99695 | JGI IMG/M metagenome (GOLD analysis project Ga0114934, IMG submission 99695) | Deep subsurface microbial communities from Kolumbo volcano to uncover new lineages of life (NeLLi) - 4SBTROV10_white metaG | ecosystem: Environmental > Aquatic > Marine > Volcanic ...
TTTACGAGCCACTGATAGAATATCCTTCTGTATAGGCTCTTCTATCGCATTTAGAGCATTGATTATTCTTATAATAAATACTTTATTAGGGCTAGCATTTGCAACATTTTGTAATAATTTTACTAATACTCTTCTATCTTCTAATAAAGGAGAGATAAATTCATCCCACGCTGCTTTTTTACCTTCTCTAACTTCTTTTTTTAGGTTTCTGTCTAGCTGATTTAATTCTTCTTCTGTAGCAATACCATTAATAATCATCCACGCTCTCATCTTAGCAATGCAATCAAAATCTTTTTCCCACGCTAAACGCTCTGGACTCTTATAACGTTCGTGAGATCCAGAAGTAGAATGTCCTTGTGGTTGTGTTAATTCTTGAATATGAATCAATACTGGACAGTGTTGTTCTCTAGCTAATTTAGAGGCTTCTTCAAAAGCATTTATTAACGATGGATAGTCCCAACCTTTAACTCTAATGATTTCGTAGCCCTTTGAATTTTCTTCCCTTTGAAACCCTTTTAAAATTTCTGAAATATTTTCTTTAGTAGTTTGGTGTTTTGCATGCACCGAAATTCCATATTCATCATCCCAAACACTAATTACCATAGGTACTTGTAGTACACCTGCGGCATTTATGGTTTCAAAAAATAAGCCTTCACTTGTACTTGCATTACCTATTGTACCCCAAGCAACTTCGTTACCATTTACAGAAAAATTAGAAGTGTCAATACCATTTACATCTCTATAAACTTTTGAAGCTTGCGCTAAACCCAATAGCCTTGGCATTTGTCCTGCAGTAGGGGAAATGTCTGCACTGGAGTTTTTTTGTTTTGTAAGGTCTTTCCAATTATAATTTTCGTCTAAACTATGCGTTCCGAAATGACCACCCATTTGCCGTCCAGCTGTCATGGGATCTGCTTTAATATCATTGTGCCCATAAAGACCTGCAAAAAACTCTTGAATAGTGAGTTTTCCAATAGCCATCATAAAGGTTTGATCTCTATAATAACCTGATCTAAAATCACCATTTCTAAATGCTTTCGCCCATGCTAATTGAGGAATTTCTTTGCCATCACCAAAAATACCGAACTTAGCTTTTCCTGTAAGTACTTCACGACGCCCCAATAAACTGCATTCTCTACTTGTTACAACTATGGTATAATCGTTAATGATTTCATTCTTGAAATCAGTAAAAGACATATCTTTGGTAATATCAGGATTTGATTGCATTTATAAGGGTTTGGATGTTGCAAATTTAGCCATTTTTTATGAATTTTACAACGTGATATTTTGTTAAAAAAATGAATTATTAATAGTAAAAACTAGTATTTATTGTTAATAATATATAAAAATGAATTATTTTAAATTTTATTTAGGAATAATTCAAAATAGATATACTATTAGTTTAGTACCATTCTCTTCTAAATAAGCCAAGTAAGGCTTCAGGGTCTACAGTGAATATAAAGCGTATTCTTTGGTCATAATTTCGATTTCCTATTTCCCAGCCTAGGTTAGAATATATAGGAAAGTAAACTTCAAAATAATCGGTTACTAAGTTTAAACGTATACCAGAGTCGTAAACAAACTTTGCGTTTTGGTATTTGTTTTTAACCAAACCAATATCACCATAAGCTTGAATATATTTCCAAAGCGTTGTACTTAAGTTAAACGTTGAAATCCATTGATTTGAAAACGGAGTTTCTAATTTAGATTTGAAACCTCCTTCGGCAATAATTAATTGCTGGCTAAATATACCTGAAGATTCTGAACGTCCTAGATAATTATATTCAAATAAGTAATCCGTAGGTCTATCTAATGCAAAACTAAAATAGTTAGTATTGGAAGGATTATTATTATATAAAAATACACCTGTAAAAAAGCGAACATTTAATTGACGATTACTTTCGTATAGCTTTCTATATTCGTAATTGAATGATAACTTTCCAAAGTCTTTAGAAACCTGAAAATCGGTAAACCACTTATAATAATTTATTAAGCCTGGATTTGTATTAATATATCTTGCATTGAATATTTTGTAATCAGGTTCAGCGTTATCAGAAATATTATTAATATCGTCATCTCTTGAAATATCTATATATCTAAAATTTAAGGCTTGAAATTTGTTAGACCTGTAATTTATATGATTTCTAAAGCTGAAAGTAACAAAAGGCGTTATTTTTCTAAAAAGTAAGTTAGGTGCATACGATGATGTTCCTCCAACAAATCCATATGTAACTTTGTATAAGTCTTTATTTTCTATATTTTGAGTATAAATAATGGATGCAGAACCAGTTAAGGTTTTAGATTTTAAGCCATATTTAGGTGAAAATTTATAGTTAAACCCTTTTCGTATTAAGGTTTTATTATACAATTTTGCTCCGAGGGTAAAGCCATCATAAATATTATTAAATTCTACTAAAGGCATTAAAAAAACCTGACTATAATTAGGGTCTTCTACATCTTTAAACAACCTAAATTGTAAAGGTTTGTTATTAAAAAAGTACCCTTTTAACGATTTCCAATTATCTCTTAATTTGTATTCAGGAATTGATTTATCGTAATTTAAAACTAGTTTATTCGCATTATTTCTAGGGATTGTAATAGTTTTTTCGCCCAGTATATTATCAATCCATAGTTTAGAGATTATACTATCATTATTTAGAGTAAATAATGATATAGGCATTTTATTTTGACGCTTGTTTTTTATAGTGAGTGTAATAGAATCTTCAGATTTTTTTACATTTTTTATTTTGAAATCAATTTTCTTGTTTGTACCTATAAATTCATCAAAAAACCAATCAATGTCTTTTGTTGTTTTTGACTTTATTAAGGTCTCGAAATCTGATGGACATGTAGCTTTAACTTTATACTCGTCTAAATAGAGTTTAATTGCATCTTCTAAAATATTGTGGTTTACATAATCATCCAGATACTTTAACCCAACACCAGCTTTATATTTATTAGCAATACTTTCGTTAAACTTTAATAGAGAATCTTTAGGCTTGCTTAGCGGTTGATCTCTATTTGTTCTAGCCATATGCATATATGCAAGGTTATATTGCTCATTAAATTTTAAATCTGCAGCATGAAATGACCGTATCCCCCATACATTGGCTAAAGAGCCAATCATTTTTATATCTGGATAATATTCCTCAATATATTTTATTAAAAAATATATTTGAATACCATCTTTTAGCCAATGTTCTTTTCTAGGATTGATTAACAATGTATTATCCAGAAAATTGCCTAACGCATTTTTTAATAGCTTCAATTCAAATTTAAAATTATCAGGAAATGGACTGATAAACTCAGGTAGCTGATTTAAACCGTAAATAGGATCCTTTTTTATGTCAATATCTGTTACTACAAGTTTTTTGTGAGGGTATGAACCTAGATATTTTGTGATAAAATTCGTTATCTTATCTGTGATTATTGCTTTGTTTGAAGGTGTTAATTCATTCTCGGCAATATTTGTTATTACCGAAAAATGGTCTGTTTGTATGGTTTTAAATAGTGGGAATTTTTGTAAAAAAAGTTTACTATCAATCCGGTTTTTCCCTGATAAAACAACTGTTTGTGAATCTTTGTCTTGTATGACATTAATTAAATCTAATTCTGAAGTTAGTACATAATTCCTAGGGAACTCTACTTGCATTGTAATATCAGCATTTGGCACATATAAATCATCTAAATTTTTATTGCTATAATAATGCCACCCTGTTTCATTATATACAGCAGGAGTAATATACCAATACTTTAAATTATAGTTTTTATATGGTGTTACACCATATCTGGTAAACTTATCACTAGGTAATTGTATAGTATAGATGAGTTTTAATTGATAACTTTTTCCTGGTTTTAGAGTATTAACTAAAGTTACTTTTATAATGTCTGGATGCTGCTCTAAACGTTCAAAATTTAGTAAATCATTGTTGGTATTATTTATTGAAGTAACTATGGTGTAACCGCGTTCTTCGTTTTTTGCAAAATGAAATTTGTCTATATATTCTTCTGAAAAGCGATTTGCTAATGGGGTACTTTTAGTAGAGTAACTATTACTCCAATCATTTAAGTAAATTGCTGTTAACGCATCATTAGTAGTATTTATATAAGTGATGAATTGCGTGATATGAATTTGATTAATACTTATATCAAATACAGCTTTAATATCAATCTTGTTTTGGCAAATCACAGTAAATTGCCACAACAAGAATATAAGTAGGTATGATTGTTTAATTTTCAATTTGATTTAATAAATTTTAATGGTTTTAAATCATAGTTTGAGGCTGCTATATAATAAATTCCGTTTGATAGATTAGATACATCAAGTTGCAAAAGGTTTAGATTTTGAACTTTATAGCTTTCAATTTTTTGTCCTAAAGTATTAAAAATAAAAATAAAATCACTTTTAAATGTATTTGTGTCAATTTGGATTGAAAGTTCATCTGTTACTAAATTACTGCCAAGAATACTAAATCCATGTGCTAACTTATAATTAGTTGTACTTAATGTCGTTTCATTAGTTTGTAATTCTAATGTTACAGGTAAATGATCGCTCATATTATAGAGTGCATTTCTAATAATTGAATCAAAAGCTATGCCATCACAGTTGTTTGTGTTAATTTCACTATTGAAACAATTAAGATTTCCATTGTTTCCAAATGCTTGATAAGAATTACTTACATAAAAAATATCAGGATTTGTAAGTATATTCTCTGAAGTGAGAATAAAGTCGAAACGATCGTCAAATCCACCAGTAGCACCACCTAAACCTGATTGTGTTCTTGTAGATTGGGTAAATACATCAAGATAATTTGTGTTATTATGCCAACTCCCAACGCTATTCGCTGGGTCTACAAATGTAATATTGTTGGTTACATCAGTTAGTTCAACAAAAGCAGGTTCAGAACTGGTATATAAATTTAAGTCTCCACATAGAATCATATACTCAGTACTTGGTAATGTTTCTAGATAAGTTTCCAAATCATTTACCATATCTAATCTTAGGTTTTGATTTGTTGAACCACTAGAGGATTTTAAATGACAGACTATAACTTCAATAAAAATGGGATTTGCTACTTGGTTTACGGTGTTTAACTTGAATGTATAATGGTTAAAGTCTCTAAACAGGGTTTGTATTATGGTTTGATTTACCAATATAAATTTTGAGCTATCAAAAAACACAAAATTTTGTAAATCGTTTGTGTTTCCTATGTTATCATCAGAGGAGTTTGTTACAAAAGTTGCACTACTATAATTGGGGTTTATAAACTGAAGAGAGCTCAATATAGCATTTGCTCCTGCTAGATTATTAAGTTCATTAACTGTAAACAAATCAGGTCTATAAGTATCTAAAATTACTTTAAGATATTGTAATTTAGATGCATCCTGTAGAGGGTAATTAAGTAAATTATAGTGCATAAACTTAAATATCTTTTGAGAAAACACTGTATTAATACCCATGAGGCATATTAGTAATGCTATTATGCGATTTTTTTTCATGTTCTTAGGGAGAGCAATGAATGTTTTATTAGAAATTAGGACTTAAATTATATTTCTTGTAGAACGAATCTAGAATTGTAATGACTTCATCCTCTGTATCTACTAGATGTATTAAATCTAAATCGGTTGCGCTAACATTTCCGAATTTTTCTAATAGCGTTGTTTTAATCCAATCAATAACACCTTGCCAAAACTCTGTTCCTACCATTATTATTGGAAAGCGTTCAATTTTTTTAGTTTGAATAAGTGTTATGGCTTCAAAAAGTTCATCTAAGGTGCCAAAACCACCAGGCATTACTACAAACCCTTGTGAATATTTAACAAACATTACTTTTCTAACAAAAAAGTAATCAAAATCTAAATTCTTATCAGAATCAATATACGGATTGTCATGTTGTTCAAAAGGTAATTCAATATTTAAACCAACTGAAGTCCCACCACCTAGATGGGCACCTTTATTACCAGCTTCCATAATTCCTGGTCCACCTCCTGTGATTACACCATAACCGGCCTCAACGATGCGTTTTGAAATACGTTCTGCTAACAAATAATACTTATCATCTGGTTTAGTTCTGGCTGATCCGAATATAGATACACTAGGACCAATACGGCTCATTTTTTCAAAACCATTAACAAACTCTCCCATAATCTTAAAGATTGCCCAAGAGTCGTTTGTTTTCTTTTCATTCCATCCTTTAGGGTGTTGATGTTTACTCATACGTTCATTTTTTTATAACAGGCTAATTTAGTTCTTTTTTTAAGAATTGTGCTGTGTAACTTTTTTTGTGTTTTGTCACTTCTTCTGGAGTGCCTTTTACTATAATTTCTCCACCACCTTTTCCGCCTTCATAACCTATATCAATAATGTAATCCACCATTTTAATGACATCTAAATTATGTTCAATAATTAAAACTGTATTGCCTTTGTTTACTAATTTGTTAAGTACTAGCATCAGTACTCTTATGTCTTCAAAATGTAACCCTGTAGTAGGTTCATCTAAAATATAGAAAGTGTTACCAGTATCTTTTTTAGATAATTCTGTAGCGAGTTTTATACGTTGTGCTTCTCCACCTGAGAGCGTTGTGCTTTGTTGCCCTAGCGAAATATAACCTAAACCAACATCCTGTATGGTTTTTAGTTTACGGTATATTTTAGGAATATGCTCAAAAAATGGAACGGCGTCATTAATGGTCATGTTTAAAACAGCGCTAATCGATTTTCCTTTGTAACGTATTTCTAAAGTTTCTCTGTTAAATCGTTTGCCTTGGCAGGTTTCACATTCTACATAAACATCTGGTAAAAAGTTCATTTCAATAACACGTAAGCCTCCACCTTTACAGGTTTCACAACGCCCGCCAGCAACATTAAAACTAAAACGACCAGGTTTATAGCCTCTTATCATTGCTTCAGGAATTTTAGCATACAAACTTCTTACTTCACTAAATAATCCTGTATAAGTGGCTGGATTACTTCTTGGGGTTCTCCCAATAGGCGATTGATTTATGTCAATAACCTTATCTATGTTCTTTAAACCTTCAATTTTTTTATAAGGCATTGGTGTTTTCACACCGTTAAAATAGTAATTGTTAAGAATAGGATAGAGGGTTTCATTAATGAGTGTTGACTTTCCACTACCTGAAACACCTGTAACGCCAATCATTTTTCCTAGCGGAAATGTAACCGTTACATTTTTTAAATTGTTACCTGTACAATTTCTGAGCACTATCTTTTTACCATTTCCTTTTCGGCGTTCCTTGGGTACTTCAATATGTTTTGTGCCATTTAAATAATCGGCAGTTAAAGTGTGATGCTCTTTTAGTTCATCAGGCGTACCTTCACTAATAATTTCTCCACCATGTTTTCCTGCTTTAGGACCAATATCAATCACATGGTCTGCATGCTCAATCATTTCCTTATCGTGTTCAACAACAATTACTGAATTTCCTATATCTCGAAGTGAAGTTAATGAGTTGATTAGTTTGGCATTATCACGCTGATGTAAGCCAATACTCGGTTCATCCAAAATATAAAGTACACCAACCAGTTGTGATCCAATTTGTGTAGCTAGCCTAATGCGTTGCGCTTCGCCACCTGAAAGCGATTTTGAACTTCTATCTAATGACAAATAATCTAAACCAACATCAAGTAAAAACTGAATTCTATTTTTAATTTCCTTAATAATCTCAGAAGCAATTTTAAGTTGCTTTTCGGTTAGATGATTACTTAAATCTTTAAACCAATGAGCAAGATCAATAATATCTAACTGAGCTAACTCTGAAATATTTTTATCATTAACTTTAAAATAAAGCGATTCTTTTTTTAAGCGAGTACCATTACATTTTGAGCACTTAACCTTATCCATGTATGCTTTTGCCCATCGTTTAATAGATGTTGACTCCGCATTTTTATACTGACTTTCAATAAAGTTGGCAATGCCTTCAAAATCGATACTGTAATTTCTTGCGACACCAAGTACTTTGCTATTTATGGTAAATTTTTCGTTGCCACCGTAAAGAATCATCTCAATAGCGTCTTTGGGAATTTTCTTAATAGGGTCACTCAATTCAAAATCAAAACGTTGGGAAATGAGTTCTAATTGTTTAAAAATCCAACTATTTTTTTGTGGTCCTTGAGGGGCGAGTCCTCCATTTTGTATAGATAATGATTCATCTGGAATAATTTTACTAGTGTTGACTTCGTATAATGTGCCAATGCCATTGCATTTGGAACAAGCTCCTTTTGGAGAATTAAATGAAAAATTATTAGGTTCAGGATTTGGATACGAAATGCCAGATGTAGGACACATGAGATTCCGACTAAAATAGCGTACTTCATTTGTGTCATTATCAATAATCATTAACACATTCTCACCGTGATACATTGCAGTATTGATGCTTTCGGTAAGACGTTTATCGTTATCAACATTGTTGTCAATTTTTAATCTGTCTATAACAATTTCAATATCATGCGTTTTATAACGGTCTAGCTTCATGCCTTTTACAAGGTCTTTTATTTCGCTGTCTGTTCTCACTTTGACAAAGCCTTGTTTAGCAATTTGCTCAAACAATTCTCGGTAATGTCCTTTTCTTGAGCGTATTACTGGAGATAAGATATTAATGCGTTTACCATTAAAACTTTTAATAATGAGTGTTTTAATTTGTTCATCTGTATAACTCACCATTTTTTTACCTGTGTTATAGCTATAAGCGTCACTTGCACGTGCAAAAAAGAGACGTAAAAAATCGTAAATCTCTGTAATAGTTCCAACGGTTGAACGTGGTGATTTACTCGTTGTTTTTTGCTCTATGGCAATTACAGGAGAAAGGCCATCAATTTTATCAACGTCTGGACGTTCTAAACCACCTAAAAATTGTCTAGCATAAGCTGAAAACGTTTCAATATAACGACGCTGTCCTTCGGCATAAATAGTATCAAAGGCTAGAGACGATTTACCACTTCCAGAAAGCCCAGTAATGACCACCAATTTTTCTCTAGGGATGGTAACATCAATGTTTTTTAAGTTGTGGACTCTGGCTCCTTGAACTTCAATATGGTCTTCAAATTTGGTCATAGAATGGCAAAGTTGCAAAAGTACAATTTTTGCTTGTCTTTTTGAAGCCGATTTGATTAGGATTTATTATTATTGTATAGTAGGATGAATAAATAAAATAACATTAAACAGATTCCCGATTACTCGGGAATGAAAATTTATTTTCATGAAACTATTAGGAATTGGCTCAAGAATTAATCACTCAGAATTTGGGAAAGGCGTAGTAACCAATGTGACTTCTAAACATTATTGGGTAACATTTATAGACAGCGGATTAGAGACCATAGATTTGGACTCGGAGTTTAAAGTTATTGAAGCGACAACAGATGATGTTGATACCGTTAGCTTTTATGAAGTAGAAAGCAGCCTCGTGCAAATACTTAAAAAGTGGAGTGATACTAGTGAGGTTGTTCCTATTGCTGATAAATGGAAAGGGGGTACTTTGGTACTTGAACCCGAGGATTCTAATTTGAAGAATAAAGAAATTCCTATCAACACGTTTTTTCATAAAATAGTAATGGTAAGAGACCGAGTTCGAGTAATGGAGCAAAAAATAAACTCTAGTAATTTAGATGAGCAAGACAAAATTGATTTGCAACAATATATTACCAGAATTTATGGGAGCTTAACAACCTTTAATGTACTGTTTAAGTCTAAAAGCCAGCAATTTTCGGGGCAGAAGGGTACATAGATTTGCTGTCATTACAATATGTTTAGGTCGTAGTAATCTAACCATTTGGTCATAGAGATCCCGATAGTTATCGGGAGAAGCAATCTCATGATATGAGTTTCAATTTAAAAGACTACTACGTCATTACTTTTCTTGCAGTGACGTTAAAAATTATTCTCTCCCTTTTACATCTCCCATTTCCAGTCCAAAGAATAAAAGTCGGTGAAACGTTGGTAGTTGTGCGCCACTTTCGGTAATAATCCAATCACTCCAAGAGGCTTCAACGCCTTTTAAAGGTAAAATAGAGGTCCACATTTTAAAACTTTTCGGCTTTCCTTGATTGTTAAATTCCCATAAATATGAATCGCCAGGTGTAGAGCCACCAGATGTATAAGTAACTAATAAGGCTTCGTCACCATTTTCAAGCGTTACCAAACGGCGTTCAGTACCTTCGTCAAAA
>Ga0114934_10003252_pt1 | contig 10180 bp, 16 predicted proteins | sample 4SBtaG_2_FD_99695 | JGI IMG/M metagenome (GOLD analysis project Ga0114934, IMG submission 99695) | Deep subsurface microbial communities from Kolumbo volcano to uncover new lineages of life (NeLLi) - 4SBTROV10_white metaG | ecosystem: Environmental > Aquatic > Marine > Volcanic ...
GATCATCTTACTTTCCCTCCGTGAGTATATCCAGCACACTACCACATCTAGGACACATCAAGGTTTTCGTGTCATGTTCACTCCACAGTACCATGGACTTATAACCGCAATTTGTGCATATACATGGCACATATTTCATGTTTTTATGTAATCTCTCCAAATCATCCTCTTGATAACCCATTGTATGCCTCCATTAATCACTCACGAATCACTCATACATTGCATATCCTTGGCTAACAGCAGAATTCTCCTGTTCATTTGCAATCTGTTCATTCACCTCTTCACCGTATCCAACATCGGCATCGTGTTCAACACTTTGTTTGCTATCTTCGACAATGTCAGTCAGTTTATTGAGGTAATCCTCAAATGTATCATCATCGACGGCAACAGTGCGAATATATACATAACTATCATCCACCGACAGTGCGTTGAATATGTATGACTCACTTTTACTTTCGTCACCCTCAACAGGTATTGATGCAAACACATAATCAAATTTGTATATCCTACCATTCTGTTCATATCTTACAGTTGATATGACGTGATCATCACCATTATCACTCTCTTCAGATATGAACTTGAGTTCAGGATTCATGAGTATGCCATCAGTAACATCAATTGACGCAATGTCAATACCATCAAGCATTTTCGAAGTGAGTAACATTATGTAGTCATCACTCAAAATCTTATCAACCCCCGTTGTAATTCGGTTGATAAAACGTTCTCCATCAAAGTGTCGTGAATCAATCCTGAGTCCGCCACCAACAAACACTTTTATCTCGTTGTGTAAGAAGCCACCATTATCCTTATTTATAACAAATACATAATCTGGTAGTGTTCGTAGCTGTCTGACAAGATTCTCCCCGTTCACTTCACTCTTCTTATGCTGCAGGATGGAGTATGAAGGACCAATTTCATCCCCATCCTTTATCATGTTATAGGTTATTTGTGTCATGTTTATTGTATGTGCGTGGTGGTATATATACCTTTCGCCATCCGTGTGAGAAAGGGAATGGAGTTCTCTGCATGAGTAATAGTGAGTAAATCACACCATTCTATTTATATACAAAAGTAGAAAAAGGGGGGTGACAGAAGAAAGGAGTTGAGACGAAAAACCAATCGTATTAGTCAAGTAAAATTCGACTTTCGATCAGTGGTACATATGCATGACCAATATCTTTTAAAGACGTTACAACTGCCACGAAATCATCAACGATTAAATTGCGTTTACCACTTTCTGCACAGCGAATCCGTAAACCATTAAACTCACAGGTGTCGGAACCATCAACCTCATATCTCATTTCCGCACCACCGTGTTTATCCCAGATTCTAAATCCGCCCATAAATCTGTCTGGAACCGGTGTGAGCAATTCAACCCTTGCACCACTTGGTAAATGACAGCTGTTGTCTGTCATTGACATGTTGCCACCCACAGTCTCGCAATATCCTTCGATAACATCTGTAAGTCTTTTGTTTAAATAACCATAATAACCCATCTTATCACCACTATCATATATTCATTATTACTGACAAGTCTGTTACAACTTTTGCACGACCACCCATTATTTGAGGCACATGTTTTGCAGACATAATTAATGTTTCACCATCGTAACTGAAGCTGTGCTCACCATTCGTACCACTATTCACACACATAAAACCAAATTTAGGGTAGGCCTTACACTGGTCTGCAGGCGTGATTTCAAATCTTATATCATTTGTATCACGGTATTTGTTCTGGAGATCGATTTCTACACTGTATCTACCATTTGGAGTAATCTCTGGTGTTATTTTCATCTCAACCCCGTTTGCGAATGTACATTTATCATCATAACCAAGCGTACCGTTTTTAATCTCACAGAACTCTTCGAATTGATCTCGAACGTCATCGAGCCATTCACTATCCTCTGCAACTACCAAGCTATCACATACTATACTTTGTCGTTACTGATATTTATACCTTTGCATTTCGGTAATTGACTTATGTCCAGCTAATTAACGTTTTATATGATTCTTTATTATGGCGCCGGCACCCACCACTGCAAGTGCAATAAGTACAACGCGACCCCATCGTATCTTTGGACTTGACATTCCTGGTGCCCTATATGTTTTATATCTCATGTTGTCACCAACAGAATTACATTTCAAACCTTACAGTAACACTCTTATTGATATTATTGTGTGGATCGAAATATGCTGGTTCATCCTCCTCGTAAAGAGATACGTATCTTCCATTAAATCTAAACCGGTGTCTTGACTCCATATCATCAGAACCACTGCAATCTATCCATGTACCGTCCTGCTGACACGTATCGTTCAGATTCAACTTGAAATCGACATTTTCTTCTCTATCCTTGTTTTTTAGTATAATTTCACCCATCAAGTTTTCTGCATCAGCTATGAGTGGTTTGAACTCTAGCATTCGACCATCTCCAAACCTACATACAGCTCCGTCCCCATCTGAAATATGTTCACCATCATGTCTATCGCAGAACGCCTTCACGACTTTTATGTTATCATTCACCCATTTTTCTTCTTCTTTTTTCCATTTCATTTTATCACCTATCATAATTGTTTATTATTAACATACTGCATAATCAGTATCATCACAGTTTATATGTCTTGAATCGCTCCAACCCAATGTACCACCATCGATGTAATATGTATTTTTTTCTTGTTTGATGTCATCGTATTTATTGCTTATGGTATACTTCCGTATGATTCCACCGGAACTATCGGTGATAGTAATTATATTCTTATATACAGACACACTTATACCGGATTTGAATATGGCCTCCGAATCAGTATATGATGTCACACATCCACCATTCGCACCATACATGAGTCCTTTATATACCTGTTCTGCTGATTCACTGAGTTCTTTCATATTCTCATACCGTTTAAGTAGGTAGTATGCAACCCCTCCAAAGACGACCATACCACCAATTCCCATTACTCCATTATTTTTGTTCATAATATCACGCAACTTCTCCATTGACCAATGTTATAAGTATTACATACCTCGATATCATCACCACTTCTGCGGATTGTAAATTCAACCAAGTTACTTGAGGACTTTTCTTTATTATCAGTGTCCATTATACCAAACTCCAGTTTTCCATCCCTAAAGTTTGTCATAATAATGTGATCGTCCTTGTTTACCGATTTCTCCCACCGTACACTACCATCCTTGGCCACCCGACGTTTTCCCTCGTTTGATATTTGCAGTTTTGGGGTAATTTCTATTTTACTTATTACTTTTTCGGAGTTTTTTTCAACTTTGATTTGGTGATCCCCAACACTGCACGTATTGTCCTCAAATTCACCATCCCACGCGGAACAGGCTGTCTCGAGATTATCTATTAGTTTGTCTGATAGGTCTGACATTTCTTACCAATACCCCAATATCTTTGACACAACAACAATTATTCCAATTATTGTTATCAGTATCTTTGTGTTCCTTTTTCCAATGTGGACCCTAAATTTAGTTTCCTGCCCACCAATGTCCGCATCACCAACTATCGCCCCATCCTTAATGTCCATATCTATTATATTTCCTATTTCTTCGCTCATGTCATCACCTATATTCTTCAAATTCCTCGTTTGATACATCCATTACTGTCGTTTGTTGTTCTATTAATTCCTGATTTCTTATTACACCAGTACTAACATATAAATTCTCATTTTCCAGTCTCAGTACATTATATGTGTGATTCATTGGCGACACACAAACAATATCACCCCTCATTTCCTCATATGTGCACTCCGCATCAGCACCAACCTTTACCGATACTAACATGTTCGGTGCAACAACATCATAACTACCTGTTGCATCCGTATTGTCTGTATATCGGATTTTTGGCCCGTAATTCATTCCACACACTGCTGTAGACCATAACATACCACCAATATTGTCACAAAATTGCCACAATGCTACTTCTCGTTCGTGCGTACGTTTAAGAATTCCCATATTTATCACCCTTATACCCAATACACACGAGATTACTTATACTACCACCTTTCTTAACCTGTATACATGCCAATGGCCTATCGCAACTAACCATTGTTTGACCATTAGAATAATTAATATCGCACGAACTATGTGGTATAATTTTCAGATCAACATTTCCATACCCATGAATAAACTTCGGTGTATTCAAACTAATATTATCCTTATCAATGACAACAACCCTAACATTCTCAATTAGTACACTCATATTTTACCAACCCTCGGACCTGTAGTTGCACATACAACATCATATTTACCATTATTAAATGAAACATCACACTTAGCATCTTTATTCTTTCTCACATACCACACTGTTATATTCTCATCAACCTCCTTTGCCTCGAAACTATTATTCCTGCCCGAACCATTTACAATTTCCGGCAACTGACTATCCTTTGGACCACATTTGTTTGCTGGCATGAAAATCGGCGTCTTAATTTCAAACTCCTGTGGGTCATCTTCATCAATTTCGAAATATGTTACCTGACAAAATGGCATTTGTGGCTTTGTCCTGTCGAACCGTATCGCACGAACCGTATTTATACTACCTTCAAATACTTCCTCTGCTGGTTGTTTGTTATCTGTTTTTGATTCGGTTGTTTCCATATTCTCTGGTTTATTAACTGTTTCTAATTGTACCTCATTTTTTGGTTTTTTATCTGGTTGTTCATTATTAGCCCCATCACGCCGAACAAGAATTGAATTAACCATTACCAACCACCCCATTTGCATATATCCTTTAGTCGTGAGTTGCCAAAACTACTTACAATTTCTGATATGTCAACTTCTGGTTTAATTACATTACTACCATTTTTACACGAGATTAAACGCTTTTCATCATTCACAACACATTTCATCACATCGTCTTTTGCGGTGTATGAAACAATATATCCTGATACATTACCATTATCCTCCATTATCTCTGGTTTTGACTCTGTACAAACATCACAATTAACATCATAATTGCCAGTAATATGTTTCTCAATTATTGTCATTTCATTGTGTGCTGGCGTTGCATACACATAAAAAGAAACAGTACCAGTGTCATCATTGGCATTGTTCTTTATATTGAATAATACAACGTCATTCATAGTTTGTACTGACATAGATAAGTATTGTCTTTACGATATATATAAAATTATTGGTGTCGGTGGGGGGGAGAGAAAGAAATAATATCAAAAGAGGCAATACACACAACCACCAGAGTATTACCCCCACCGACGTATATACTATGTATGTACTTATATAAATACTTTATTGTGGTGGTGCATCGTCCGAATCGCTATTGCGTGCCTCCTTGATACGTTTCACTACCGCCTCCGCACCCATCAACATGTACTTGTCTGCCATTTCCTTACGCTCCTCCATCATATCAGCAATTGCAGCTGACAGCTTTTTTATCAGGTCATTGCACTTATTAAGCTCATCTGTTAATGACACATTTTTCTCATTGAGCTCACGGTTTGCCTTTATGTATTCATCACATTTACTTTCACCACATTTCTCAAGCTGTTCTTTCAGTGCTGCGATTTCTGATTCGTATTTTTCTTTCATCTCCTTTTTTGTCATACCTGACATATACCTCACTCCTTTTTCCAGTATTCGGTGATATCATCATATATGTCCTTTATAACTGCCTTTATTTCATCACTCACCGACTTCATGTCACTCACAGGATCTCCGTTGTCGTCAAAATAATTCAGCTCAATGGTAACACTACCTATTTCCTGCACAAAACCATTGCTCGAAAATTTTGGTGATATCTTAACCGAAACCCGTTTTTTTGGATCTTCTGACACCGTTATCATGCGTACATCCCCCGCATGCGCTCCGAATCACTATGCTTTACCTTACTAATACGTTTTGCACGCACAGCCTCGATTTCATGCATTAAGTCATCAAGTACTTCAATATCGCCATCTGAATACTCAATGCACATACGCATTGTTTCATCAAACGCATCAAACGATTCCTGCAATTTCGCCATTATTTCTTCCCGTGTAATGTTGTTATCATTCATAGGTGGTAATAGACAACACCATATATAAATGTTTCGAATGGAAATGAGATTATAGTGTTAGTTTTCCGCCTTCGAGTGCAGTTTCGACTATATCGTATGCTTTAGATAAACGTTCGAGTTCTTCTGGCGAGGACGATGTTGATTCCAACTCCGCACGCTTACGTAATATGTTCTCCTTAATATCACGCAAATCGGATGTTGTTATACGTTTGCCAGACAATAATCTTGGGTCAACAACACTTGGTTCAATCTCAACAACTTTTGCAACAGCAACCGCATCGTTGAAATATACACTGCCAACCTCTCGCTCTAATCCGAGCTCCAACTGATCAGCACGGTTTTTTTCATCCTCTGCCTTCGAAAATTCATCATACCAATTGCGATTCTCATTAACAATTGACTCGATTTTATCCCTCATACTCTGTTTTAATGCCCTGTCGTCCTTCGAATCAATAGATCGTGGTTTAATCTTATTATACAGTTTTTCAAAAAACTTTAGCATTTCTTTGTTTGATTTGTACGCAACTGGTACATTAATTTCATTGCGGTACAATAATTCTTTTAAACGCTGGTTTTTTGTCATTTTCCCATTATTATCGTACTCAGGAGTAATATATGCAGCACTAAACAAATCCTTATATAGTTTAATCATTTTGTCCTGAACATCTTTTGGCGTTGTTTCACCAATTGAATCAACACGGTGCTTAATACCAGATATCTCGGATAACAGTGGTACAATCCCACCACCACCAACAAGTTGGTTTGCTTCAACACCATTACCAATAATATCCTTATAAACTTTTAGCGTTGGTTCCTGCGTTTTTGCTACAAACGTCTCTGCAAATGGACCTTTCACCATTCCAGGAATATATATGAGTAATTTCGACAAATCACGACTCTTTAACGGATCGCGCATGTCAACATCGATATCGTGGTTAATGATATCATAAAGCAGGTTTATACTATCAATATCGTTTATATCAAACTTATCAACAGAACCGAGATTTTCACGAATAGTGTTTGCCAGCAATGACCTCATCCTTTTATTGAAATCATTAGCATCCCTGACATCAACAAAATCACCAAGCATATTTATTTCCCTGACATCATCCAGCAAATCACTTTCAGGGTTGTTGATCATAATGTGCTCACTAAGTATGTCATACCATTTTTTTATGTTCTCTTCCGTTAAATCCTTCCTTTCACGATAATATTGAGGATATATTCTCCTAAGTTCACGTTCATGATTCAAAACAAAATCCAACATGTTCTTATACACATAATTATGCTCATTAAGCTCTTCCATCGGAACATTTGTAACCAGACTATCCGTACCAGGAACACGTGAAAAACCTCGTCTAAGTAATGAATACATTATACGTTTTTTTGCTTCCAATGGTCCAACAGCAGAAATATATCTTTTTGCCGTTGGGTTGTTGAGTAGTTGCAAATACAACCTATTAACATCATATATGTCCTTTTTATTACCAACACGTTCATCGTATGATATAGTATTGTGTAACAATGTGGATAACGCCATTATAAAATCATTCTCGGCAGCTTTTGATGCTTTTTTTATGTTTGGATTTGAAGTTATAATTTTAACACTTGGTGGTAAACTTGATCTCGCAGACTCCAGTGCCTTCTCCTGTTGTGATGGTGTCATGTTGTCATAATCTGGATATAACACACGAATATTAAGACTACTACTTGATTTCTTTTTCTTTTGTGCCGATTTGCGTGCCAATAATTCCTCTAGTTCAGCCTCATTTTTTCTTATTGCATCACGCATCACGCGTGCATTCGCTTCGTTTAAACCACCAACTGCAAGTGCTGCCTCCATTGCACTTATCGTTGACTCGAGTTCCTTTATCTTTGATTCAATATCTTTACCCATTATTACACCCCGTTACACTTTCTAAATTGGCCGAGCCAATATCTATATGTGGATTTATATCAATCCCATCTGCAAGCGATTGGACCGTATTGGCGATAGAATTAATTGTATCATTGATGGCATTATGAACATCGCTGTAAATCGCTGTGCCGATACCACTAAAATTACTATAAATATCGTCAATCTTCACCTTCAAACTAGTAAGATTGTTCTCGATGTTCTGGTACACAGACTCTATTGTTGCACCAACCCCAGATATGACATCAGCAAAACCATCTTTTATATCATTCAAAACTATGTTAAGAACAAACCTAATAGCACTAGAATTGTAACAATACAATTTTCCTTTGCCTTCGAGCCAGTCAGCAAAGATATATCCAGTCCATGTCTGACCAAGTCCATTTGTGAAACTAACTTGTTCTCCTTCCAATCGCCCAACAATATCACTTATTACATTCAAAACACTCTTCCTTGCATTATCTTTCAGTTCACCAATTGTACTTCCCAGACTATTCAGTTCATCCTTTAAAGGCTTAATATGATTTTTGGCAAACGAATCAAATTTGCCTTCAATCGGTAATAGTTTCTTTTTGAGATATGTGCTAATGGTACAACTGGTGCCATCATCACATGTTTCACCACTAAACATATCAGTTATTCCATTTTGTATACCCGAAATTGCATTTTTTATGCTATCTGCATAACCTGAGATCCCACTAAGTTCATCAATAAAATAACCAATAATATCCTGTAGTTTATACTTATATCTACTCGCACTTATCATAAAATTGTCAATGTGCTGTGGCAAGTTAACCACCACATTTCTGACTTTTTCAATTACACCAACACTATCATCACCAATATTAACTCCATTAATACAGTTCGCAAGTGATACGTTGTCGTCAATCCAGCCCTTAAGATAGTCATGATAAATATCAAGCCCATCAATTAACGAATCAAACGTTATACCACCAGTCGCACTATCAATTAACCCTAATAATTTCTGATACATTGACTCTTTTACATTTACGTCATATGTGAATCCATCCATTATTTCACCAAATTGTGTATCAACTTCGTTTTTATATGCGTTTAATCTACCAGAAATATCTGTGATGAGTGGAAGAACACTATTCTTCTTAAAATCATCAAGAGCTGCCTTGAGTTCATCAGGATCAATCGCGTTTTCAACATCACTCTGCAATGCTGCAATGGTGGTTTTTATCGAGGATATTGATGTTGAATTAGTCATAGAACGCTGCATATTGCTAAACATATTCGATATTATGTTTGGTGATGTTATGTAGTTAAATATATCGAGACCTGAAAAAGTCAATTTGTCACCATCGTAATCGCCAATATGAAGTGTATTTGATATGTATTGATCATTGGCCTTACGAATCTCACTAATCATATCATTAACATTTTGTACATCAGTGTATTCACATGTATAAACATCACCGTACAAATCTGTTCCTGTTGCAAGTATATTACTATAAATGTCATCATCACTGTATGGCACGGGTTGAATTGCAAGACCCAATACGTACTTATAGACCTTTTTTGCAAATGTATCTGCTGTATCGTTATCAGTAATACCCATCTCTGTTTGCATTTTTGCATAATCAAAACACTCATGTCCTGCAGTATCAATAACAAGTATTCCTGCATCTTTTAATGCCATAGTAACCGTTTTTCCTGAAAAAAAGTTGATAAAATATGGACTATTATTATACTGCAGCAATGACGAACCCGAAACAATATCCCTCGGTTCAATACCACTTGGCAAGAACTCACTTATTTTCATATCCATATTCCAACCATCATCATTACCACCAGATATTTGTCCATAAATTGGTATATCGCCATTTGATGATGAATCAATCACCAAATCAAAATTTGAATCCGTACTCCCAATGGTTAAACCGGATAAAACATGCTTACCACCCTGAATAGCATCAATCACATCTGCCTGAGTCTGCAAATACTTACATACATCCTTCCCATTAAGGCTTGTGTAATAACACCCAGATGTGAGTAATGGACCAAATAATGTAATGGTCATTGGTTGATTGTTCATTAATGACCAAGTCCTATAAAAATCAGGAAAATCACCAGGAAGTATCCTATCATTGGATGAACAGGATGTTGCAAAACCATCGCCACACCACTTAAGATTGTTTAAAGTAACGTGTATATCGCCTGTAATAAAATGAATTTTACTTTCATCAAACATCTTATTAAGCATTTCCTTAAC
>Ga0114934_10003256_pt1 | contig 10174 bp, 9 predicted proteins | sample 4SBtaG_2_FD_99695 | JGI IMG/M metagenome (GOLD analysis project Ga0114934, IMG submission 99695) | Deep subsurface microbial communities from Kolumbo volcano to uncover new lineages of life (NeLLi) - 4SBTROV10_white metaG | ecosystem: Environmental > Aquatic > Marine > Volcanic ...
AAATCAAAAAATATTTTCAAAAGCCCATGAAAGATCTTAATTTAAAAATAGATGATATGATAGAAAAGCATGATGATAAAACAAAATTTAATGAGATGGGATTTTTTGAGATTAAAAATGAGATAAATAAATTATATAAAAGAGGATCAGTAAACATCGATGATTATCTTGTTGAATACTATCTTAAGATTTCAGTTCCTATAGCTGCATTTATTTTTTCAGTCATTGGAGCAGCACTTGGAACATATTTTAGAAGAAGCGGACTTATGGTTGGACTTGGCCTAAGCATAATAATTATATTCTTATATTATGTACTTTTATCAATAATGAAAAGCTATGGTATATCAGGAAGACTGAATCCATTAATCTCAGCATGGGGAGCTGATATAATATTTTCAGGAGTTGCATACTATTATATTTTAAAAGCATCCAGTTTCAGAAATAGCCGATAAAATTCCCCTCAAATCGATTTTAATATTTTTTCCAAGTAAAAACATTCACTATGATATTGAAACTCTATAAACGCAATTTATTATTTAAGTCCTAAACAAAAATGAAACACAAAATAATAATTAGATTTTAAACCAAATTTCCAACGTCCGATAAGATATCTTATGTTAACTTTAATTTTTTCCTTATTTTTATGGGGTTTTCTCTATGTTGAAACTTATCCACATATTCACAATCTGAATTTCGCTGACTTATATTGTTTTTTATTACCTTAATATGGGAACATGCTTCGGTGATTTATAATGAGGTGGAAGAATGCTAATTTTATTATTCCAAGGACCTGATGGGACACTATGTATTGGAACTATTCTCCAATGCACTGTGCCTCTCCCTGATATTCCAAGATATGATGCTACATCAGGGCTTAGGTCTATACCGGCTTTATTAGTTATTTTTCTAACTGAATTATTAGTTTTATGAAGATAAATTCCTTTCATTCCTTCTATATACTTTTCAGCGGCCGGCCTGACTGAGCCATCTGATGAGAAAACATATTCATAATCATCAACAAACCATGGACCAACATCTTCCCATTGTGCAAAACATGTTTTGCTATTAGATGGATTAACTATCTGTATCCAAAGGTTTTTTACCTGTCTTTTAAGATTTTCATCGTCCCCATTATATACCTGAGGATTAAAAGGAAGTGCAATATAATAAGGATTCTCTTCATCAGCATCTATATCATTGAATGCTGTAATAGATTTACCATTATTTGCAGTAATACTAAATATTGTTGCTGTTATAAATGAATGCCAGGGATAATCAGATTTTGGATAAATAATTGTATCTTCGGCTTTTTTAAGTGAACATCCTGTAATAAAGATTACTATTATTATTAAAATTAGAAATTCTATGTTTCTCATTTAATGGATATCGGCAAATAAATATGAATAATAAATCAAATAACAGCTTTGACATCCTTTTGAAAACTTTTTTCACCAGTTGTAAATTCTAATCTACACTTAACGCTTTTTGTAGTATATGAAATATCCTTTTTTCTTATCTTAAATAGAGGACAGATTATTGCATATTTTTTAGTAACTCCACCCCCTAATTTTCCCCTGATAAAATCCTTTTTAGCCACTTGAATATTTTTATCCCAGATAAGCTTAATAGAGTCTTCCGTTATATCAGAAATATCCTGAAATATCATTATATGTGCATTCCCAGATGCACTTGTAAATCTTCCATTTTCATCCTTCAATGAAAAATAGGAATATATCATATTATTATCTGATATTACTATAAAATTAGAGATCTTCTCTGGAGGTGCACCAGAAACATCAACAAGCCTCCAATGCCAATATATAAATATTATTGGAATAACTATAATACAAAGTATTCCTCCAATTTGAAACCAGCTTACATTATTTTTCTTTTTCATAATTTATTTAAATATATTTTTATTTTATTTAGAATATAAATGACATCTTTTTCTGACATAGAAAAATATAGAGGAAGAATTATTCTATTTTTTGAGTATTTTCCATCATGAAAATGACAATAATCATATCGGCAGTCTATACCATTTTTTAAAAGAAATTTTGCAAGTCCTTTATCTGAATTAATCTGAAAAAATATATAATCGGGTTTTAGTTTAGTATTATTTTTTTTAAAGAATCGCTCATAGTGAATTGATAATTTATTCACTCTATCAGAATGTTTTTTGTAAATCTCCATTTGTTTTTTTAGTAAAAATAACCTTATTGGAGGCATTTTATATATTTTAGGAATAATATAATTTTCTTCATCATCAAAAAAACGAGACTCGAGCCAGTCTCTATTAATAAAATTTAATATCCAAAAAACAGGAAAAACAAAAATTGAATATGGAATTTTTGAAGTAAAAAAATACTGAATCAAACCATTTATTATCTTAGAAAAGCTCTTATCATCTGATAGTTCATGGTATTCTCCATTTATTTTTCCATGATTTGAAATCAATGCACCACCACCAAAGCACATTATCCTCTTTCCTACTCCAAAAGACATAATAGAGTAATCTCCATATTCTGCTGCATATCTGTTATTATATATAGTCTTGAAGCTATGTGCACAATCGCTTATCATTATAATATTCCTATTTTTGCATTCATATTCTATTTTTTCAAGATCAGGTGTTCTAGAAAATAGATTCATCACTATTACTACTTTTACTTCTTCATCAAGCATTTCAACAAGTCTATCAGCATCCATAAGAAAGTCTTTACCAACTGGAACATATTTTATTTTGAATCCTCTAGATAATAAGATCTTTTCATAAATAAAAAAATTATATTCAGGCAATATAAAAACACTCCCTTCAGGAAGTGAAATACTATCAAGTAGAAATAAAAATGCAGATGTTGCAGATGAAAAGAACTTTATATCAGAGGCATGGAATATTTTTTTAAAAGATACTTCCATTTCTCTTCGTATATTATTTTTTTTATCTTTTATAAACCATTCTAAAAACCATAAAGGGTTAATATAAAAATGATGTCTTGAAATTATTCTCATATATTCATTTTAACAAAAAAAAATAATAATTCATAATATTTCTTTATCCCCAATACTGTATAATCTTTGTAGGTAAGTAAAGCATAAGGGAAAGTGGGAAGTAGGAATTGTTTTCTCTACTCTCTACTTCCTGCTCCCTGCTCTCTTGAAGTTTGGGCTTGCACAGAGAGTTTTTCAACACCTGCTAACCATTTTACCTACAATAAATTTACGGTATCATAATTTGACAGTATCTTTACCTTTTTACTATTTTGCGATAAACTATTTAAGTTTTAAAATTTACAGGAAAAGGAGTAAGAACTATGAACAAATTCATATATGATATCCCCACAAAGATATGTTTTGGAAAGGGCCAAATAAATCGCCTTGCAAAAGAGATAAAGATTTTTTCAGACTCTATTTTAATCGTATATGGTGGTGGGAGTATTAAAAAGAATGGTATATATGATGTTGTTATTAGATTACTTAATGAAAATGGCATATCTTATTGTGAACTCCCTGGAGTTAAGCCAAACCCTAGAATTTCAAGCGTAAAAAAGGGAATAAGATTATGCCGTGAAAATAATGTTGGGCTTGTTTTAGCTGTTGGTGGCGGAAGTACTATTGACTGTGCTAAAGCAATTGCTGCAGGTGTTGAATATGATGGAGATCCATGGGATTTTTATATTCAAAAAGCTAGGATTTTAAAGGCTCTTCCCATTGGTACTGTATTAACCCTATCTGCTACTGGTTCAGAAATGAATGGAAATTCTGTAATAAATAATGATGATACAAAAGAAAAATTTGGAACATATTCCAGAGAACTTAAACCAAAATTTTCTATACTTGATCCAGAATATACTTATACAGTTAATAAATGGCAAACTGCATCCGGCACTGTAGATATTTTTACACATGTATGCGAACAATACTTTAGCCCGGAAAGAGATGCCTATCTTCAGGACAGACTCTCAGAAGCAGTTATGAAGACATGTATTAAATATGGAAGGATTGCTATTGAAAATCCTAATAATTATGAAGCAAGAGCAAATCTCATGTGGACGTCAAGCATTGCATTAAATGGTCTTCTAACATATGGGAAAACTGGAGACTGGGCTACACATGTTATAGAACATTCTATTAGTGCAGTATATGATATAACACATGGCGCAGGGCTTGCTGTAATACTTCCTGCATGGATGGAGCATGTTATCATTGGAAATGAGGATAAATTTTCAGAATATGGGAGAGAAGTGTTTGGAATAAAAGAAATTGACGACAATAAAGCAGCTTATCTTTCTATAGAAAAAACAAGGGATTTTTTTAAGAGTTTATATATGCCTTCAAAGCTTTCTGAGCTTGGTGTCAAACCTGAAAGTCTTGAATTATTAGTAGAAAAATCTATGATAGCATCAAAAATTGGATTTTTTAAGAGTCTAGAAAAAGATGATGTAAAAAGCATACTTAAATCCTGCCTTTAATATCCTTCTACTTTTGTTGCGCCTAGTATATCAGTAGCAACAGAAAGTCCGGCATGCTTGATATCATCGAGTATTATATCTATTTCTTCAAGTATACAGTCGCATTTGATATTTTTTCCCGGATATATATTATAATCAAGTCTATTCTTTATTGGAGTTATAGATGGCATTATTACATTAGCTCCTGCCATAAGACCTAAATATCTACCTTGTTGACTTATACTTGCAAGAGCAGATGTAGCGGGAAGATTTGCACCGGGATTCATAATTCGCAAAAGAGCAAGATATCTTAGGCTTGTATTGAGGTCTCCATATTTTTCATCTTTAAAAGGCGTATCAGGATGCGGAATAAGTGGGCCCTCCCCTATCATAGCAAGACCTAATTTCTTTATATTAATAAGGCTTTCAGCAAGATATTCTATATCTTCATTAGGAAGCCCTATTATCAAGCCAGACCCAGCTTCATACCCCATTTTTTTAATCTTTTTAATCAATTCAAATCTGTCAGAAAATACTCTTTCAGGCCTAAATTTAGAGTATCTTTTTACATCAAATGTCTCTATTCTTAGCAAATATCTGTCAGCTCCACATTCTCTCCAGTATTCAAGCTCTTCCTCATTTCTTTCACCAAGAGAAAGAGTTATTGCGACATTGGATTTAGCTTTGATATCTTTGATTATATTTCCAATCATTTCCTTATCATAATAAGTATCTTCTCCGGATTGAAGAACAATCGTATTCAGTCCAGGTGTATTTTCATGTGATTTTATAGCTATATTAATTATTTCTATTGGCGAAAGTCTATATCTCTTTACCTTAATATTCGATTTTCTTATACCACAATAAAGGCAATCTTGTCTGCAAACATTAGAAAACTCAATAATTCCTCTTAGATAAACATATTTTCCGAATATTGAATCACGAATTTCACGAGCTATTTTAAAAAGCAATTCATCATCTTTACCTTTCAGCCAGTCAATAATCGTATTTTTATTAAGTTTCATTTTTACAGTTTTCACATCCAAGCTTTCCAGTATTTTGATGTCAGATATTCAAAAGTTGTTGAAAAACTTCACTTTTTATCTTTTTTAACTATTTTAGCCCATGTGTCTTTCAGAGAAACCACTCTATTAAATACAAGCTTTTCAGGATTAGAATCATAGTCAACACAGAAATAACCATTTCTAAGAAACTGGAATCTTTCTCCATGTTTGACATCTCGAATACTTTCTTCTATAACAGCTCCCTCAAGCACTTCCAGTGAATTAGGATTAAGAATATACTCATCATTTTCATTTTTTATCATGAGATGCTCATATAATCTCACTTCAGCTTGTATTGAATGTTTAGCAGATACCCAGTGAAGAGTTCCTCTAACTTTTCTTCCATCAGGCGTACTTCCTCCAAAACTCTCAGGATCATAAGTACAATGTACTTCTATTATATTACCATCATCATCCTTTTTATAGCTCTGACAAGTAATATAATAAGCATGCTTTAATCTTACCTCTTTTCCTGGAGCAAGCCTGAAATATTTCCGATTTGGAGCCTCTTCCATAAAATCACTCTGCTCAATATATATTACTTTAGAGAATGGAATTTCTCTAGTTCCACCATTCTCAATCGCAGGATTATTCTCAGCTTTTATCATTTCAACTTTTTCTTCCGGATAATTATCAATTATTACTTTAAGTGGTCTTAAAACAGCCATTTTTCTCGGTGCAGAAAGATTTAGCTCTTCTCTAATGCAGTATTCTAAAAAAGAAATATCAATAATGCTATTACTCTTTGCTAATCCTACCTTGTCACAAAAAGTCTTTATAGATTCTGGCGTATATCCACGCCTTCTCAATCCAGATATTGTTGGCATTCTTGGATCATCCCATCCACTGACTACACCATCTTCTACAAGCTTTAAAAGATATCTTTTACTCATGATAGTATTTGTAAGATTTAATCTTGCAAACTCAATTTGCCTTGGAACACTGCCTGGTTCTACTTCTTTTATTATCCAGTCATATAAAGGCCTATGATCCTCAAATTCAAGAGTACATAATGAATGAGTTATATTTTCTATTGCATCAGACAAAGGATGTGTAAAATCATACATTGGATAAATACACCATTTATTTCCTGTTCTATGATGATTGACTTTGAGTATTCTATATATTACAGGATCTCTCATATTTATATTTGGTGATGACATATCGATTTTTGCTCTTAAAACCTTCTCGCCATCTTTAAATTCTCCCTTCCTCATCCTTCTGAACAAATCAAGATTTTCTTCAACACTTCTATTTCGATAAGGACTGTTTTTCCCCGGTTGTTTGAGTGTTCCTCTATATTCCTTAATTTGTTCAGCCGAAAGGTCATCTACATATGCTTTTCCATTAATTATAAGTTTTTCAGCGAATTCATAAAGGCGATCAAAATAATCAGATGCAAAATAAAGGTGTTCTCCCCAGTCAAATCCAAGCCATTTTATATCCTCTTTGATTGATTCAATATATTCATCATTTTCCTTTGTAGGATTAGTGTCATCAAATCTTAGATGACATCTTGCTTTTTTATATTCTTTAGATAGTCCAAAATTTAAACATATTGATTTAGCATGACCAATATGAAGATAGCCATTTGGCTCAGGTGGAAATCTTGTTATTACCCACCCATCATGTTTATTATTTTTGATATCCTCATCAATTATAGTTCTTATAAAATCTTTGCTTTCTTTTTGAATTATAGTTTCAGACATGATTAATCTCCGTGATATTATTTTGTTGTGATTATATTACAGTAAATATATGAGAAAAATCAAAGCCTAAATATTTTTCTTGACACATTTAATAATCAATATTATTATTAAATAATAATATTCTGGGGGTAAATATGGAAAAATTTTCATTTATTAAGCAAAGAAAACTTATAATTGATGAACTTAAAAAACTCAAATCCCATCTAACTGCTGATGAACTTTATAATATTTTAAGAAAAAAAATGCCAAAAATAAGTATGGGAACTGTGTATAGAAATCTTGAGATTATGTCGGAAGCTGGTATTATAAAAAAACTCGAACATTCCACTCAAAAGCGATTTGATGGTGATACTACTCCTCATTATCATTTTAGATGCAAGAATTGTGGCCATGTATATGATATTGATTTTTTTGAAAGTGAAAAGATAAATAAAGTCATTAATTCTGAAAAAGAACATAATATCACAGGGTTCAATCTCGAATTTGAAGGGATTTGCAAAAATTGCTTAAATTCTTAATCTGCATTAACTAAAAGAAGCTCATCCCATACTGTAGTATATCTTTTTGATATTCTTTCCTTTTTACCCTTCTTAGTGTTTAAAGCCCTTGCAATAGTTACGGAACTTTTTCCATAACGCCTGTTTATATTGTCATATACTCTGAACAATCTTTTCTTCTTATCTATATCTAAGGCTTTTCTAAAAAGATTTAATTGGCATGCACTTTCATTAACAATACCACTAAGACATATCCCTGATTTTTTATAGGCTTTTCCTGTTATAAAGATCCTGGAAAGTGCTTTCTGAGCATATTTTATTATCTCATCACTGAAATTGACGGGTTCGTCAAATCCAAGTGTATATGAATTATAATACTTCTCGTGGCTGAATCTTCCTGTACTTATATATACGGTTATAAATGATGCAAGCCCCTTCATATTCCTGAGTTTTTCGGCAGAACGCTCTGCATGATATGCTACAGCACGCCTTATTTCATCCTCTGAAAAAACAGGATCAGAAAAGGAGCTAGAATGAATGATAGATTTACTGAGTATTCTGTCTTTTACAAGGTCAAGACATGAAATTCCCTTTAATTCTTTGACCATCCTGAGACCTGTTATTTTGAGATGCTTCTTTATGAAATCATTACTTTGTGAAATGAGATCTTGAACATTTAATATTCCTTTTTTTATAAGAAGATCATTATATTTTTTTCCGATTCCCCATAGTTCTGAAATCTGTATCTTATTAAAGATTTCTGTATTGTCATTATCGGGATCTATTAAAAATACACCCTTTTTCTTCTTTGCTATTTTACTCGCAAGTTTTGCTAATGTTTTTGTAGAAGATATTCCTATAGATACTGGTATACCTGTCCATCTATAGACAGTCTCTCTGATATTTAAAGCAGTCCTTTTGACAGCAGGAATATCCATATTATAAAATTTGAGAAAGCTCTCATCAATAGAATAGACTTCCAGATCAGGTGTAAATCTTTTGAGTATAGATACTATTCTACTCGAAATATCTCCGTATAAAGCATAATTTGAAGAAAAAAGAATAACAGAGTTCCTGATAAGTTCTCTTTTGTATTTAAATACGGGTGCTCCCATAGGAATCCCCAGGAGTTTCAATTCATTAGACCTTGCAACAATACATCCATCATTATTTGAAAGAACTCCGATAGGTCTATTCCTCAACTTAGGATTAAATGCCCTCTCACATGAGACATAAAAGTTATCACAATCAACAAGCATGAAAAATTCTTTCATAACTTATGTATCACATAAGTCACTACACCCCATATCTCAAGCTCAGAGCCACTGCATATATCGATTGCGGTATAATCAGGGTTTTCAGGTACAAGCAATATTTTTGAATCTTCTTTAATAAATCTTTTTACAGTAAACTCACCGTCAACTACTGCTATTACGATCTTTTTATTATTCGGCTCCATTGCTCTATCGACTATAAGGATGTCTCCTGAATTGATGCCAGCATTGACCATGGACTCACCTTCTACTCTTACAAAGAAAGTAGCCTCAGGATGAGTGATCAGATGTTCATTAAGATCAAGCCCCCTATCAACATAATCTTCTGCAGGAGAAGGGAATCCAGCTGATACTCCTGTCTCATAAAGCGGAAGTTTTATAGAACTCTTCTTTTCATATTTTCCTATGATCTTAACTTTCATATTATTACTCATATTGATCTCCTGAAGTCAATTCTATCACAATTGAAAACCGCATTCAAAAGATGCAATATTCAGCACATGAATGGAGTCATACTTGAAAAGCTTTTTCCTATTTACTCGATAATCATCATAGCTTATATTCTGAAAAAAAGTCGCTTTATTCAGAATCTACAGATAAATTTTTGAATATTCTTGCTTTCAATATAATGCTTCCTGTATTGTTCAAACTTGTTACTCTCAACTAACCTTTTGAAAGAGTAGTGATCATTTTCTTGAATCTATCAAAACATCCCTTTAAAGCTACTGAATTTTTCTTTTGTGCATATTCTTCTATCATTGCTCCAATTTCTGAAATCTCTTTAAAGCCATAACTAGCACCAGTCCCTTTCAAATTATGACCAAGAGATTCAAGAGAATCCCAATCAGTTTTCTTGAGTGCTTGTTCAAACTTTCCAATATCATTTTTTCGATTATTCAAATAAATCGGGATTAGATCATCAAGCTCATTTTTTATAATCTTTTTCTCTTTTTCAGCCTTCAAATACATATTCACAATCTTAAAAAAGTTTTTCTTAGTCACTGGCTTTAAGAGAAATGCATCAAAAAAATTTTCCCCCTTTCCTTTTCTGAGAGAATCAGGAACAGTTGCAGTCATTGCAATGATAGGTGTTTTACTATTTAAACCTCCATCATTTCTTATACTTAGTGCAGCCTGATTTCCATCCATTTTTGGCATTTTTATATCAAGAAAAATAAT
>Ga0114934_10003257_pt1 | contig 10170 bp, 14 predicted proteins | sample 4SBtaG_2_FD_99695 | JGI IMG/M metagenome (GOLD analysis project Ga0114934, IMG submission 99695) | Deep subsurface microbial communities from Kolumbo volcano to uncover new lineages of life (NeLLi) - 4SBTROV10_white metaG | ecosystem: Environmental > Aquatic > Marine > Volcanic ...
ACATCATGTAAGACTTTGGGTGTTGCAGATCGCATGCGTTTGCCTTGCCCTGCTGCCAGAACAACGACTTGCAAATTAGGATATTGATATTGATTCACAGTACACCTCGTTCAAAGTTATAACGTATAGCGATAATCTTTCTTATCATCATAGGCGAAGCAAGAAGTATTTGTTAGGCATAAAAAAAGGCCGCATAAGCGACCTTTTTAATAGCAAGAAGAATTTCTTTATTACTTTTGATTTTTACGCTTACGCATAAATGCCAATTTAGCCGTTGCAATCGATAATTCAGATGCAGCTCGTGCATAATCAACATCGCCTTGTTGGGTATCAACAATTTCTTGCGCTTTACGTTGGGCTTCAATCGCTGCCGCTTCATCAACATCATGTGCACGCTCAGCAGTATCTGCCAACACAGTAATCATATCAGGCTGTACTTCAATAAAACCACCAGAAATAAATACTTCATCAATTTCTTCATCACGGTGAATACGCAATTCACCCGCAGCCAAAGCACTTAACAGCGGCGTATGCTTAGGCATAATACCCAATTCACCAGCTGCACCAGGAGCAGCTAAAAAATCAGCTTCGCCGCGATAAACTTCACGCTCTGCTGTTGCAACTAAAACATCAACGGTCGCCATTAGCCTTTAGCCGCCATTTTTTCTGCTTTAGCAACAGCCTGGTCAACCGAGCCAATCATATAAAAAGCTTGCTCTGGCAAGTGATCATATTCACCAGCAAGAATTGCTTTAAAGCCCGCAATTGTGTCATCACGTTTACAATAAATACCAGGTGCGCCAGTAAATACTTCCGCAACATGGAAAGGCTGAGACAAGAAACGCTGCATTTTACGTGCACGTGTTACCAACAATTTATCATCGTCAGACAACTCATCCATACCCAAAATTGCAATAATATCTTGCAACTCTTTATAACGTTGCAATGTTTGTTGAACACCCTGTGCAACATCATAATGCTCATTACCAATCACTTTTGGATCAAGCTGGCGTGATGTTGAATCCAATGGATCAACCGCTGGATAAATGCCCAATTCTGCAATTTGGCGCGACAATACAATCGTTGAATCCAAATGCGCAAATGTTGTTGCTGGTGCTGGATCAGTCAAGTCATCCGCCGGCACATAAACAGCTTGCACAGAAGTAATAGAGCCAACCTTGGTGGAAGCAATACGTTCTTGCAATTTACCCATTTCTTCAGCCAAGTTTGGTTGATAGCCCACCGCTGATGGCATACGACCAAGCAACGCAGATACTTCAACACCCGCCAAAGAATAACGATAGATATTATCAATAAAGATCAATACATCACGACCTTCTTCACGGAAATACTCCGCCATAGTCAAACCAGTCAACGCAACGCGCAAACGGTTACCTGGAGGCTCATTCATTTGACCATACACAAGCGCAACTTTATCCAATACATTAGATTCTTTCATTTCGTAATAGAAATCGTTGCCTTCACGGGTGCGCTCACCAACACCAGCAAACACAGAGAAACCACCATGTGCCTTCGCAATGTTATTGATTAATTCCATCATATTTACGGTTTTACCAACACCCGCACCACCAAACAGACCAACTTTACCACCCTTAGCAATTGGAGCCATCAAGTCGATCACTTTAATTCCTGTTTCCAAAATCTCAGAGGCAGGAGCCAATTCTTCAAATGAAGGTGCTGCTCTATGAATGGTCCATTTTTCTTCAGTGGCAACTTCCTTGCCTTCAAAGTCAATGCCATCTCCTAAAACATTCATGATACGACCCAACGTCGCTTGACCAACAGGAACTTTAATAGCGTCGCCAGTATCAGTCACAGCCATACCACGCTTCAAACCATCGGTTGAACCCATGGCAATCGCACGCACAGTGTTGTCACCTACATGCTGCTGCACTTCCATGGTCAAGCCAGCTTCTTCAATGACCAATGCGTTATAAATCTGTGGCAAATCGCCTGATGTGAAACGAACATCCACAACGGGACCGATCACTTGTACAATATTTCCTGCACTCATGTTATTGACCTCTCAACAATTTCTAAACTCTTTTAGGCCGAAGCCGCAGCGCCTGAACAAATTTCAGCAATTTCTTGCGTAATCGCTGCTTGTCGCGCCTTGTTATATGTAACCTGCAAATCTTTGACAATATCTTTTGCATTATCTGTAGCGGCTTTCATCGCCACCATGCGTGCAGAATGCTCACATGCTTTGTTTTCTAAAACACTGTGATATACCAATGCTTCAATGTAGCGCCGCAAAAGACCTTCCAATACGACCTGACTTTCAGGCTCGTACAAATAATCCCAGTATGCTTCTGATTCATCCACATCGGAATCATCACATGGCAACAAACGCATGCTTGTTGGCTCTTGGGTCATGGTATTAACATATTTACTGTAAACCAAATGAACTTCATCCAATTCACCAGCCAAATATTTGTCCATGGCAACTTGAACAACGCCTAGAATCTCATCCAGACTCGGAGCATCATTAATATCTTCAACACTGGCCGCAATATTCACACCAAAGCGACGCATAGCCTGCGATGCACGACGACCAATATTCATCGCATCTACATCAACCTTTGAAGCTTGCATTACAGCAAAGGCTTTCTTCATCGCGTTGGTATTCAAACCACCGCAAAGACCTTTATCTGTAGATACAGCAATCAAGCCCATACGCTTTACTTCATCACGCTTGGTTAAAAAAGCATGTTTATATTCAGGGTGTGCACGCATCAAGTTATGCACAATACGCTTAATGCCTTCAGCATAAGCACGAGCCTCTAAAACTGCATCTTGAGCCTTACGCATTTTCGATGCCGCAACCATTTCCATGGCTTTGGTGATCTTAGCGGTATTCTGGGTCGCTTTAATCTGTCCCCGTATCTCTTTTGCAGAAGCCACTAGCTACTCCTTACCAGGTTGCCGTTGCTTTAAACGCTGCAATAGCCTTGTTTAAATCTTCCACAACTTGATCGCTCAATGCTGGTTTAGCATTCAAACCATCTATAAGTGATTTATAATCATGATTCAAGAAGCTCAAGAAAGCTTTTTCAAAAGCCACAATCTTATTTACTTCAATATCATCCAAATCCCCATTGCCCAAGGCATATAGGATTGAAGTCATTTCCGCAATTGATTGCGGTGCATTTTCTTCTTGCTTCAAAACTTCCATACCACGTTTACCACGTTCAATCTGAGCGCGTGTCGCAGCATCCAAATCAGATGCGAACTGAGCAAATGCCGCCAATTCACGGTATTGAGCCAAGTCCAAACGCAAACCACCACCAACTTTTTTCACAGCTTTGGTTTGAGCAGCACCACCCACACGAGACACAGACAAACCAACATTGACTGCTGGACGTTGACCTGAGTTAAACAAGCCTGTTTCCAAGAAAATCTGACCATCAGTAATAGAGATTACGTTGGTAGGAACGAATGCTGATACATCACCTTCTTGTGTTTCAATAATTGGCAATGCAGTCAAAGAACCTGTTTTACCTGTCACTTCACCCTTGGTGAATTCTTCAACATAAGCCGCACTCACGCGAGAAGCACGCTCCAACAAACGAGAATGCAAATAGAATACATCACCTGGATAGGCTTCACGACCTGGAGGACGACGAAGAATCAAAGAAACCTGACGATAAGCCCAAGCTTGTTTGGTCAAATCATCATAAACAATTAGTGCATCTTCACCACGGTCACGGAAATACTCACCCATGGTACAGCCCGTATAAGGCGCAATATATTGTAGCGCCGCAGATTCAGATGCAGATGCAGCTACGATAATTGTATTTTCTAATGCACCATGTTCTTTTAATGTACGAACAACCGTTGCAACAGTGGAGGCTTTTTGACCAACAGCCACATAAATACATGTTACGCCGGAATCTTTTTGGTTAATAATCGTATCAATCGCAATGGCAGTTTTACCTGTTTGACGGTCACCAATAATCAACTCACGTTGACCGCGACCTACAGGAATCATGGCATCAATGGATTTGATACCAGTACCCAAAGGCTCATCTACTGATTGACGCTCAATTACACCTGGTGCAACTTTTTCAACCACATCACTACAGCTAGCTTTAATTGGACCCAAACCATCAATCGGGCGACCCAAAGCATCAACAACACGACCTTTCAATTCAGGACCAGTTGGAACTTCAAAGATACGGCCTGTTGATTTAACTTCGTCACCTTCGCGCAAGTGGATATATTCACCGAAGATTACAGCACCAACACTGTCTTCTTCCAAGTTCAAGACCATACCCATGGTATTGCCTGGGAATTCCAACATTTCACCAGCCATGGCACCAGCCAAACCGTGAATCAGTGCTACGCCATCAGCAACAGAAACGATGGTGCCAACATTTGCATCCGCGGCCGTTGCCTCAAATCCCTTGATTTGCTCTTTGATGATGGAACTAATTTCCGCTGTATCGAGCTTCATAATAATCAACCTCTGACCTTAACTTTTAAATCCCTAAAACTAAAACCGCTTAGCTTATAATAGCCTTTTTCAAGCCATCAAGCCTGCCCTTTACAGAGCAATCAATCTTTCGATCGCCAATACGAATCACAACACCACCCAAAATAGATGCATCCTTACTAGCAATAATATTTACCGTTTTGCCAACCGCTGAGGTTAAGCTTCCAGACAATGATTTCTGCACTGCTGCAGTTAACTTCACTGCTGAGGTCACTTCCGCATCCACCGAGCTTTCAGATTCAGCAACCATCTGATCTACCAAACATGCAATCTCAGGCAATAAAATAACTTTATTACGCTCACATAAAATCTCTACCAAACGAGAAACTTCTTTAGCGCCGGCTCCAGAAACAGCCTTGCCCAACATATTACATTTCATCGCATCGGGGTACGCAGGTGACTCAAGAATCACTTTTGCCTCAGCATTAGAAGCAAATGTCGCGACCTCAAGCAAAGCAGGACGAATATCCACACCTTCTTGAATCAGCTCAAACAATGCAACCGCATAGCGTCGTGAAATCTTAGTTGTACTCATGCCGCATTAAACCCTTGCTCAACGACAGAATCGATAAGCTTGGCGTGCTTCTTCGCATCCAGCTCTTCGCCAACAATACGTTCTGCTGCTAAAATTGCGATATCCGCAACTTCTTCGCGCAAGGCTTGTTGAGTGCGATTCAATTCAGCAGCCAGCTCTTCCTTGCCTGCTTCCACAATACTTTCAGCTTCAAGACGCGCTTTCTGCACAGCTTCTTCTTTTACTTCCGCAGCACGTTTATCCGCTGCAGCAAGAATTTCCTGTGCTTTTGCCTTAGCTTCATCAATCTGCGCAGCAGCGTCAGCAGCAGCTTTCGCTCTTGCTTCTAAACCAGCATCAGCCGCAGCCAAGCCATCTTCAATCTTTTTCGTACGTGCTTCCATCGCATCATTCAATGGTACGTACAACATTTTTTTCAATAGCAACAGCATTGTAATAAAAACAATAAACTGCCCTACCAGTGTTAAATCAATACTCATGAGTACCGTCCCGTATTCTTATTTGCCAACTTGCTCTTATTTAACCTAAGAATGGGTTAGCGAATAAGAACCACAATGCGAAAGCCATAATGATAAAAGGAAAAGATTCCATCAAACCAGCAAAGATAAACATGTTAAACATCAATTGAGGGCGCATTTCTGGCTGACGCGCAATACCTTCCAAAGTTTTAGAACAAATAAGACCCCAGCCAATTGCTGAACCCAAACCGGCAGCTGCCAAGATAACACCCACTGAAATTGCCGAAGCGGCTGTGATGATTGTTGTTGCATCCATTTTTATACTCTCCTATTTAATAATATGTAACGATTTTAAAACTTAGTGTTCTACAGGTTGGTGTGCAATTGATAAGTACACCACTGTAAGAATCATGAAAATAAAAGCCTGCAATAAGCCAATAAACATATGGAAAAGTGACCAGCCCAAGCCAACCAATAAACCCATAATTTCAGAAATTGTACCGCCCATTGATGCCATGTCTGAAAAATTATTAACCAGAAGCAATGAGGCAATTAACAAGAAAATAACTTCACCTGCAAACATATTACCAAACAATCGAAACGAAAGACTTAACGGCTTAGCGATTTCTTCAATCAGCTTCAATATTAAATTCAATGGAATAATAAGAACGCCCAAAAGTTTAACAACCGGATTTTTAGACATCAGCAATAGATTTGCAAACGGCTGAAACAACAAGTCCTTTACAAAGTGAACTGGTTTTAATTTAAACTCATAATACAACACCATAGCAAATACAGTGAGCGCCATCGCAACAGGCAGATTCAAATCATTAGTTGCAACAGGGCGAAATGCTGGAGCACCCAAACCTTCTGCCACATGTCCTAACAGATACGCTGGCAATATATCGAAGAAGTTACAAAGGAAAATAAATACAAATATAGTTAAGGCCAATGGTGCAATAACTGGATTATGGACTGGAAAGTTGTCACGCACAGTGTCATTTACAAAACCTACTAGAGACTCAACTGCGTTCTGAGCGCCTGTCGGAGCACCTTCAACAATGCGCCCTTTAAGCCAAAAAGAAAAACCTAAAATAAGAAGTGCCACAAACCCAGAGACCAACATGGTGTCAATATGAATTTGCATAAATGGATTGCGTTCGTCTACTGGAAGATCTTGCTGAAAAGAGTATGTCCAATACTGTAAATGTTCGGCGATTCCGCCACTATGTTCCTCAGCTGCCAACACTCCCTCCCTTTACTTTAAAAGACCATTCGGTCTTTTGCAACCATTCAAAGCACTATTTGCGGAAAAAATAAAGCCTGCCAAATATGCAATAAACATCCCGCCACACACCGCCAAAAGGTCAACACCAACGACGGCTAAAAAAAACAACATCAGAAAAATGCCAATATATCGAAAAACCGCAGACCGATAAACTGACTTCTGACTTACATTCGCAGAGACAAAGACCTTCGCCATTATCCAAGCATTTAAACTCACAAGAATCCCACCCATCATGAATGAACCAGCAATAAGCCAATCCGACCACAACAGTAAAAGCCCCCCAAGAGCCAACGAAGAAACTAATTGAATTAAGACAAGCTTATTCATCCTAATTTCCCACGACAAAGAGTCCTTCTTCTGACCCGAAAATATCAAGAAAACCTCCGAGGCATCTCTTTGTGGGGGCGATTGCTAGCGTTTCTTAATACATTTTGCAAGCTGAACGTCCTTTTCAACACATTCTAACAGGAGCAACTGCTGTGAATTATTTTCGTATTGCAAAGAAGGTTTAATTAGATTATTCATCCCTAAGTCCTTATTATAATTGCTTATTTAAAGTTCAATTACAACCTTAGTCCTGACAAAGACCAGCGCGGATTAACATCTTTCACATGTTCAAAGCATGCCTTTACGCAGAGCCTCTGAAAAGCAGCATATGCAATCATCGCCGCATTATCCGTACAATACGATGGTGAGGGCAACGAAACGCTAATGCCTTTTTTCCCTGCCTCTACATTCAACAGATCTCGCAAATACTTGTTTGCTGCTACACCGCCCGCAATAAGTAAGCGTGAGATGTCCTCCTGCTCACAAGCTTTAAGGCTTTTCTTCACCAAGACCTCGCCTACTGCCGCCTCAACACTCGCCGCCATATCTTGCCTACTGACATCATCCAACACTTCCAAATCTCGCACTGCGTACATCACCGCTGTTTTTAAACCTGAAAAACTGAAATCTAAGTTATCTTTTTGTAACATAGGGCGAGGTAGCTTAAAACGCTTGCAATCACCATGAACAGCCAGTTTTGCAATCTCAGGGCCGCCAGGATAAGGCAACCCCAATACGCGTGCCGACTTATCAAAACATTCCCCTGCCGCATCATCCAGCGTTTGCCCAATAACTTTATAACCACCAATGCCATTCACCCGAATTAACATCGTATGACCACCTGAAACCAGCAAGGCAATAAAAGGGAATGCAGGCAACTCACCGCCAATCCCAGGAGCCAGTAGATGCCCTTCCATATGATGAATGGGTAACACGGGAATATTATTCGCCAATGCTAAACCGCGCGCATACGACGAGCCGACCAGTAACGCCCCCATCAACCCAGGCCCGCTGGTAACCGCAACAGCATCAATATCGTTCCATGCCAAGCTTGCATCAGCCATCACATCATCCGCTAGCATAGGTAAAACTCGCAGATGCTCACGCGATGCAACTTCTGGAACCACACCTCCAAAACGAGCATGCGTATCAATTTGTGAGGCAATAGATTCAGCAATCAAGCTTCCTTGCCCCGTATGAACATCACCCTGATATATCGCTACAGCAGTTTCATCACACGAAGACTCTATCGCCAAAATATTCACAAACACTCCTAAACTAGGCTTCCATAACGCATAGCAACAACTACAAACTCGAATCATAAAGAACATCTGTCAACCTGCAAACCTTGCAATATCAAGCAGTTCTACTAAGCTTCTTCATGTATCGCTTTTAGTGTGCATGCTAACATATGGAGGCTTTAAATGTTTCACAAGGTCATAACCCCTACTTTTACACTCGCCATCTTTGCTGCTTTGGGCACTTCTGCACAGGCCGTTGAGACCTCAAAATCAAACAGCGAAACTCTCCCCGATGCTATGCAACACCTCGTTCATGCGCCCGACATTAACATTGAAGATTTGCGCGACCCCTTTGTATCTTACCTTGCAACAGTCGCCCTGCGCAATCGCATGCTACTGACTGAAAAACAATCAAAACTTGCCAATCGTACTCGCCAACCACTTGAAGCTTTTGACCTTAGTACCCTCACGCTTACAGGTATTTTTAGCATGGGTGAGAAACGTGTTGCCATGGTACAAGACAATCAAGGGCAAGGTTATACCGTCACGCGCGGTGATTATATGGGTAAAAATAATGGCGTTGTTGAGAAAATTGACCTCGACACTCTTTACCTTGTCGAGCAAGTCATCAACCCTGCTGGCGACATTATCGATCACCAAGTCACACTTACACTGAAAGAAGTTAACGAATAAGCCCTATGGCAATGTCTCAAGAGCAGGTTCAACGCCTGTTTGAACACTTGCGCAGCCTTGATCCCGAACCAAAAACTGAACTCAATTATACAACTCCGTTTGAGTTACTCGCAGCAGTCATGCTATCGGCTCAATCCACCGATGTTGGTGTCAATAAAGCCACTGCCAAGCTCTATCCTATCGCCAATAACCCCCAAGCCATACTCGATTTAGGGGAGGATGCATTAAAAACATATATCTCCACGATTGGTTTATATCATAGTAAAGCCAAACATTTGATAAAAACCTGCAACATGCTTATGGAGCTACACAATGGACAAGTTCCCAGTACACGCAAAGAACTCGAAGCCCTACCTGGCGTCGGACGAAAAACTGCTAATGTCGTACTAAATATACTTTTTAATCAGCCCACCATAGCCGTAGATACCCATATTTTTCGTGTCGGCAACCGCACAGGATTAGCACCTGGGAAAACACCCTTGGATGTTGAAAAAAAGTTGCTTAAAGTCATTCCTCAGGAATTCATGATGCATGCCCATCATTGGTTAATATTACATGGGCGGTATACCTGCATTGCCCGCAAGCCAAAGTGCCATAGTTGTCCAATCAACGATTGTTGCCAATGGCCTGAAAAAATTATTTAGAAATAAATGGCACAGTAAAGAACCGCCAGCTTGAAATATTCAAGATTAGAAATAACAGCTTATTCGTAAACGGAACGCAACCCTTCCAAATATTGCTGCGCACGGCTCTTGCCTTGCAATAACAACACATCAGGATCTTCACCCAAAGATTTTACAGACTCGCGCGCATATAACTGCTGCTCATCCGCTGTCATCTTACTCCAATCGGATGCGTCAACAATACCATCACCTGTTTTATCAAAACGCACATCCACAGTCATTACAGCATCACCTGCAGCTTGATCGGATGCAAAAGAGAAGAGCGGTAGCATTGCTGCTGCCGCTCCTGCCAAACATAGACGTTTGAACATCTTAATAACGATAATGCTCAACTTTATATGGTCCTTCAACAGGCACATTAATGTAGTCAGCTTGTTGCTGGCTCAAAGCAGTTAAATTCACGCCAATTTTTGCAAGGTGTAAACGCGC
>Ga0114934_10003259_pt1 | contig 10169 bp, 11 predicted proteins | sample 4SBtaG_2_FD_99695 | JGI IMG/M metagenome (GOLD analysis project Ga0114934, IMG submission 99695) | Deep subsurface microbial communities from Kolumbo volcano to uncover new lineages of life (NeLLi) - 4SBTROV10_white metaG | ecosystem: Environmental > Aquatic > Marine > Volcanic ...
ATACTGATAAAAAAAAATATAAAAATTTTTTTTGTAAAATGATTTTAATTGTAATAAATGGGATTTTATCTTTATAATTTTTGATGAAAGAATGATTAAAAAATTTCTTGGGTTTAAATATTCTTTTATTTTTGTTGAAAAAAATGAAAAGAAAAATAGTTGCTCTTCCGGGAGATGGAATTGGAGAAGTAGTTTTGAAAGAAGCAATAAGAGTTCTGGATGCTGTAGGTTTCGAAGCTGAATATGTTTACGGAGATATTGGTTGGGAATTTTGGAAGAAAGAAGGTAATCCATTGCCTCAAAGAACTATTGATTTGATTGCAGAACATAAAGTGGCACTTTTTGGAGCTATTACATCAAAGCCTAAAGATGAAGCTTTTGAAGAATTGTCAGATGAATTGAAACAAAAAGGTTTTGTTTATTCAAGCCCTATAGTAGGTTTGCGTCAACATTTTAATTTGGATATAAGTATGCGTCCTTGTCATAGCTACGAGGGTAATCCTTTGAATTTTATTCGTCGAGGTGCAAATAATACAATCGAAGAGCCAATGGTAGATGTTGTGATTTTTAGACAAAATACAGAAGGTTTATACGGCGGAGTGGAATGGACAAATCCTAATGACACTGTTTACAAAGCATTAATGACTCATCCAAAGTTTGTGAAGAATTTTGGCAATACGCCAAAAGAAGAGCTTTCAATTTCAACAAGAATTTTTACCAAAAAAGCTACAGAAAGAATTCTTAGAGCTGCTTTTGAACACGCTAAAAAATACGGTTACAAGTCTGTTACAGTTGCAGAAAAACCAAACGTAATTCGTGAAACATCGGGAATGATGTACAAAATGGCATTACAAATGCAGAAAAATGATTATCCTGAAATTCAACTTTGGAATACCAATATAGACGCACAAGTAATGTGGTTGACAAAAAATCCTGAAGATTACGGAGTAATCGTTGCCGGAAATATGTTCGGTGATATTATTTCTGACGGTTTTGCCGGTTTGATTGGCGGATTAGGTTTTGCATCAAGTGCTCAGTTTAATCCTGATACAGGTGTAGGCATTTTCGAACCTACTCACGGTTCTGCTCCAAAATACGCTAAATTCGAAACTCCAATTGTTAACCCAATAGCAATGATAGAAAGTGCTATTATGATGCTTGATTTTATTGAAGAAAACGATAAAGCAAATAAAATTAGAAAAGCTGTTGCAGAGGTTATCAAAGAAGGAAAAGTTCAGACTTATGATATGAAAAAAATGAGAGGTGCTGCTGATGTTGTAAAAAAAGGAGCTGCTTCTACTTATGAGCTTACAGATGCTATTATTGCTAAATTAAAATAGATTTATTTGTTTGAATTAAAGAGGCTGTTCATATTAAGGACAGCTTTTTTTTTATTTCCATTTGTATTTGCAAAAAAAAGAACAAAAAATTGTGGCAAGTATATAAAAAGGATAAATTATTGACAGTGGTAGAAATAACCACATCAATCTTTGTTGATTTGTAAATTTTGAAAATTTCCACAGTATTGCAAAATCAGCAGAAGATTTTGCCAAGAATGAAATCAATAGCAATTTGAATTCTCCCAAAAACAAAAGCGTAATAATCAGCAAATTGATTAAAAGAACTCCGATTCCAACAACTTTTGTGAAAGCATCATCGTAATATTTTGTTTTAGATGTCCATCTTATTCGTTGATTCACAAATTCCTTGAAATTTTCCGAAGCTTTAGTTTTTACAATTACTTTTTTGCTTTGCAGATAAGCGATTTTATGTTGGTCTTCTTTTTTTATTTTAAACATAAGAAAAGTATCATCTCCGGATTCTACTTTGCTGAACAAGGCATCTTGATATTTTAAAAAAGCTGATTTCTTGTAAGCCAAATTTGCTCCATTGCACATTATCGGCGATTTTATTCCTGTATATCCTGCAGTAGATGCGGCCAGACTTAAAAACTCCAAAGCCTGAAAATTTGTAAAGCTGAATATCTTATGAGTTTCTTTGAAAACTACTGGCATTATGCACATATCAAAATCGGTATGTCTAAAAAAATCAACTATTGTCGAAAGCCACTTTTCTGGCAACCTACAATCTGCATCAGTTGTTATGATTATTTCCCCCTTGGCATTACTTACACCTGTTGTGATTGCTGCTTTTTTACCACTACCATTGTTCTTTAAAATCCTATATGGAATATCTTTCAAACTTTTTTTTATTATCTCTACTGAATTATCTTCTGAATAGTCATCAACAAATATTATTTCATAATTATTCTTCTTAATGTGCTGATTACCAATATCTTGACAAATAAATTTCAAATTGTTTTTTTCATTTTTAAAAGGAATAATTACAGACAAAAAAAAATTTTTGTTTAAAGATTTATCAATAGACAATTTTTCGTTTTTTACAATTCCTCTAATTGCAAAAAGAATTAAAAAAAGATAAAAAACAGAAATTAATATTGAAACAATGTAAAGTATCATTTACTATGATTTGATGTTTTTTCTAAATTTAAAATATTCTAAAAATGTACTACAAACATAATTAGAATTTGATAATTTAAGTTTTTAATAAAATTTTTTTAAATAAAATTTTATTTTTTGATTGATTTTTTAATTGATTTTTTAAATTTGTAAAAAAATAATATAATGGAAGATTTATTATTTATAAAAGGTACAGAAAAATCACCAGAAATAAATTTTGACAAAGAGAAAGGAATATTTAAAATATCTGGAATTTCATATTCTGAAGAGGTTTATAAAATTTATACAATGGCAATAGAATGGTTGCAAGGCTATTTTGAGTCTCCTAATGAAAATACCGAATTGGAATTTGATATGGATTATATGAATTCAACATCAGTTTTGCAGATTGCATTAATTATGAAAATCCTGAAAGATAATGTTGAAAAAGGAGCAAACATTAGTGTAAAATGGTACTTTGATAAAAACAACATTGATATGGAAGAACAAGGAGAAGATTTGTCAAATCTATTTGGTTTAAAATTCAATTTAATAGAAAAAGATGAAGAATAGTAATAAATACTATTTTTATATGTAAATGTATAAAAAATATATACTAATAAGTGGAACCGGTCAAAATACAGGAAAAACACTTTTGGTTTGTTCAATAGTTAAAAAATTTCAATATTTAAAACCTATTTATCTTAAAATCTCAACACATTTTCATACAAAAACATCAGGCTTAACAACAATTTTTGAAACAGAAAATTTCAAAATATTTGAAGAAACAGATGCTATTGGTATCAAAGATACACAACGAACACTGAATGCTGGAGCTTACAAAAGTTTCTATATTCAAACTTATGAAAATTACGCATTAGATGCTTTTCATCTTTTTATAGAAAACTTAAATTCCCAAAATCCTGTCCTTATTGAGTCAAACGTACTTGCTTCAAAAATTGCTTCAATAATGAAAATAATAATGACTGGAGGAACAAAAAAAATCGAAGATTCAAACTCAATTTTTCTACATCAAACCAAAATAGATGAATTCACCGAAAAATTAGAATTTAAAAAAGACACATTCTTTATTAAAAATAAATCTTAAAGAAATTTTGCAATTTGCTCGGTCTTTTTTCTTTTTTTATCAAATCTATTTATATCAGTTTTAGTTTTGCAGTATGCAACAGGAATCAAAGCAATAGGTTCGAAATTTTTCGACAAATTGAATAATGCTTTTACTTTTTCAACATAAAAATTACAAATCCAACAAGTAGCCAAACCCAAATCTGCAGCAGCAAGAGTCATATGATCAATTGCAATTGCAACATCAATATCAGAGTGATTTTTTCCGTCCGAACCTCTTATCCAAGCATTTTCTTTGTCTGCAAATGCGACAATTACAACAGGTGCATCATTGAACCATTCTCTATGATAAGTTTGGTGAACTTTTGAAAGCAAATTTTTATCCTCACTTATCACATAAAAAAACCAAGGTTGCTTGTTATTTGCTGAAGGAGCAATTCGTGCAGCTTCAATAATAGTCCTAATTTTTTCTTTTTCTACAGGTTTGTCTAAATAAGAGCGACAAGAAAATCTTTTTTTTGCAATATCTAAAAACATATACCTTTTATTTTCTAAGTTTAAAAAGTTCTTTGTTTTGGCTCAAATATATAACTGTATCTCTTATTGCATCAGGGATTTTGTATTTTGGTTGCCAGCCAAGATTCATTATTTTATTTACGTCGAGATGAACAAAAGGAGAATCACCTATCCATCCTCTTTGGCCACCTGAAAATTCATACTTTACGTTTTTAAGCCCCATTTCATTTACTATAATATCTGCCAAGTCAATAACATTTATATATTCTATATTTCCAAGGTTGAAGATATTTACCTTTTCAGTTGATTTTTCAAAAGCAGTGAGAATGGCATTTACACCATCTTCTACGTGAAGATATGATTTTTTTTGTTGTCCATCGCCGAGTATTAGTAGTTTTTCAGGATTTTTATAAATTTTTCTCATAAAGTCAAAGATTACGCCGTGAGTGTATCTTTGACCTATGAATGAAACAAAGCGAAAAATATTACTTTTTATGCCAAAATATTCACAGTATGATTGTATCAGTGCTTCGCTTGAATATTTTGATGCTCCGTATATTGAAGTTTGAATTGGTGAAATGTTTTCAGGAGTAGGGAATATCTGAGGTTCTCCGTATACAGTGGCAGAACTTGAAAATGAAATTTGCTTGATACCTGTTGCTTTCATCGCTTCAAGGACGTTATGTGTGGCAATGATATTTTGTTCGATATCAATTCTTGTATTTTTTATGCCACCACGCACGTCGGCATTTGCTTGAAAATGAAAAACTACATCATGTCCCTGCATAGAGTGACAAAGTGTTGCCAAGTCTAAAACATCTGCTTCTATCAAATGATAATTCTTGTTTTTTAGATTATGTTCAACAAACAAACGTTGTCCTGTCGAAAAATTGTCGTATACTGTTACTTCAAATCCTTTTTCAAGTAATTTGTCTGCCAGATTGCTGCCAATAAATCCTGCTCCTCCTGTTATAAATGCTTTCATACTTATTTTTTTACATTCTTAAAATCATTTTCTTTTCTGTTTCTGTATTTTTTTTCAGTATTATTCTTTTTATGAAATTTTGAAAAAAGCCTAAACCATAGCTTATTAGCATAATATATGAAGCATAAACTGATAATAATGCCACTTTGAGTGATTTATACTGGCTCAGTGCATCTATAAATAAGACTAATGAATATAAAACAATAGATGCAATGAAAATATAGAAAATTATTTGATTAAACAAAATAGTCAAAATGCCAACTATTAGGTATAAGATAAAAAAGAATGGGAAGAAGTGAATTAATTTCAATGAATCTTTGTGACGCATAAATAAATCAATTCTTCCTTTGCCGTGCATTGTGAGTTGTTTTCTAAATTTTCCGAGAGTATCTCTTCTTTTGTGATAAACGAATGCTTCGGGTATATAATATGCTTTGTAACCTGCTTTGTATAAGCGCATACTAAAATCAATATCTTCTGCTACTTGCATTTTACTAAAACCTCCAAGTTCAAAGAAAACATCTCGTCTAACGCCCATATTAAAGCCGCGTAGATGAAATTTTTCAATGCTCGTTTTTTTGCCCCTTATTCCTCCAGTTGTAAAAATAGAAGTCATTGCATAACTAATAGCTTTTTGGACAGGAGTAAATGATTTGTGAGCCTTATCTGCCCCTCCAAATGCAACAACATCTTCTTTTTTTGACAAAAAATCAACTATTGAAGAAAAATAATGACTTGGAACTATACAATCTGAATCAATGAAAACCAGAAATTCTCCTACTGCTCTTTCACAAGCTTCGTTTCTTGCTTCTGATGCTTTTATTCCTTTTTCGTAAATGAAAGTAATGTTCAAACTTGCTTTGAATTTTTCTACTACATTTTTTACCGAATCATCGAGAGAACCATCACCAATTATTATCTCAAAATTTTTATATTTCTGATTTTGCATACTCTCAAGAAATGAGCTAACATCATCTGGTCTGTGGAATGTTGGTAATATTACAGAAAATTTCATCTTAAATTATGCTTTATTATCTTATTTTATTCTGTTGTCATAGGTCTTACCCATCGAAAAGTTTTTGCCTTTTATCTTTGTAATTAAATCCTGCTTGATAGCGTGAAATACCATCATGTGTATATCTTCTACCACTTCCATATCTTCTACTGGAATATGTATATTATGATTTGCTATTTCTTTGATTTTTCCACCTTTGTAGCCTGAAATAGCAATTGTTTTTGCTCCACAAGAGTTTGCATATTCCATCGCCTTTACCACATTCATAGAATTACCACTTCCTGAAATGCCTATTACTAAATCATTTTCTTTTACAAATGCTTTTAGTTGTTCTATAAAAATTTCCGAATAATCTATATCATTTGATATTGCCATCATAGCTGGATTATTGTCATTTAAACAGATTATTCTAAATCTTTTATCCAGTTGATAAGAAATGCCTTTCAGAAAATCACCTGCAATGTGAGATGCTGTTGCTGCACTTCCTCCATTACCGAATATAAAAATTGATTTTCCACTGATTCTTGCGTCATTTAATAAGTCGGATAATTCCGAAACTGCCACTTTGTCAATTAGTTCTATTGCTTTGTGGACTTTTTTGAAATAATTATCTAAATTAGAATTCATCTGCAAAGTATATTAGTTTTGAACCCTCTTGTTCAAAGTTAAATTTAATATGTCTAAATTTATTTAATGTTGCTTTAAGAATATTTTGTTTTTCTTCATCACAATAGAATAGCATAAAACCTCCACCTCCGGCTCCCAATAATTTGCCTCCTTTTGCACCTACTTTTAATGCAAGTTCGTAAATATCATTTATTTCTTGATTTGATATGTTTGATGCTAATTCTTTTTTCATCAACCAATTTTCGTGCAATATTTTTCCAAAATCATCAAGATTGCCTGCAAATAAGGCATCTTTTAATTCTTCAACAAGTTGAGTCATTTGTTTCTGTATCTCAAATTTATGGCCTGACTTGATATTCTCCTTTTGTTCTGTCAGAATATCTGCTGTTTTACGCTTATTGCCAATGTAGAAAAGAATTAGATTCTTTTGCAACTGATGATAAACTTCTGATTTTATATACAATGGTAAAATTTCTACTGTATCATCAGGATTAAAATAAATAACATTTAATCCTCCATAACTAGCTGCATATTGGTCTTGTTTGCCTATTGGTTCGCCTAATTTTTTTATTTCTATTTGGCAAGCTTCTCTTGCTATTTGCTCTTTTGTTACAAACTGTCTTTTTATTGCATATAAGTTATGAAGTAAGCCAACTGTAAAGGATGATGAGCTGCCCATTCCTGTTCCTGCAGGAAAATCAGCTATTGAACTCATCTCAAATCCTCTTTTTATTCCTATCAGTTTAATAGCTTCTCTTACTATGGGATGCTCAATTTTTTCAATATCAGATACAGTTTCTGTTTTTGAATATTTTATTTGAAAAATTTTATCATCAAAAAAATGATGTGACGAAATATACATATATTTATCTATCGTAGTGCTTAATACTGCTCCTCTGTGTTTTCGGTAAAATGTTTCAATGTCTGAACCTCCGCCCACAAAACTTATTCTGAATGGTGTTCTGGTTATAATCATTTATTTAATTTTTATTTGCAAATTTAATTTTAAAAATAAGAATAAAAAGCCTATTTAATATTTTTAACAGCCTCTAAAACATTTTCAAAAATCATTTTTGGTTCTCGCAATGTGTATCCCTTGCTGATGAAACGTTTTCTGTCATCATCGTTTAGCCCCATTCCTGTTTTAACTCCAATATGCATTACTCCAACATTATATCCAGCAACAATATCAAAAAATGAATCGCCTATTATAAAGGATTTTGATAGGTCAATATTAAATTCTTTTGCTGCTTTCAGTAGCATACCCGGCTTTGGTTTCCTGCACTCGCAGTCAATTTTGTATTCAGGATTTTCATCCGGAAAACCTTTGTCAGGATGATGTGGACAATAGTATATTGCATCAAGTTTTGCTCCTGCATTTCCCAAAATAGTTTCCATTTTTTTATGAATAAATTCAATATCATCAATCGTGCATAAATTTCTTGCAACAGCAGGCTGATTGGTCACTATAATACTTAAATAATCAGTTGAGTTTAGCAATTTCACTGCTTCTATAGCAAATGGATACATTTCAAACTGCTCTGATTTATATATTAAACCTTTAAAAACATTTAAAACTCCATCACGATCAAGAAAAACTGCTTTTTGTTTCTTTAAATAAGAACGTTTTGAAATTTTGCCTGACAAATAATCCTTTTTTACTCTTTCTAATCTTTCAGGAGTTCCCATATCTTTCATATACTCGCTTGTATTGTATGCATATACATCCAATTTATTATAAATCATAGGTATTATGTCTTTGCCAAAGTCTGATTTTTTATCTTTTGCAATAAAATTAAGAACAACAGGATTTATTACATATATTCCTGCATTCACTAAATTTTTGTAATAAAAATCTTTTGGATGAGGTTTTGGAAAAACTGAACTTACTTTTTTATTTTTGTCTACATCAATCAAATCACTGTCAAATGGATGATCATTAGGATGAACAACAATAGTAAATTGACTTTTTTGGCTAAAATGAAAATTCAAAAGCCTATTAATGTCAATGTCAAACATAACATCACCATAAATAAATATAAAATCCTCTGTCAGTTTATCTTCTATTTCTTTCAGTCCACCTGCAGTTCCCAATGGGTTAGATTCTTCTAAATAACTTATTTTTACGCCAAATTTTTCACCATTACCAAAATAATCAATTATATAATCCTTCAGATGATTTACTAGTAGAATAATTTCACTAATTCCGTGACGTTTCAAAATATTTATCTGATGCTCCAATATTGGTTTTGAACCAACTGTAAGCATTGGCTTTGGAATATTTTTAGTATAAACTCCAAGTCTTGTCCCTTTTCCTCCTGCTAAAATTATTGCTTTCATTTATTTCAATTATTTTGCAAATATACACAATGAAGTTTTAAATATGAGACACTAATTAAAAATTTGTATGAGTTTAAAAAAATTCTAATTTTGCACACTGAAAAATAATAAATATGGAGCTAAAGAAAATATTGTCAGTATCTGGTCAACCTGACCTCTTTAAAATCATTAAAAATACAAACAAAGGTATAATTGTTGAATCAATTTTGACCCAAAAAAGGACACAAGTTTTTGCACATCAAAGAATAAATTCTCTTGGAGATATTGCAGTTTATACAAATGATGGTGAAATATCATTGACAGAAGTATTTCAGAAAATATATAAAAAAGAAGAAGGCAAAAATGCCATTTCGCACAAAGAAGATACTCAAAAGATAAAAGACTATTTCGATGATTTTTTCCCTGAATATGACCGCGATAGAGTAAAGTTGTCAGATATGAAGAGAATATTGAAATGGTATAATACGTTGAATGAAAATGGTTTAGTCGACGACAAACCAGAAGAAACAGAAGATGAAAATACAGAAAACGAAAAAAAAGACGATGAAAATAAAAAGTAGCATTTTGCTGCTTTTTTTTATAAAATCTCCTAAAATAAATATTCTTTCCATTTTATTACTCTTAAAATATTTTTTTAATAAAAATTCAATAAATTTTAATTGATTTGATTTTTTTTTTATTTTTGTGAAAATAAATAATCTACGATGAAACAAATTCGTCTAAAAAGTTTTTTCTTTATTATCTTTATAAGTCTTCTATTGATAATAGTTTCAAGTTTGGGATTATTAATTAATAATTCTGTGTCAGTTATGAATTATAAACAAACATATACATCTGTTTCTGAAAATTACGATGTTTGGAAAGATATGTTACAAGCTGAACAGAATTTTTTAATTAATTATAATGATGATATAGTTTTTTTTCAAACAGAACAGAATAAGTATCTCAAAAGAAGTCAAATAAATTTTATTAATATTAATAATTTTCTTGATTATATAATAAAAAATTCAAATAATACTAATGTAGATTACATAAATTTAATTTCAGATATTGCTGAAGATCAAAAAAATACAGAACAGATTTTTGAAAAGTTATCCAATAAATTATTTTTAAGAGGTTCAAACACCACAGGCATAATAGG
>Ga0114934_10003260_pt1 | contig 10167 bp, 10 predicted proteins | sample 4SBtaG_2_FD_99695 | JGI IMG/M metagenome (GOLD analysis project Ga0114934, IMG submission 99695) | Deep subsurface microbial communities from Kolumbo volcano to uncover new lineages of life (NeLLi) - 4SBTROV10_white metaG | ecosystem: Environmental > Aquatic > Marine > Volcanic ...
AAAAATAAGAAAAAGTACCCCATAAGCAAAGCTAAGGGATCTTCTAAAAAGTATACAGAATTATGAATCATCAACATTTGGTTGAAGTAAGCCAATATAATTTTTCCAAAGAGTCTCTAGATGCGATTCGTACTAATGCTTATGCCAGTGGTCAGTGGCCGTTAGTATATGTATTAAGTAATGGCAAAGAAAAGTCAGCTTATATTGGCGAAACTACGGATACACTTACTCGAATGGGAGCACACTTAAAGCACCTTGAAAAGAGTAAATTAACGACAGTTCATTTAATTAGCAGTGGTCGTTTTAACAAGTCAGCTACGCTGGATGTAGAGTCTAGTTTGATTAAATATATGGCTGCTGATGGTCAGTTTTCTCTTCTCAATGGAAACTTAGGATTAATTGACCACAATTACTATCAAAAAGAATCTCTTTATACGCCAATTTTCAAGGTTGTTTGGAATAAGCTACTCAGAGAAGGTTTGGTGGTTCATTCGCTAGAATCTATTGATAACTCTGATGTCTTTAAATACTCACCATATAAGTCTCTTTCTTTTGACCAGCGACAGGGACTGTTGGGGATTATGTACGCATTGCTGGATGAGAGGCTGGAATCTCTTGTGGTAGAGGGTGGCGCAGGAACAGGTAAATCCATACTAGCAATATTTCTATTCAAGTTAATGCACTCTGACCACAATGACTTAAATTTTGATGAATTTTCGAATGAAGAAGATGAACTGCGTAATTTATTGAGCCAACTAAAGGAACAATACCCAAACCCTAAAATGGCTCTTGTTGTACCGATGACTTCGTTCAGGGCGACTTTAAAAAAAGTTTTCAAGCATATTGAAGGGTTGGATGCCCGTATGGTAATTAGCCCATCTGAATTGGCTAAGCAGCATTATGACATTGTCTTGGTTGATGAATCCCACAGGTTGCGTAAGCGCGTAAACCTAGGCGCATATTATGGAGCTTTTGATAAAGCTTGTGAGACATTGGGTTTTGATAAGGCCACTTGCAGTGAAGTGGACTGGGTATGTGAACAAGCAGATAAGTCAGTGTTCTTTTATGATAAAAGTCAATCTATCAAACCATCTGATGCTAATGCTGCTGACTTTAATAATTTAAAGTCAGCATGCAGCACGCAAGTTCAAACTCTTGTGTCACAGTTTCGTGTGGGAGGAGGTAATGCCTATGTTGAATATGTAGATGCATTACTGAATGTTAAATTAAAGCAGGGCAAGCAGTTTAGTTCAAGAAACTATGAATTTACTCTGTTTGATTCTATTGATGATATGGTCGCCTTGCTTAAGCAAAAAAATGAACAGTTTGGTTTATCAAGGTTAATTGCAGGCTATGCGTGGCCATGGGTTTCTAAAAAAGACTCATCACTTTTTGATATAAATATTGAAGGAACTCAATTACGTTGGAATAGTACAAATACAGATTGGATTAACACAAAAGGTTCTGAGGATGAAGTCGGTTGTATTCATACTACACAAGGCTATGACCTGAATTATACAGGTATAATTTTTGGTGAGGAGATATCTTACGATAAGTTTAATGATACGATTGTGATAAACAAAGATAATTATTTTGATCGCAACGGTAAACAAAGCATAAATTCTTCAGATGAGTTGAAGCAATACATTTTAAACATTTATAAAACCATCATGCTTAGAGGTATTAAAGGGACTTTTGTTTATGCTTGCAATAAAAGTCTGCGAGATTATTTGGCAGAGCATATTGCGATGTATCAGTCGGCAATAAAACAAGAACCTGTAAAAATCATTGAACTAAAACCGTATTTGAACTCAGTGCCTTTGTATGATTTGGATGCAGCAGCAGGAGGGTTTAGTGAGGTTCAAAAAGCTGAACATAAAGACTGGGTTGAGGTTTCTGGTGATATTAGGTTGAGTGAGAACATGTTTGCCTGTCGAGTTATAGGTGAATCCATGAATAAGGTAATACCTAATGAAAGTGTCTGTTTATTCCGCATTGAACAAGGGGGAAGTCGTAATGGAAAAATTGTATTAGTTGAGCTTAGTGATGTTGACGATGGGGATGGCGGTTCACACTACACAATTAAAGAGTATGAGAGCTTCAAGGTAGAGGATGAGGATGGCTGGCATCACCAAAAAATTCTATTGAAGCCGCTTTCTTATGATGAAACTTTTGAGATATTAGAAATCACAGAGGATTCATCGATATCCTTTCGAGTGATTGGTGAGTTTTTGAGAGTGCTTTAATGAACAAAAAAAAGAATAAACTTATTATTTCCCAAAACCAAGAAATCCGCAAGGCTTGGTATGAGGGCGAATGGTTTTATTTCTTGTACGCGAAATAAAGGTTGTAAAAAGAAACCTTTTAGGTGTATGTTGTTGCGTATTGTAAGTATTGAGGAGTATTTATGGCTGTTGCAATTAAACTTTCAAATGAACTTGTGGGTGAGGCAAAGTTGTATGCAAAAGCACAGCATCGAACACCACCCAAGCAGATAGAACATTGGGCCAGATTGGGTAAAATGGCAGAGGAAAATCCTGATTTGCCGTTTAATTTTATTCAAGAAGTGATGTTGTCCCATGAAGAGGCAGAGCAAGGTTTGTTAGAATCTTATAAGTTTGGTTAAGTATGCTTCTCTTACAAACACCACGATTTTCTAAACAGCTAAAGAAGCTGAAAAAGAATCAAAAAGAAGCATTGGATGAAGCGGTGAAGGTCATCATGGCGAATCCCTTGGTTGGCATACAGAAACGTGGTGAGCTGGACTACTTGCGCGTCTATAAGTTTCCAATGTTGAAACAGCAAGCCTTGCTGGCATACAGTTATGATGATGGGAAACTTATTATCAAACTATTGGCAATTGGCTCGCATGAAAACTTTTATCGTGATTTGAAGCGTTAGGGAGCTAATCATTGAAAGAGATTGATTTCTATTTTGATTTTATCAGTCCGTATAGTTATCTCGCGGCGGTACAGTTGGCAGCTTTTTCTTCAGAAAATGATGTGACGTTTGCATGGCAACCTGTGAACTTGCCAAAGTTGATTCACGAATCGGGCAATGTGGGTCCTGCAACAATTAAAAATAAGGCGATGTATTCACTGCGTGATTTAAAACGTTGGGCATCGTATTTGGACGTACCGTTTAAGATGATTCGTCCAGGCTCTTTTGATTCTCGCCCTGCTTTGTCGATCGCTGGGGCATTAGAAGGTGAGCATAGAACACACTTTTGCCTAGCAGTGTTTGAAGCTTTATGGTCGGGTGATATTGACCCGCGTAAAGAAGATTGGTTGGAAGTATTGTTTGCACTCAAAAAACTACCCAAAGCATGGCTTGAGTTAAGTTCGGATGCCTTTGAGGTGAATATTGGCAGGGCATTAAAAGCAGGGTTATTTGGTGTACCGACATTTATATTGCATGGTAAAGGCAAGCCTGAAATGTTTTTTGGTGTGGATCATATGGGTTTCTTGGCACGATCGTGTCAGTCATCAAATGTGTTGGAGAAATAATGACTGAAAATTATATTCATGTTTTACCCCCCCAAGTTGCCAATCAAATTGCGGCAGGTGAGGTGGTGGAACGCCCTGCATCGGCTGTAAAAGAGCTGATTGAAAATAGTGTGGATGCTGGTGCGAGCAAGATTATTGTGCGCATTATTGGGGCAGGAAAAAAACGCATTGAAATTGATGATAATGGCTGCGGCATGTCGGCTGCTGATGCGGAGCTTGCATTGCAACGCCATGCCACCAGTAAAATTGAGACATCGGAAGATTTGCATTGTATTGCATCGCATGGTTTTCGTGGTGAAGCATTGCCTTCCATTGCTTCGGTATCACGCTTTCGTATGCAGACGTGTTTTAAAGGCAGTGATGAAGGTGTTGAGGTGCGTGTGGATGGTGGTGGGGCAACAACTGTACGACCTGCGGCTCCGCGTGTAGGCACAAAAATTGAAATTCTTGATTTGTTTTTGAATACCCCTGCGCGTTTAAACTTCATGCGCACCGATAAGACCGAAGAAGCTGCTATTGTTGACGTGTTTCGGGCTTTGGCTTTGGCGCATCCTAAGCTCGCCATGCGTTTGGAATTTGATGGACGTAAACGTTTTGATTTTCCTGTGCAAGATGAGCCTGCACGGGTGTTGGCAATTATGGGACGTGAATTTTCTGAGAATAGTGTGCAGCAAAGCATTGAGCATGAAGGTATGCAAATCTCTGCGTATTTGGGTTTACCAACCTTTCATCATCGTGATTCCACACGCATGATGTTTTTGGTCAATGGGCGGGTGATTCGTGATAAATCATTGATTGCGGCGTTGCGTGCGGGTTATCGAGATGTGATGTTTCATGATCGTTATCCTGTAGCTGTGATTCGATTGGAGATTGATCCTGCGGATGTGGATGTGAATGTGCATCCAGCCAAGCGTGAAGTGCGTTTTAAAACCCCACAAACCGTGCGAGCGGGCATTGTGGCATGTGTTCGAGCCGGTATTGAGGCTATGGGGCAGCAGGTTGCGAGTACGACTACAGATAAGGCGTTGGGAGCCATGCATTCAAGTCAGTCGAATGTATCTGGTGGATATGTGTCGCATAGTAGTATGCCGCAATTTTCTTCAGCATCCATGCCATCTCGTTCGACATTCAATACGCCTAAAAATAATCCCGAATTACAGCATTTATTATTTCGTGCACCGCATGAAGTGCATGAGGAAGGCACGCCCTATGGTGTGCAAGAATCGCTGGATTTAGGGCATGCTGTGGCTCAGCTTCATAGTTGCTATATTGTCACTGAAACTGAGCAAGGCATTGTCTTGGTGGATCAGCATGCAGCGCATGAACGCATTAACTATGAAAAGCTAAAAACACAGTTAAGCAAGGGTGCTGTGAGCACACAAATGTTGCTTACGCCAGTCTCACTTTCATTGCAGGGTGAACAGGCAGCATGGCTGCACGATTGTAGCTCAAAACTCGAAGCCTTTGGGGTATCTGTGGACGTGGTGGATGATGAATCATTTTTAATCCGTAGTGTGCCAGCTATGCTTGCCAATGAATCGCCGCTTGAGTTGGTTTCTGAGCTGATTGATGCTTGTATGTTGATGGGCGTGGATGCAGAAGCAGGCGATACAGGTTTGGGTAGGGTGTTGGAGCGTTGGCTTGGTAATCGTGCTTGTAAGGGCTCGATTAAAGCAGGACGTGCATTGTTGCCAGAAGAGCAAGAAAATCTATTGCGAGAAATGGAGAAAACCCCGAACATTGCGCAGTGTAATCATGGACGACCAACGTATGTGCGTTTGTCTCTTCATGAGCTAGATCGATTGTTTGGGCGAAAGGAATAAGGTGAACGCATTATTATGACACATCATAAGCAAGAAATTTTAGAAAAGATTAAAAGTGCGCATGAGAATATCGCACTCACCGTAGGTACATTATTGGCAATGGTTTTGATTGCTTATTTCTTAAGTTATTCAGCCTTGGCGAACTCGAATTATACATGGTTATTCTGGTTTGAGATATTGTCATCACCTGTGATTGTGATGGCTCTGTTTTATATTCGTAAGATTGCTTTTTTATTGCTAAATATACGCTTTATGGCTTCAAAAGAGCATAAAAAGTTGCTTGAGGATATTCAACTCTCCGATTTAAGCCAGTAGAGGGTAAGTTTTATGGAAATGAATGCAGTTTTATTTGCGATTGTTGGGGTGATTGGTTGCGCCTTCTTATTCGCTTATATTCTGCGTATCTACAATATTCCTGCGGCAGTTGCATATATTGTAACAGGGATTGTGGTGGGTCCTTCTGCACTGGGGCTGATAGGTGATAAAGAACTGCTAAAGCATTTGGGTGAGTTGGGTGTGATTATGCTAATGTTTTTTATTGGCATGGAGGTTTCGCTGCCACGCTTGATTGCCAAATGGCGTGTGGCGGTATTGGGAACAGCGGCTCAAATGACATTATCGGTGGGAATTTGTTGTTTGGTGGCTTGGTTATTGGATTGGAGTTGGCAGTCAGGTTTACTTTTTGGCTTTATTATTAGCATGAGTTCAACTGCAGTGGTGCTGACACTGCTCAAAGATACGGATGAATTGGAAACACCGTTTGGTCAAAATGCTTTGGGCGTACTGTTGATGCAGGATTTAGCGATTGTACCGATTATGATTATTCTCGGTGCAATGGGTCAACATGAGATGTCTGGCAATGAAATTGCAGTGCAATTGGTGGGTGGTATTGCATTAATGGCTCTGGTTATTTGGTTGTTACGTCATCCTGGTTGGCATATTCCAGAGACTTTGCTCATAAGTGTTGATAAACAAATTATGATGGGTCTTTTACTTTGTTTTGCTGCAGCGGCACTCACAGCATGGATTGGTCTTTCAGCACCATTTGGGGCATTTTTGGCAGGTATGATTTTAAAATCATCCGATCAGTCAGAATGGGTGGAGGAGCATTTGCGTTCATTGTATGTGGTGTTTGTGGCGATATTTTTCCTTTCCGTTGGCATGTTGGTTGATTTGAATTTTGTAATGGAACATATCGGCTTTGTGATATTCATGACTTTGGGTGTATTTATTCTTAACTCTGGCATTAACACATTGGTGCTACGGGTACTTGGTGAAACATGGACGCTGTCTTTATTAACAGGTGGTTTATTATCGCAAATTGGTGAGCTGTCTTTTTTATTAGCATCGTTGGGCTTGTCCATGGGTATACTAAGTACGGATGGTCATCAAATGGCGATTGTGGTGATTGCTTTTTCATTGATGTTAAGTCCATTGTGGATGATTGCAGTGCGTTTGATGATTCGTGAAGACACGCAAATGATAGCAGATAAGGCATTGGACTCTGAAATCAGAGATATGATGAAACAATTGGAACAAACCCGGAGAACGGATTGACAGAAAGTACAACGCCGCCATGGCGTGCTATGGCATTGATGGGAGCAACAGGTACGGGTAAAACAGCTTTGGCATTGGATGTGGCAGCAAGTTGTGGCTCGGTGATTATTTCATGTGATTCTATGCAGCTTTATCGTGGTTTGGATATTGGTACAGCCAAGGCAAGTGTTGAGGAACGTCAACGCATCCCGCATCATTTAATTGATTGTGCGGATATATCAGAGGTCTGGTCGGCACAGCGTTGGGCTGATGCTGCACTAGAGATTATCAAACAGGAAAATGGGCAAGGGCGCGTGCCATTGATTGTGGGTGGTACGGGCATGTATTTGCGAGCGTTGGTGGAAGGCTTTGCAAAAATACCCGAAGAAAAAGAGGGTGTGCGTGATTATTTTGTAAGCTTGCAAGCCGAGTATGGCACGCCGTATTTGCATGATTTATTAAAACAATGTGATCCAATTTTAGCAGAAAGATTACATAACACCGATAGCCAGCGTATTATGCGCGGCTTGTGTATTTATAAGAGTACGAATGTGCCTCTTTCTACATGGCAGGCAGAACAAGAAGCACAAAAAGAGAGGATTGATTGTCCTGTGTTTGTATTGAATGTGCCACGCCCTGAGTTGCGTGAGCGTTTGGCAAAGCGCATTGATGCGATGATGGTCGCAGGTTGGTTGGATGAAGTACGCTGGTTAAAAGAGCAGCAGGTTTCTGAATTGCATCCTGCCATGCGTGCAGTGGGTTATCGGCAGTTGTTGATGTATTTGAATGATGAATGTTCATTGCAAGAGGCGTTACGGGATGCCATTACAGCCTCGCGTAAATATGCCAAACGGCAAGTCACATGGTTTCGCAATCAAACCCCGAATGCCGTGCAGGGTGATGCAGAAGCATTGAAACAAGCGATGGTGGAGCAACTGAAAGCATGAACATGATGGAAACAGATGAAGGACCAAGTCGGGCAATAGCTCTGCATCCACGGTTGTCGGATAAACGTTGGGGTGAGCATGCCAGTGCCTCACGTCTGCATGAGTTTGAACAGTTGGTATTGTCTTGTGATTGTGTCTTGGTTGGCTCAGAAGAAATAGCCATTCGTAAGGTTGTGCCTGCAACCTTGCTTGGTTCTGGACAAGCGGAAACAATTACCGATTTGGTGGAAGAGTATGAGGCGGATGTGGTGTTTGTGGATCATGCTTTGACACCTGTGCAACAGCAGAATTTGGAAACCACTTGGGATGTAAAGGTGGTGGATCGTACCGGTTTAATTCTTGAAATTTTTGGTGCTCGAGCACGCACACGTGAAGGTGTGTTGCAGGTTGATTTGGCAAGTTTGAACTATCAATTGGGGCGTTTGGTACGTTCATGGACCCATTTGGAGCGTCAACGTGGTGGTCATGGTTTCTTGGGTGGCCCTGGTGAGCGTCAGATTGAGTTGGATAGACGTATGATTCGCGACAGCATCAAACGCCTTGAAGTCGAATTGGCACAAGTGCAACGTATGCGTGCAACCCAGCGCATTGGACGTAAGCGCAATGAGATTCCAACCGTTGCTTTGGTGGGTTATACTAATGCTGGTAAATCGACACTGTTCAATAGACTGACTGAAGGCGATGTCTATGCTGCTGATCAGTTGTTTGCCACGCTTGATCCAACGTTACGTAAATTAATCCTACCTGGTGGTGAAGAGCTGATGCTCTCTGATACGGTGGGTTTTGTGCAGGATTTACCGCATGAGTTGGTTAATGCCTTTCGAGCAACCTTGGAAGAAGTGATTGAAGCGGATTTAATTTTGCATGTACGCGATGCTTCTGACCCTGAGTCACCTATGCATAAGAAGGTTGTGCTAGAAACGTTGGAAGAGCTTGGTTTGGATGGTGATGATGCTCCGCCTATTGTGGAAGTATTAAATAAAGTTGATCAAGCACCTGAAGTAAAGTCGCGCTTGTTGGATCATATTGATGGTAGCCGTGTAGCCGTATCAGCCCTGACGGGTCAGGGCATGGAAGAATTGCTTTTACTTATGCGACGATGGCAAGAAACTGATAGCGTGATGTGTTCGGTGAAATTGCATGTATCTGACGGTAGAATGATTTCATGGTGTCATGAGTATGGACGTGTTGTAGATCAACATGTGGAAGATGAATATATACGTTTTACTGTCGTATTTTCTGAGAAGTATGCGGGTATGCTAAATATCGTGTAACTATTCAGTTCACTACCTATTTTCCTGATAGCTGCGTTAAACAATGCTCACTTACATTAGGGAAGTGCTGATTAAAGGTGTCATCTCGACCGAAGCGGAGAGATCTGTTTCGCAACACATTGAAAACAAGGAACTTTCGACTTCGCTCAAGATGATAAATGGTGCTAAGTGGCGTTAATCAGCGCTTCCTTAGTAAGCTGCGCTTTTTCGCCTTCCTATCAGAAAAATATGCGGCAATCTGAATAGTCACATTTATTTTGCATCGTTGCTGAATAGCGATAGAGGTCGCATTGCGAAAACCCAACGAATGAATAACAAAATGATAGAATTCATTATTTTGTTATTCAGGGGTCTCAATATCGTATAAGCGCATAAATTGCGTGTTAGGTGTAAAAAAATAGGTAAGTTATCATGCTAAAAATAGACTATACTACTGATATGAAATATTGGATGATATGTATGAGTTATATGTTAGCCATGCTTGTTATGGGTGGTGCTTCTGTATCGGCAAATGAATCGAATCATTCGGCAACTGTTGAAAAAGGTGTGCAGCAAGAAGCTTCTACACAGCATAAATCAATAGAAGATTGTTCATCCATTTCTATGGATGAGCTGGTTAAGCGTTTAAAAAATACCAAGGCGATTGGTTTTTTTACCAAGTTGGCGATTCGTTCGGATGTGCTTGGCTTTCAAGATAAAGTGAAAAAAATGCGCGAAAACAAACAAATAAAAGATAAAATGAAGGATATTAAAGCAAGTTTTGATGGCTTGTTATTGAAAATTATAGCTTTATTGGAAAAAGACCCTGATTTGTCGAAGGAAATATATTTGGCACGACATTCTATTTTCAAAAGCTTACTGGAGGTGCAGGGATGAAAACATGGATGAAGACTATATTATGGATGTTGGCTTTATTATTGGTATCACCTGCATGGGCTATCTCCAAAGCAGAAGATATTGCAACCACGATTATGTTGCGTGGTTTTGCTTGTGGGGGTAAACAAGTAACGCAGATTCAACAAGAAAACGATGGGCATGGTAAGCAAACTATCCGCGCCACATGTCCCAATGGTGTGCGTTA
>Ga0114934_10003263_pt1 | contig 10165 bp, 11 predicted proteins | sample 4SBtaG_2_FD_99695 | JGI IMG/M metagenome (GOLD analysis project Ga0114934, IMG submission 99695) | Deep subsurface microbial communities from Kolumbo volcano to uncover new lineages of life (NeLLi) - 4SBTROV10_white metaG | ecosystem: Environmental > Aquatic > Marine > Volcanic ...
CTAAGTGCTTTATTAATTCTTGAATCTGGATCTCTTGCTGTTTTAGCAGAAGTTAATCTTTTTTTCATTCCACCCATTCGTGCACAAAATGATTTACGTCTTGAACTGGTTTTTGATTTAGTGGGTGCTTTTAATGTACCCCCTGTTTCTCTTTTATAACTAGCTCTTCCCGCTTTGTTTAATCCACCTGAAGGATTCTTTCCTTCTTTTCTTTGCCAAGCTGCAGTTCGTCCACCGCTTTGCATTTGACTTCTTTTAATAGCTTGTTCTGAGGGTGCACCTTTCGCACCTTTTTTACGCATCTTTTCACCACGTTTTCTTTTTTGATGAATATTATACCAAAGCCCTTTACGAGCTACTTTACCTTCTTTAGTAATATGTGTACTACCACCTTTGGCATACATCACTCTTCCATGTCCTCTTAATGAAATATCTCCCATTATCTCCGTCCATCCGGTTGGGTATCTAATCTAAAAGTTCCTAACTTCCAACTTTGAGATGCACCCGTATTATCTATTTTTAATTGTACAGCACGCGCACGCGCTCTGCAACTTTGATATGTCGTTGACGTTGTAATCGTAAAAGGTCCTAGTGAAGAACTAACATAATTGTCAGTTGGATAATTCTTTAAGTTTAAAGTCACTTGAACATTACCACTTTGAGCTAAGAAATCAGGAATAAATCTTCTAATCGACATAATATATTCACCATCACCTCTAAAAGTAATACCTTGTTTATCATCTTGTGTAATATCAAAATCTCCAGATGAGATACTAGCCAATACATTTGTAGTTGCTCCTGTAGCTAAGACCTGATCCGTTCCTTTTTCATGTTGATAGAAGGTCGTTGCACCTTCATTATTACCTACAACGTAAGTATTCATAGTGGATGCTACATCAGTAGCAGGTGCATAAGCGGTTGCGTAAGGTTTTCCAAAAACAGAAGAATCTGACCAAGTCGTTCGAGCAAAATCGGTGTTGGCATTACTTACCCAAATAGGTCTTTGTAAAGTAGAATCTAAATAATTATAAGAAACCATTCGGTTAACTTCTTCCGAAGAAGACGTTGGATAAAACCACATAATTTCTCCAAAGAGGTTATTCAAACCACAGAAAATTAAATCTCTTGGACGTGTATTAATATCATCATAAACATAGTCTTCGACTAAGCATTGCATTGATTCTAGTTTACCGGTGTATCTAAAGAAACCATTTTCAGACATCCAATAAGCCGTACCATCAACTTCGATCGCGGCGTTCTTACCAATCAATCCACAGTTCGTTCCTACTTGTTCAAATGAGAAAGTAAAAGGTTGACCCACATATCTCATTAAATAAAGCGCGGTGTCAGTCCAAATATAAAGAGCGTCTCGTCCTCTAAGGGATCCCATGATCCGTGATCCGTCAGTCAATCTCTGTGTACCAGCAGTATTGGTTGCTGTGGGAGTATACTCGGTTAATGATTCTTGAGTTCCAAAACGAATAAACATTGGGTCTTGAGTTGTGGCATCTTGAAGTGTGGTTTCCGTACCAAGGAACACTAAGTGTCTATCCGGTGTGGATACAATCACGTGTCTAGATTTAGTTGGGACCTGCGTACCACTAATAGCCGTGGCGCGTGTTGAAGTAGCCGCGGTTAAAGAAGAATCCCATTCAAAAGCTCTACCATTATAAATCATGGCAATAACAGTTTGGCCAAAACTATCAATAACCCAGAGCCCCGGATCAATGGTAAAGTCAGCACCTGAAGCTTTGCCCCATCCAAAATAACTTGTAGTATTGGTTACCGTTGCACCATCTGAGTGAGAAGCTTTACTTGTTCCTCTGACTTCTCTTGCGCCGCCACTTAAAACATTTGTTGTGGTGTTGTTAGCAGTAAAACTAATTTCTTCAGTTCCAATTAAAATATAACCTGGATTTGATACACTGACATCGGTTGGAAATTGAGAAGAGTCAGCTAAAGTAATTGTTGTTACTGCATCATTAATCGCTCCATCTAAAGTTGATGTAACAGCGGGTGTTGCAGTTCCAGCCCATTGTCCTGTACCCCATCCATGACCGGCTGCTTGTTGTACGGGTCCAACGGGATAATAAACTTGAATTCTAATTCCACCTGAAGTTGATGCTCCCGCTCCTCCTTCATTAGCATCCATGGTAATAGTAAAGGTTGTAGAACTCGGTACGGTTTGCACCATAAATTTTTTATTATCAAAATCATCAGCGTCATAATTCGATCCAGTAATAGTTGTAAAGTTATCAAATAAAACAATATCACCTTGACTTAATTGTAAGTTGGTAGATGTTGTAATTGTAACAGTGGCTGATCCATTCGTTGTAGTGAAAGCATTGGTTTCAGTAGTTGTAGATTTAATGGGATGAATATCATAGAAAGCTCCTCCACTATAGGCATATAAAATTCTATTGGTTCCTATAATAGCATACTTGGTTCCATCATTATTAACAACGTGATGTTGAGCTCTAGCCGCTCCTATTAGAGTATCATCACCCAGTTGTTCCCAACCACCTATTTTTTCAGGAGTTCCATAACGAAATCTTACGTTCTCTCCTCCTTGCCATTGGAATTCTCCTCCGGTTGGAGTGACTTGTTTATTGAATCCTGGTAAAAATCCTATCTTTTGTAGCATACAAAAATCCGTTTTTCTAACAAATATACTACATTTTACTAGATATCAACATCTTAAATAAAACCAAGCCATCCAGTAATGATATATTTCTCATGTTTCTTGCTTATCTGACCTCTGTGGGTATGAGTAAAATCAGTAGGCCACATTAGAGTTAAACCTTTCTTAGCTGGAGTGGTTAATTTTTGATATTTGAAATCGGTACCCCCATCTTTAACATTATTTAAATAGGTCATAAAAACTAAACATCTATTTGTATTACGTGAGGTTCGTTCACAGTGCCATGTGTAAAAACCTTCTTCCGGTTTATAATATTGAATCTGACAAGGATCTACCATGCCATATCTTCGATAAAGATAATGAACTTCTGGATAACGTTTTTCATACAAAGAAATAATTTGTTGTAAAAAATCAAAATAAGCGTTTGTTGTTGGATGATCACTATCAGGATTAATAACTAATTCAGTAGCAATTTTAGCTGCGGGCTTTACATCTTCCCCTGGTAATAAATGAGTAGGATCAGAAGCTAAATTTCCTGGACTATGAAACTTAGGATGTTTTTTATACAGAGTAATTAAATCATCACAAATTTTAGGAGGAAGATACCAACCCCCAATTCCTGTATTAAGAGGTAAAGGATAAGGTTTTAATTTTATTTTCTTTGGAACCATTGTGGTAATCCTAAATGAGGACGAGCATCATATAAATTTTCTTTTCCATGAATAGTACTTGCACGATTATAATGTAAAAAAACTTGAGAACAATAATCTCCTTGAAAAGGTTCACGCCAATGTTCTAAATCACATCCATGATAAAATAATAAATCACCAGGATTTAAATTTATTCGAACTCCTTTGTTAGGATTGGGTTTAGTAATAATTTCAGTTAATGAAATTACTTTCTCCACGCTACTTTCACCTGTTGGATCAATAAAAATAGGCCATGGATCACCGCCTAAATTAAGGGTGCATGAAATTTCACAAGAAAATCTATCTTTATGTCTAGCTAAAATATCTCCCGGTTTATAAATACGCGCATAAGAATAAGTACAGGTCAAGGCTTCACCAGCTTGTTTTTCCATCAAAGGTTGAAGCCCTTGTAATAAAGTATCCATAGCTGGATCTCCGTACAAAGCATAAGTATGGGGAACTTGTGAATCCAAAAAGGTTCCTGCTTCACTAGAATAAGGATTAATATATCTATGTTGTAAATAGGTTTTATAAACCTTACGTTTTAAAAGTACATATGCATTGGCAAAATCTGCAACTGCCTTAGGTATTACTTTTTTAATGATTCCGTACTTTTTCATCTTTGTTTAGTATTAAAGTTATTATTAATTGTTAAACTGCTTTCTTGAGGTTTAAAAAATAAATCCTTTGGAACAAATTGAAGATTAAAATGAATAAATCTAAATGGTTCCACCCCTAGATCAACTGGAAATCCATGAGTAAGATATGCCGGAAAAATAATTAAATCTCCCGGGTTGGGTTTATAATGAATCTGAGCAGAAGCTGAATTAGATTTAGTAGAATCTTTTAATGGAAGCTTCGTCATTAATGCTCCTGGACGAGGATCTGTGAAGACAGGATAGGATGAATATTTTCCAACTTTTAAAAAGTAAAAACCCGAAACATGACTATTATAATGAACATGACTATCATGCCAGCCGCCCCCTTTAGCTCCAAATTCTTGAACCCAACATTCAGATAAAAAAGGTTTTTGATCTTTTAAGTCAAAGCCACATTGTCCTAAGAAATCTCCAGATGCTTGAATAAAAAATTGTATTAAAGGTTGTAATGCTGGTTCATTAATTAAAGTTGTGGAATGATGACTAATGCCAAAATCTCCAATTTTTTTCTTTAGTTTTTTATTACGATATTTAAGATCAGCTGCAATATTTTTCTTGGCTTCATCTACGTATGTATCCGTTGCTTGAATACTGGCTTGAAGATAAGAAGAAAAATTACCATGCCATATAGGGGTTTGAAAATAATCAATAGAATCAAAAAAAGGAACACTCATTTAAAAGGTTTTCCTAGATTCCAGCAAACTAAACTATAACGCGTTCCAGTTATTACTGGTCTTACTCGATGAAAAACAAAGCTTGGAAAAACCACAATAGATCCTTTAGCTCCAATCTCAGTACAAATTATAGGTTTAGACTTAGTGTGGTTTAAAAAATTAAATTGTAATTCTCCACCTTCATAGTCTTGACTATCTGATAATGAAACTGTCATGGAAAGTTTTCTTATTTTACCATTAAAGTTTTTATCGTTGTGATCAGCATAGGGTTTTTCATTACTATCACAATGCCAATCGTAGTGCTGGTTTAATTGATAATGAGTAAACTGAATAAACTCATGATGATCATATTCAAAATTCCATTCCGCTAACTGATTCGCTTTGTCAAGATAAGGCTTAAGTTCTTTATAAATCCAGGGATCATCTAACCAGGTTATGGAAGAATTACGAATTTTATTTAAGTTCTTTGTTTCTTTAAGAGTTAAAGGATGAGTTTCTACATTTCGGCCTGTGCCTCCAACAAGAGCGGGGTGTTTTTTATGTTGTAATCCATATTTTACAATATCATCACATAAATGCCCAGGTAAGGCAGCGGTAAAATACCAATAATAATGAGTTAGTTTCATTTATATTCTTTATAGTCTGCAGTTGTTGTTAAAAAAACATTCATATTATCACTTTTATTTTTTGTAATAAAATATCTTTGAGTAGCAGGAAAAATTATAAATTGATTTGTTTTTAAAGGAATATGCCAACTTCTATTAGCTCTTCTATTATCATCATACTCCATTACAAATTCACAAGAATCCGGGGCTACATCTACACAATAGATATAAACATAATCTGGAGATTCATGTAAATTAAGTGGATTAATTAAATTCCGAGTAGGAGAGCGTTCCATAGGTTGATAAATATTTCCCCACTGTTCCTTAATAATTAAAACTTTATTATAATCTAATCTAAAAAAATCACGAACATAATCATGAAAAAAAGCCAGAGATTTAAAAGATCTAAATCTGTAATCTTCATAAGCATGGGTTTTAGAATTATTACTCATGCGATTTCGTAAAACAAATCCTTCTAAAAGTTTCACACGATATTCATCTAAAGGAAGTTTGATGGTGTGCACCACATCCGTGTAGAGATCTATTTGACTTAATACTTTCTGCAACATTATAATTTCCAGTTGTTATAGGTGTCTATTATAGACTGTGGTAAATAAAAAGCAAGTGAATGATTATGCTTTATAATTTTATCTGTTCTAATATGATGCAAAGGACTATTTATAACTGTATCATCATACATTACATCATTGACACAAAATTGATTTAAATCAATTAATGAATGATTAAATAAAGGAATGTCTAAAAATTTATAAATTTTATTAATGGTTTGTTTGGGATTAGTAACAAAAGTTTCATAATGTATAATTAAAGAATCTTCATTTAAAAGGTTTTTATAAGATAGCCATGCTTTTCCTACCATCCCATCCTCTTTCATTAATTCATGACAACGACTTTCTACATCCCTAGGTTTTTCAACTCGAATAAAAGAAGCTAAAATTTCAAGTAAAGGACGAACTAATATTATAAACTTTAAAGGAGTATTTAAATAAGGTTGAATAGATTTTAATAAATATAGACTATCTTTAGTTCCCCACGTTCCTCGGTCTAAAATATATTTAGCTCTCCAATGATGATAATAACAAGGAAAAACATTATGAATAATATTATTTAAAGAAGGGGCATCAGGAAAATTTTGAAATACTTCGGTAGTGTAAAGCTTTCTAAGTTGTAAAAAAATTTCAGGCACTAAACTATTTGCTCCTACAGCCACATCTGGATTTTGATTTAAAATAGTCGAAAGAAGGGTATTTCCAGCTCTAGGTAATCCACAGAAAAAATAAAATTTTTTACTACCCGGCATGAGGTACCAGTGTTAAATACGTAGAAATAATATAACGATCTTTCTTTTCCGCGCATGCATGACCTTGATGAACATGTGTGTAAGCGGTAGGAAAAATTAATCCACGACCAATTTTAGATACAATATGATTTCCTTGAATTAAAAACTCAGTCCCTTGGGTATGGTTAGATAAATAAATAATAATTGCAGCAATTCTTAAAGGATGATCTAATCCATGATCACAATGCCAAGTAGAAAATGCGTGGTTAGGTGGATAATGTTTAAAACGAGGCATCGAACATTCCCAACGATCATAAGTAAAATCAACGGTCGGATATAATTTTCTATATGCCTTTACTAAAAGATCAATTTCGTTTTGAATTTTTTCAAAACTAAAATCATGAAAGTAATACTGACCTGGTTTATAAAAATTTTTTTTGGTATGGGGAATAAATTCTTCTATAAGGTGATTACATTTATCCACTGAAAAAATATTATCTTGAAAATATATAAAACTCATAATTTCTGGGATACATCATACAAGATATTAACTGAAACACATAATCTCACTTTTGAAGTTCCATAAAAAGGATACGCCGAATGACGTAATTTAGAAGGAAACATTATAATACTTCCTTCGTCTTTTTTACTTAAAGAAAGTCTATGAAACATAGGGGCTCCAAAAATATTGGTATAAGTAAACTCAAATGTTCCCGTACATTCACTATAGAGATCATCTCTTAAAGAACGTGTATTATTTTCACCGCTGTTATATGGAATTTGCATCCACAAAGAATAACTATAAACTCCATCATGGGTATGACTAGGAATAAATTGGCCGGCGCGTTGAACATTAATCCATGGTTTTTCTAAAACATAAGGAACATTTTTATTAAGAGTTCCTGTATCACCTAAACCAGGAAAATATTCATCGTATTCTGCTTTTAACCCAAAAATATAATCAGTTAAAAGTTTTATGTTTTCAGGATTAGAAAGATAATAATGATGAGCTACCCCTGGACCTTTTAAGCCAGAAGTTTTTCTAATATTTTTCTTTTCTGCTTGTTGACATTCTTTTAATAACTTTTGATAAAGAGAAGTAGGGATTTTTCTACGCAAAAATCCAAAATTATTAAGTAAAACAGGATTACCTCTCTGATTAAAAACATTGTCAGTCAATTTTTCCTTTCTTTCTATTTAAATTTTATGGTGCGGGTATTACCGTTTTTTTCCAATTTGGAATACTTTCGTCCCATTCATATAAATTTTGTGAGCCATCCGCTTGACTTCCTGCATCCGCAGGCAATGGTTCGGGAGCTTCATAAATTCCTTTACTTTCATTTATCACCCAGCTTGGATGAGGAGATGCTGCGTCAATAAAGGCATCTCTAGCTGCATCATATTTCATTCCAACACCCGCATAATTTTTTCTAAATGCTTTGGATTGATCAGCAGACGCACTTCTTACTCTGTTTTCGTCTTCTGTGTAGTGTACTCCATGTATCGTATTATAAGATGTTTGTTTCCATAAATGAGCAGGCCAGCCATGAATACTTTCTAAAAAAGATTGACCATCCGCTTCTGTTGGAGCATCAGCATTATCTACTGTGTGTACTCCTAATACTATATTTTCCTCTGATATTTTTGCAAAATGTGCCATTATGCTACGAAACTTCCATCTCCAGTAAAAGTATGAATTGTATCCGATCCGCTTGTTGATGTTGTTCCAGATGTTGAACAAGAACACGCTGTTAATCTTCGAAGAATTACTACACCTGATCCTCCAGCACCTGATGGGAATCCACCTGCGGCAACTCCTGGGGCTCCTCCGCCACCGCCGCCTGTGTTAGCACTTCCTGAGGTATTATATGCTCCGCCGCCACCTGCTCCACCGGGAGCGCCGCCATCGGGTCCATATTGACCACCACCGCCGCCACCAGCACGTTGTACACAAGATCCTGAAATATTAGATGTTGAACCAGCTCCACCAGCTCCTGCTGCTACAGATGGGTTTTGATTTCCTTGTGTGCCGACAGCACCTGCGCCGCCGCCACCTGCGCCACCTTGATATGTGCCGCCGAGTCCTCCGGCATTTCCTTGAGGAGGAGAAACTGGAGGAGTATTTCCTGCTCCTCCTAAATTATTTTTGGATGGGCATGAAGAACCTCCACTGCCACCTCCACCACCAGATCCACCAGCGAGACCGTGACCGCCATCATAACGTCCACCTGTTCCACCACCAGCTGATGTAATTGTTGAAAAAACTGAATTGCTTCCATTTCTTTGAGGTTGATTATCAGCAGGATTATAAGGAGGAGAATTAGGACCTCCACTACCAACTGTAATAGGATATGTTACACATTTTTCTACTTCAAAAGATTTACAAGCAATGGTTCTATAACCACCTGCACCGCCGCCACCTGGACCATAATAATTATATCCTGCAGCACCTCCGGCAATAACTAAATATCTAACATTATATGTATTAGGTCCTCCTCCAGAACCAAAACCTAAAACTTGATACCCAAAACTTTTTGTTTTTGGACCGTGACGAGTATCGACAGGGGGATCACCAATGACTCCATTCCCCATCATTCCTGCTGTAAATAATCCTGGTTGTCTACCTTTCATTTATTCCTCCTATGCGTCGTTCGCAGCGTCAGTAGTAAAGAATAATTTAATTCCTAATAATCTTGCATCTCCTGTAAAGGTATCACTACCATCTGCTGCGTCTCTGTAAACTTGAAAAAATGTATAATCGTTATCAGCTGGAGATCCGGCAATTGTTATTGCACTACTCTCTCCTGTAACTTGAACGTCTTCTACAGTTCCAATTCCAGCATCTGTAACTTCTTGAGCTGTTCCAAAAGCCACATCTGCAGTGTCACTATCACTACAACTAACTCCTTGAACACCAAAAATACAGTTTCCGGTATTTGTAGAACTTGGACTCCACCAAGCTTGAAATGTAACAGTTCCTAAATTCCATGATTTTGGCATTGCAATTGCAAACTGTGCATATTCTGCTGTACTTGCATCAAAGTCTAAAACTTTTAAATCTGGTCTAGTTGCTGTTGTTTCAACTTGTTGAGGATCGGCTCCATTAGTAGTTGATCCATACATAGCAGAAGCTGGAACAAAAATAGTTTCTTTCCCTGCAATTTTAACTGCAGATGAACCACTCTTAAGAGTACCCGTTCCTGCTGGATTAATATTTAAATCTGTATTTGTTTCACCATCAGCCGCAACAATTGGACCATTTCCACTTGCAGCATTGGTTATTTTAACTTGGTTTACAGCTGAACCTGTAACACCAAAAGTAATTAATTCATTAGCACTACTATCTGCTATATATTGACCATCTGTATAACTTAAAGCAACATCTTTAGATGCATCAATAATATCTGTTCCGTTGTGATAACAGAAAGTTGTTACTGGTGCGCTTGATTTATTTTGAGGAAGAGCTCTTAAAACTACTCCTGTTTGAGAAGTAACTTTAAAAGTTAATGAATAATTAGATCCACTTCTATTTGTTTTATCAACAACTAAATAACCTTTTTCAATATTAGCTGCTGGTGAACCTGCTTGTGCTGGAAC
>Ga0114934_10003264_pt1 | contig 10162 bp, 15 predicted proteins | sample 4SBtaG_2_FD_99695 | JGI IMG/M metagenome (GOLD analysis project Ga0114934, IMG submission 99695) | Deep subsurface microbial communities from Kolumbo volcano to uncover new lineages of life (NeLLi) - 4SBTROV10_white metaG | ecosystem: Environmental > Aquatic > Marine > Volcanic ...
ATAAGACTATAGAAAAACTTATTAGTGCTGATATGTATTATGGTGGTACTTGGAGTGTTGAACAATTCACTAAAGTAAAAATGCCTGAACTAAGAAAGGTAATGACTGCTGAAGCATATATATATTTAACAGGTAAATTAGAACATCTTCAAGATGATTGGTATATACACGGTCCAGATAGATATAACTCTTGGAATGCAACTGATGAATTTCAAGAATCTTCATTAGTATACTTTACAGATAATAATAAAATTTGTTGGAGATCACAGGAGGATTCTCAAGGAGCATTATATATTTCTAATAACAATATACCAGCATGGGATACAATAAATGATCCAAATAAAGTTTTCCTATCAGATGTATATGTAAATGAAGTTTGTTCTGAAGATTCAATTGTTCTTGATTGGGAAGAGTATCAAAATATTAAAAAGATGTTAGGTGCTACTACAGAAGATAAAACTGTTGCAATGACCCTTATGGCTAATTGTAAGATTGAAGAGTCTAAGACGGCTCTTGGTTTATTATTCTATCACTACGGTGATTCAATGAAGGGAACTAATGTTTGGAATCAAGTAGCATTTAAAACATTACGTAAACAATTTGATCATTATATGATTGGTGGTTGGAATTCATCTCACACAAGTACATTTAGCCAATTGATACAGAAGTTAGCTGAAGATGATGCATTAACTGAAGAAGCAATGAAGCACGTGTGTGAATTAGTATTTGAAAGAGTATTAACAAGTGGATGTGGTTTTGCTACAGATCAATGTGCGTTTGAAATGAAACTTGAGGATGTTAGATTAACTCCTGAATATAAAGAGAAGTTAAGAAGGGAAGAGAAAACTCTTTCTGAATTAGTAACCATGGAGGATGATGGTCTTCCATTTTAAATTTAAATTATGATAAAAGATTTAGATAAAGAGAAAGTGTTCCTAGATGCATGTGCATCTGGGACCTTTCAATTCAGTTATTCATCATTGAATAGACTAATATTTTCACCTCAATTATTTTATAAAGATTATATACTTAAAGATAGAGAGGAGAGAACAGATAAGCATCTGATCCAAGGTAAGCTTATACATTTATTATTGTTACAACCAGAGGAGTTTGACAATCAATTTGTATTACTACCTGCAAAGCTGCCATCTGAGTCATTAAGAAAAGTTCTTAAACAAATAGCTGCTAATGCAGCGCATAAGGAGTTATCCAAAGTATCTGACCAAACCATTTTAAATTCTTTAAAAGAGATAGGATTATACCAATCATTAAAGGATGAAGCAAAACGTGTAACTAAAGTACGTACTCCTGAATGTGAAGATTACTATAGATTCTTGTCTACAACTAACAAGGATATTATAGATGTAGATACTCTAGAGAAATGTAAAGAGTCAGTAGAATTAATTAAAGATAATAAACCTATAATGGAATTACTTGAAGATAATACTACTGATTTTGAAATGGATTCAATAGAGATATTTAATGAAGCACCTCTTCAATGTAATCTTGATGACTATACATTTGGACTTAAAGGAATAGTTGATAGATATGTTATAGATCATGATAAAAAGGTAATCACTATCATAGACATCAAAACTACTGGTAAAACCATTGTAGACTTCCCTGAGACCGTAGAATTCTATAATTATTGGCTTCAAGCGGCTATTTATATGACACTTGTAGCAAAAAACTTAGATGAAAAGACTCAAAATTACAAAATAAACTTTAACTTTATAGTAATAGATAAGTATAATCAAGTCTATAATTTCCCTGTGAGAGATACTACAATGAACGCATGGGGAGATGGAATGAGTGGTATATTAGGCATGGCTAAATATCATGTTGAGAATAATAGATTTGATTTACCTTATGATTTCTTAACTAAGTCTATAAGTTTATAGTTTATGTATAAAGAGTATTTTCAAAAAAGTAAAGTGTTTCTCTACCCTCTATTAGGTATACCAAAGGGACAAAAATTTGTTCCTGTTGGTACTTACCTATCGTGGGAAGAGGAGATAGAATTTAGTGACATGAAGTTTATGTGTCTATATAAACAACGGGAGAGTAAAGCATTCTACAAATTTGAAGATAAATATTTATTAGGTAATATATTATTTGATGATTATCAAAAATTAAGTAAGACATTACATTTATATATATTTGATTTTTCAAAGTTTCCAAATGATTGGAGAGCATTAATGAATGGAAAATACTCAAGGTTCACGGATAGATCTAAGAAAATAATTACAGATTTTTTTGAAGGCTCAGGTAGAGTAACTGAATATATAGAAAGTTATATATATCCAGATTATTATCATGAAGATGTTGCAGAAGATTTAGCTGTTACACTTGAATTACTACAAAAGGTGTGGGAATTATGTGATAAACCTAATTTAGATAAGGAAACTTTAAAAATAAAAGTTCCTGAAGTTGGTTTATTTAAAAATAAAAACATATCTTTGCAAGATAATTTAAAAGAAAAACCAAATGGCAAAAAAAACAACACCTCTAGCAATAGAGAAAACAATGATGGTAATAACATCAAACTGGGGTCCAAACAAGACCTTTAAATTAATTCCAATCTCAAAAGATTGTCCATATGTAGAAGCAATATTTGATCCAGGTAGTAAGATACTAGCTGTTATATCAACAATTGCTAAAGAAGCTTATCACATGGTAGATAAACTAGATGACAATGGTGATCCTCAAAAAATGAAGATCAACAGAAGACAAGATGGTTCTGATACTAAACAGGAAAGAAGACTTCTTAAAACATATGCTGAATATTATATTACAGATAAGGATGAGATAATAAACGCAATAAATGGTTTTGCAATAAATGCAGATAGTTATGATTATAAACAATATCTAGATGCAGAAGCTGCACCTCAACCTGATCCAAGAGCATTGCCCGCTGACAAAGCTACTAATATGACAATAGCTTAGTCATTTTTTTTTTAATTAACCAATCCAAGACAAGGAGCCATGTGCTCCTTTTTTTGGCTCTAAAAATACCACTATGAAAAAACATTGGGTTATGGACTATGAAACACTTAAGAATTGCTTCGTGGGTGTATTCAAACACTATAAAACTGATGAGACACATAAATTTATAATTCATGACCTACAAAATGATTTAGAAAAGTTTTTAGAATTTCTTTCTAATAACATAAAAAATAGGGAATGGCATATATCTTACAATGGTCTCGCATTTGATGCACAGATAACACATTATATTATTGATAATGCAAATTATCTGATGAGCATAAAACCATCTGAAATTACTAGAAATATATATAAAGAAGCTCAAGATGTTATAGGTAGATCTAATAGAAGAGAGTTTCAGAAGTATCCTGAGTGGCGTATGCGCATAACACAGATAGATGTATTTAAATTAAACCACTGGGATAATATGGCCAAAAGATCTAGTCTTAAATGGATTGAGTATACTATGGATTGGAATAATATCCTTGATATGCCTATTCATCATGAGTCAGATATAACTACTCAAAAGCAATTAGACACTATCGTAGAGTACTGCATCAATGATGTAGAAGCTACTAATGAAATCTATAACCGGTCTAAAAGTTTAATTGGTTTAAGACTGAATCTCTCTGAACAGTATGATATTAACCTTATTAATGCTTCTGAGCCACGTATATCTAAAGAATTATTTAGTTATTACTTAAGTGATGAATTAGGAATAGCAAAAAGGGACCTTAAAGCAATGAGAACTTATAGGGAAATAATTAAGTTAGAAAATATTATATTACCTTACATTAACTTCAAGACTCCTGAATTCCAAATGTTATTGAATAGATTTAAAACTGTTGAATTAGATCCTACTAACATTAAAGGTGCGTTTAAATACTCTGTTACTTATAAGGGTGTAAAGACACACTTTGGATTAGGTGGTGCACACGGTGCTACTAAAGCAGGAGTATATGAGTCTGATAATGAGAGAATTATAATGTCTTCTGATGTTGCTAGCTTTTATCCTAATTTGGCTATAAAGAATGGATGGTCTCCAGCACATCTTCCTTCTGAACAATTTTGTAGACTATACAATTGGTTCTTTACAGAAAGAAAGAAAATTCCTAAGAGTGATCCTATGAACTACGTATATAAGATTATACTTAATAGTACATATGGTCTCTCTAATGATAAGAATTCCTTTCTATATGATCCTGAATTTACCATGCGTATTACTATTAATGGGCAGCTAACATTAATGATGCTATATGAAATGATTATGGAAGCTATACCGGGGGCCATACCTCTATTACAGAATACAGATGGTATTGAGACAATCATTCCTGTAGAGTATAAAGATAAGTACCTGGAAGTATGTAAGCAATGGGAAGAGATAACTGACTTTGATCTTGAACATGATGAATATAAGAAGATTATTCTTGCTGATGTTAACAATTATATTGCAATAAATAATGATGGTAAAGCTAAATGTAAGGGACGTTTTGAATTTAAAAACTTAGCTCTTCATAAAAACAAATCTAAATTAGTTATACCTAAAGCTATTTATGAATATTTTGTTAATGATACATTACCTGAAGACTATCTTAAAACTAACAGAAATATATTAGACTATTGTATAGGATCTAAAACTAACAGTGGATGGCAAGTAACATCTAATGCTATAGTAGGTGGAAAAGAAACTATAATAAATCTACAAAAAATAAATAGATATTACATTAGTAATCAAGGAGTTAAGATGCTTAAAGTAAACAAGAATGATAAAAGAATTATTCAATTAGAAGCAGGTCAATGGCTGCAAACTGTATATAATAAAATGGAAATAAAAGAGTGGAATGACTATGATATTAACATTAAATATTATATGCAAGCAATTGAAAAAGAAATCAATAACATTCTTGGTGTATCTTCTAACCAATTAGAATTATTTTAATAACTTTGTAAAAAATTAAAAAAAATGGGACATAAAAAACCAAAATTTACATCAAGGGCTTATTTAGAACAAGCGCCCTTACCAAGCCACGGTAAATCTTATACTGTGGTATCACATAAAGAAGTAATAGATCATACTGATAGTCTATTAAAAATGCATGGATTCTCTATAACTAAACAAATATTTAGATCTAATATGAATGCTAAGGTAGCACAGGGAATATATTATATTACCTCTGACATAGCTCAATCTGATGAAGAATTAGGTATGATGTTTGCTTGGACTAACTCATATGATAAGAGCACACGGTTCCAATGTGGAATAGGTGCTCATGTTTTTGTATGCAATAATGGTTTGATCCATGGGGATCTTGATACATTTGCTAGAAAACATACAGGTACTGCTAATTCTGAAGTATCCGGTGCTATTGCTACACATATTGGTAAAGCTAATCATACATTTAAAGAACTTGTTACTAATAAGAATGATATGAAGACTATTCCTTTGAGTATAACTCAGCAATCTGAACTTATGGGTCGGTTATTTGTTGAAGAGAAGCTGCTTGATTCACAACAAATGTCTTCTGTTAGAGCTGAAATAGATAAGCCATCATATGAATATGGTGTTAATCCTGATACAGCATGGATGTTCTATAATCATGTAACGCATGCATTCAAACAAACTCATCCAAGAAACTGGATGGAAAATCAAGCTAAGTTTCATAAGTTTATGACTAGTGAAATTTTAAATGTTCATAGTAATAAACAACATGATAATCCAAATCCGGATGATGTTGATACAGATGACATTGAAATGGAAGAAATAAACACTAATGCATCTGACTTTTTTGAAATGTAATATGAGTAAAAAAAATAAACATAATAAGTATTATTGGGATACTAAGCGTAACTATCCATATAAAACAGTAACTATGTCTGTACCAGATGGATTAGAATTTAATACCCCTTATACACTTGATGAAATTAAAGAAAAGATGATAACAAGAAAAGATTATCCTGTATATACAGGTGTACTTAAGTATTTTCCTGATGCTCTAATGGAACTCTCAAGAGTTTCGTTACAAGGAAATAAACAACATCATGCTGATGAACCTTTACATTGGGATAAAAGTAAAAGTCCTGATCATTTAGATGCTCTTACTAGACATCTTATTGATGCAGATAAAGAGGATGATGATGGTATATTACATTTAGCTAAAGTTGCATGGAGAGCACTTGCAGCCTTACAAACTAAATTAGAAAATGATAAGTAAAGTAGTAAGGAAGTCATTTAAAATAAGACCATCTGGGAGAAGTACTGATTTTATTTCTCCCAGTTTTGGTCACGGTTGTTTATACAACTGTTCATATTGCTATATGAAACGTCATAAAGCAAAAGGTTTAAGCATAGCAACTAATACTGGAGATATACTAACAGAGATTAATAATCATGCTTATTTTACTCCTGTAGATAAACCTAATCAAACACACGCAGAGTACACAACATATGATATAAGTTGTAATGAAGACTTTGCTTTACATGCTAAGTATCATGATTGGAAAAGAATATTTGAATTTTTTAAAGATCACCCTATTGCTATGGGAAGTTTTGCTACTAAGTATGTTAATCCGGATCTAACTACATTTGATCCTGAAGGTAAAATACGTGTAAGATTTAGTTTAATGCCTCAAAATATGGCAGATATTCATGAGCCACGGACATCTAAAATCATTGATAGAATACAAGCAATTGATGCATTTATAGATGCGGGTTATGATGTACATGTTAATTTTAGCCCTGTTATAGTATATGACGGGTGGTTAAAAGATTATGAGTTTTTATTTACTATGATGAATGATTATGTAGAATATAAAGATGAAGTGTTAGCTGAAGTAATATTTCTTACTCATAATTTTAAAAAACATACTGTAAATTTAGTACATCACCCTAATACAGAACTAATATTATGGACTCCTAACATACAAGAAACAAAAATTTCACAATATGGAGGAGAAAATGTACGTTATAAACATGTTTTAAAAAGAGAATATATAAATGAATTTAAGAAAGTTCATAATGATATAATCCCTTGGAATACAATTAGATATATATTTTAATATGATACCAAAAATTATTATACAAACTGGAAAGGATAACAATCATAATGATGCTGTATTAGATGCAATACAATCATGGAAAGATTTTAATCCTACATATGAATATAAATATTTTACAGATAAAGACTGTGATGAATTTATATTACAAAATTTTTATAAAGATGTTAGATTAGCATTTAAACTTCTTAAACCGGGTGCAATGAAAGCTGATCTATTTAGATACTGTTATTTATATATACACGGTGGTGTTTATACTGATCTAGATAATATATGTGTAAAACCAATAGATCAATGGATGAACTGTGAGACAGAAGAATTTGTTACTATATTAGATGTTGCCCGTTTAGAGAAAAGAGATGATCCAAATGATCTTATACCTAAAGTTAGACATGATTTAATTTACCAAGCCTTCCTTGCATCAAAACCTGATAATCCTATATTTAAGAGGTGTATTGATCACATAGTAATTAATACATTAAATAGAATGGTTCCTGATGATGGATTAGTTCCATGGTGGGCACCACAATATTGTGGCCCTACTGTTAAGTTAACCGGACCTAAGTTGCTAGCAGATGTAGTTAATCAATATATAGGTATGCCCGTTACATCAAGCTTTGATCCTGGTATACTTAAAACAGATAAGATGCATATAAGATTTGCTGGTAAATTACATATGACGGGTATGACTAGTGGTGGTAATCAAGTGTGGAATCAAATGCAAACAATTAGGGATCTCCAAGGACAAAGTATAATAGATGTTAAATACATTGGGTATGAACCGGGTGAAGATACTTATCATCTTGCAAAATTTCCAAATGAAATATATAATTATAGACTTAAAAAAACTGATCTAAAATGACAAAGAAACGTAAACTTAATTCAAAAAATCCTATATATAATAAAAGCCTTACCTCAAATGAGAAAGAAATAGCTAAACGTATTCATATGTGTGACGCTATTATAAGAGATTCACAAATGAGAGATACTGGTGAGAAAGCAGCTGTGCATGCTGTATGGTTTAAATAATGATAGCTAGAGACACACTTTATTTTGCAATAGCACTATTACTAGTGTTATATTTAATTTATAAACAATGGAAAAGAGATGGACGAATCTGATATAAAGTCCTTACTTAGCCTAGGGTATTGGCCTACTGTAGTTCCTACAAGGAATGGAAAAAAATGGAGAGCATCTATTTATAAGAAAGTAAAAGGTACCTGGAATATAGATCAAAAAAGATTATTCAATAACCCGTTCAAAGCATATGAATGGGCTATTGAGTATCTTGTTGAAATCTACTATGCTGCTGAGAAGTAGCCGTATTCTATAGTTGCTGTTGCAGCTGCAGAAGATGCTGCAGTTACTGTTACTTCAGGCGCTATAGGAAGATACATAAACTCTCCTAATTCTAATCTTGCAATTGTTTCTGTTGTAGTTCCTTCAGTACAAGTTATACCTGTAAGTACAATTGTAATAAAGTTCTGACCAACCGCTCCTGTATTTTTTACATATAAGAATGTTCTTGTTGGTGAAGCAGCTGGTGAAGCATATATAGTTTCAGATCCTGCTGCAGCTATATCTAAACCTCCTGTTTCAACAGATGGTGCTGATACATTTGAACTTATATTATAATCTACAGCAATAGGATCAGATGTTACAGCAGTACCTGTTACCATTAATCTAGTTGAAATTGTTGCCATTTTATTATTTTTATTTATTTATTATTACTTATTTAAGCTCTTGTCCATATACCATATTCACAAGTAGTATCTAAAGAACCTTTCATTTCTAAAGAAACTACTGCTGCAGGGATTGGTAAAAATGCCCACTCTCCCGGTCTTAAAATACCAAGTGATTGTGTACCATATCTTATTTCTATAGTTGCGGCTGTAGTAGGTTCTGTGTTTCTTACATAAATATAACCTCCAGATGCTGTTGAATCTTCTACTTTACCCCAAGCTGTACCAACTTTTACTGCTCCTGACTCAACAGTAGGGTTACCAATAGCTAAAGAAATAGTTTTTGACACATTCAAAGTTTGCGTAGTCATACCAGGACCTGATAGGGTAATAGCTGCTGTTATTGTTGATGTTGCCATAATTCTATTTTTATTTTAAATTAATTAATTATTTCTTTTTTCTTTTTGTAGTGGTTTTCTTTCTTCTTTTGCTCCCTTTTAATCTAGATTTTTCTTTTCTTCCTTTATTCTTAGAAGACTTTTCAAATCCAACTATTTTCCCTCCTTTATGAGATGCATCTAATCCATCACCATTTCCGTAGGTTTTTTTCTTTCTATTGTAAGCATTCAGTTTAGCTCTTTTCTTCTTAGCAGATTTAGATGACTGAAATTTCTTATATTCTTTCTTATAGTTCCTAGCCTTTGCCACAGATACATATTCCAAAATTAAACAATACAGCACGGTGCTCAACTCCAGGGTTACAGTATAACTCTAATACAGTTAGCTTACCTAATCTAATAGACACGTCATAGATATTTTTCTTTTTCTTATCTGTACCTGCCCACGTATTTGTAAAATTATATTCCATTTTTTTATCTTTTTCCTCCAAAGTATGCTACTGCATGGCCTTCAGAAATTAACAATTGATTTAAACTACACAACTCACCGTCTATAGGTAAGCTTATTTCTCCAAGACATCTTCCGTATTTACCCACTCCATGTGATTTTAATTCTATATGATCACACTCTTCAAGTAAACACTTCACTCTGTCCTTTGCTGCAAGGCCTCTTTTCTTTTCTTCTAAGTCTCTAGTTCTTGACTCAGGAGTATTAATACCCATGAATCTTATTCTTTTTTTTATCTTAACATCAAAACCTAGATCTATATAAGCATCAATAGTATCACCATCAACAACTCTAACTAGTTCTATTTTGTAGACGTACATTCTTTATTGTGAGAACCATCACATGTACCGTCCTCTGCTTTTGTTTTACCACATACACATTGTGCCATTATTTCTTTGTTTTTTCTAGTGACCTTCCTCCAAAGTAGGCTCCAATCACTGTGATTAATACTAATTGTAATAGGTCAGTCCATTTAGCCTCAACTGTAAAGTTTATAGCGCCTGCATCTATGAATATTAAAAGAACAGTACTTATTA
>Ga0114934_10003267_pt1 | contig 10160 bp, 10 predicted proteins | sample 4SBtaG_2_FD_99695 | JGI IMG/M metagenome (GOLD analysis project Ga0114934, IMG submission 99695) | Deep subsurface microbial communities from Kolumbo volcano to uncover new lineages of life (NeLLi) - 4SBTROV10_white metaG | ecosystem: Environmental > Aquatic > Marine > Volcanic ...
TCGACCCTTTCGACTACGCTTCCGCCTCCGCCCTGAGCAACGTCTAATGGGCTTCGGCGGGACAGGCAAGATCTTTGACCCTTTCGAGTACGCTCAAGGTCCACGAAAACGAGAATGACGGCGAAATTGAAAATTTAGTGCCTCCATTCAACATTCAAATTTCGAAATTCAAAATTGCTCTTCCCCCTATCTCCCGCTCTCCCCCCGGTTGTTTTCCCTGGAGATTCCCTCTCAAGAACCGGCTCAATGTGCTATCATTCGAACGGGCGCGGTAGACGCCCGCCGATTTGCCGGTCCTGTTCAGGAGGGGACGAATACTCGCGAGGCAGGACTCAACAGAACGGAGTTGATAGATGAAAAAACTATCGCTGATTATTTCGCTGGTCGCGTTTGTTGTTCTGCAGGGTTGCGCGGCACACAAGGCGCCCATTCAGGGGGCTCCCGGCGCTACCTATTCGGGAAAAACGCGCCTGAGTAAAGGGGAGCTTCCCGGCGACACGGAGATAAAAAACCCGGAGGTGGCCTACAACCTGGCGCTCGAATTCGCTGGAAAGAGAAACATGGAAGCGGCCCACCACTACATCCAGTTGGCGAGTCAAATGAAACCCCTTTCGAAATACTCCTTCACGAACGGACTGTTCTATTTGCAGGAGGCCAATTACAAGGAAGCCCTGACCTACCTCCAGCAGGCTATGCAACTGGGGCCCGGAACCACTCAGAACAGGCTGGCGGTGTTGAACGCTGAAGGTGTCTGCAACATGGAACTCGGACAGGACGACAAGGCTCTGGAACTCTTCAGGAAGGTCGTCAATACGCCTGGAATAATGACCCGCTATGAATCCTACTACAACATGGGGGTAATCTATCTCAGGCAGAAAAAGCTGATGGACGCTCAGGCGGTTTTCATGAAGGTGGTTGAAGAGAATCCGCGCTACTTCAAGGGCTACAACAAGCTGGGACTCATCGCCGCTCTGAATAAAAAGTGGGACGACGCTTCGCTTTACTACAAAAAGGCTGTGGATATCCTGACTAATAACTACCAGGCGAAACAGGCGGGGGGAGCTGAGGCTTACTTCGGGTACGGAGAGGCCCTCTTCAATCTGCAGAAGTATCCGGAGGCCAGAAATGCTTTCCTGGAAGTCCTGAAGATAGCCCCGGAGGGGAAGTTCGGGCAGCAGGCCAAGAAACTGCTCGTTAGGCTGGGGGGAGCGGGGTGATAGGCGCGATCCGGCGAGGACTGAGGAAAACAAGAGAAGCTCTCGCGGGAAAAACCGCCGCCGTCTTCAACTCCAGATCGGAAATCGACGAGGACTCACTGGAGACGCTGGAGGAGGCTCTCCTGACCGCCGACGTCGGCATTGATACCATAGACTCCCTCCTGGACGGGTTAAAAAGGGAGACGCGCGGATCATTCGGCCTAAAGGACGCTCTAAAAGGCAGGATGATGGGGCTGTGGCCGGAAAAGCCGCCGGACGAGGGACCTCCCCCCGCCCCATGGATTACCCTCTTCATCGGAGTGAACGGCGTCGGTAAGACTACAACCATAGGCAAATTAGCTGCCGTCCGCTCGAAGAACGGCCAGAAGGGTCTTCTAGCGGCCGCAGACACTTTCAGGGCGGCTGCCGCCGAACAGCTCCAGATTTGGTCCGAAAGGGCCGGGACTGGACTGATACGACAGCAGGACGGAGCTGACCCGGCGGCTGTGGCCTACGACGCAGCAGTGGCGGCCGTATCGAGAAAACTGGACTTCGTTTTAGTGGACACGGCAGGGAGACTGCACGTCAAAAACAACCTGATGCAGGAACTGGAAAAAATCTGCCGGGTGCTGGGAAAGGCCTGCCCTGGCGCGCCTCACCAGGTGACACTGGTCCTGGACGCTACGACGGGGCAGAACGGGCTCAGCCAGGCAAGGACGTTTCTCGAAACCATTCCGGTTACGGATCTGGTTCTTACGAAACTCGACGGAACGGCGAAGGGTGGCATAGCCCTTTCGGTCGCCTCGGAGCTGAACCTTCCGATCCGCTACGTAGGTGTGGGGGAAAAGATGGAAGACCTTGTTCCCTTCAACGCGTCGGAGTACGTCGAAGGGTTGCTGGCTTGAAGGAGGTTCCTATTGCAGGGTGACGCCCGTTTCATGCAGATGGCCTTCAAGGAGGCGCTCAAGGGCATGGGAAGAACCCACCCAAACCCGGCCGTCGGGGCCGTGATAGTCCGCGGCGGGAAAGTAGTGGGAAAAGGCTGGCACCACGGCCCTGGGCGCCCGCACGCGGAGATAAACGCGTTGAGGGAGGCCGGGGAACTCGCCCGTGGAGCCGACCTCTACGTCACCCTAGAGCCGTGCAATACGGTCGGACGGACGCCGCCGTGCACCGAGGCGCTGGTCTCTTCCGGGATAGCCCGCGTCTGGGCCGCCACCGCCGACCCCAACCCCGCGGTCAGGGGGGGAGGCGCCGAAGAGTTGAGAAAGGCCGGACTGGTCGTAACGCTCGGCTTCCTCGAGGAGGAAGGAAGGAGGGTAGACGAGGCCTATCACCACTTCTACTCGTTGGGCAGACCCTTCGTGCATCTCAAGATTGCCGAGTCACTGGACGGCAGGGTGGTTAACTCCGGCAACGGAAGGTACATAACCGGTGAAGAAGCGAGGCAGATAGTTCACGAAGAACGTTTTCTGTCGGACGCGATACTGGTCTCGGCGGGCACCGTAGTCGCCGATGACCCGCTTCTCACAGTCCGGCACGGCAGGGAGAAGAAGGCCTTACTTCGCGTTATTCTCGACTCCGGCTCCATCCTGAACGGGAGCGAAAGGATATTCACCACCTGTCCGGAGGGTGGAAACGTGCTCATCATCGGGCCGGAAGGGGGCGTGTCGAAGCTGGACAAGATGAACGGAGTTGAGATTCACCGCCTGCCCGTTTTAAAGCGAGGTGGATTCGACCTCGATGGAGTCCTCCGACTTCTCAGAGAGAGGCAGGTGGTCTCGCTCTACGTGGAGGCCGTAGGCCGGCTGGCCGGTTCCTTCCTCCGGGAGAGGCTGGTGGACGCTATTTCTATCCACTTCGGAAGCGTGATTCTCGGAGGCGATCGCGGGATCGCCGCGGTAGAAGGGCGTATTACGAAGGATGGAAGCGGAGTGGCACTCGCCGAGCCCAAGTGGCGTCGGGCCGGTGACGACATGATCTTTTCCGCCCGCGTGGAGGGAAGATGTTTTCGGGACTGATAGAAGAGACCGGCATCATTGCAGGCATGGAAGAGGAGAGCGAAGGAAAGCGTCTGACGGTCAGGTGCTCGAAGGTTCTCGTAGACGCCTCCATCGGAGATTCCATCGCCCTGGACGGATCCTGCCTCACGGTTGAATGCTTCGGCGATAATTATTTCTCAGCCGTAGTGAGCGGCGAAACGCTCGCGAAGACCACCCTGGGCGATTTCCGTAAAGGAAGGAGCGTCAACCTTGAAGCCGCCATGAGGGCCTCCGACCGAATCGGAGGCCACTTCGTTCAGGGTCACGTCGAGGGAGTCGGAAGGGTGCGTGAACTTCGTCGGGGAACGGATGGGACGAGACTCGCCGTCGTCCTGCCGGAAGCGCTCCTTCTCGCCGTTGTTGAGAAGGGGTCCATCGCTCTCGATGGAATCAGTCTGACCGTCGCCGCCGTCGGGAGCAACGCCGTGGAGGTGGCCGTGATTCCGGGAACCCTTGAGAGGACGACCATGAAGGAATGGCGCCCTGGAAGGGAAATCAACGTGGAAACGGACATCATCGGAAGATACATCCTCTCCTACCTTGAGCAGATGCAGAAAAAAACTGGTTCACTAACGATGAAAAGCCTAAAGGACATGGGATTCTGAGTCGGGAGTGAATCTTGAGGGCGTTCGACGCCACGGGAGATAAGAATGGGTCTGATATCCATAGAGAAAGCCCTCGAAGAGATAAAAGAGGGAAAAATGCTCATCATCTGCGATGACGAGGACAGAGAAAACGAGGGCGACCTCTACGTTCCGGCCGAAATGGCCACCCCCGAAGCCGTCACCTTCATGGCGACGCACGGCAGGGGGCTCATTTGCCTCTCAATGACCGGTGAGCGCCTCGACGAACTGCAAATACCAATGATGGTGCAGGAAAACACCAGCCAGTTCAAGACGGCCTTCTGCGTTTCCATAGAGGCGAAGAAGAAGACGACGACCGGCATCTCCGCCTACGACCGCTCGGCGACGATTTTCACCGCGATCGACCCTGAGAGCAAGCCCTCGGATCTGGCCCGTCCCGGTCACGTCTTCCCGTTAAGAGCCAAGGAAGGCGGAGCGTTGAGGCGGCCGGGCCAGACGGAGGCGTCAGTGGACCTCAGCAGACTGGCCGGAATGTACCCGGCGGGGGTTATCTGCGAGGTGATGAAAGACGACGGAACGATGGCCCGTATGCCCGACCTCCTGAAGTTCTCGGAGGAGTTCGGTGTGAACATAGTCACTATAGCCGACCTAATCACCTACAGGCTGGCCCGTGAATCCCTGGTCAAGCGCATAGCTCAGCCCGAGCTTCCCACGAAGTACGGCCTCTTCCGCGTCATAGCCTACGAAAGCGTACTCTCCGAAAAGACCCACCTCGCGCTGACAATGGGCGAATGGACGGACGAGGACGAAGTGCTGGTCAGGATGCACTCCGAGTGCCTTACCGGGGACGCGCTCCATTCCCTGCGCTGCGACTGCGGCGCCCAGCTCGAAGCCTCAATGAAGGCGATAGGCGAGGCGGGACGCGGCGTTATCGTTTACCTGCGCCAGGAGGGGAGGGGAATAGGCCTCAGGAACAAGCTCAAGGCCTATGAACTCCAGGACCAGGGAATGGACACGGTGGAGGCGAACGAGGCCCTCGGTTTCAAGGGGGACCAGAGGGATTACGGTATCGGCGCCCAGATACTCTACGATTTGGGGTTGAAGCGGCTGGACCTCCTCACCAACAACCCCAAGAAGCTCGCGGCCCTCTCCGGCTTCGGAATAGAGATAGCCAAGCAGGTTCCCATCGAAGTGAGCCCGAACGACAACAACCGCCGCTACCTAAAGACGAAGAAAGACAAGATGGGCCACATGCTCAAGAAGGTGTAGGGCGCGGCACGCGACTGTTTTGCGGGATGACGGCGCTTGCCGGGTTGCCGGTGTACCTTGATCCGGCTGAGGTGTTGGGTCTTGTTCAATAGTCGCGGCGATAAGTCTCCACTCAACAAACGGAGTTGGAGGGGGCGTCAAAAAATCGCCGCGACAATTACCCGATCCGACTGACTGCACGATATAGCGGCAAAATCACCCTCACAGGACGTCACCCGCGTCTCCGGGAAAGTAGGCGATGGATTCAGGGCAATCCTTATATTGCCCCGCAACCCCTCTATGAGGTATCCTCTTCGCTGAGAGGTGACCATGGCGCAGAACCAGAGGAATACTCTTTTCAACGACGACCACCCGAACTCCAACACGATGATTTCTTTCGCGGGACCAACGGGTGGAGTGGGAACCACCCTGCTGGCGGCCAACCTTGGCATTCACCTAGCGAAAAAGGGAAGAACGGTTCTTCTCGCGGATCTCGCCTTGAGAAAGGCCGGATGCCACCTAGCCCTGGGGATGGCCAGACCCGCGATCAACCTGGGTATTTTCCTGGAGGACAAAGACGCCTCTGTTGAAGGGACACTGACCCCGACGCCGATCAACAACCTTTTCATCCTTGCCGGCGCACCCGAACTACCCCAGGTCGCAAATATGCCCTACCTGAACAAACAGAAGCTGTTAGTGGGTATCCGGAAGCTACCTTTCGATTACATCTTGGTCGACGCCGGTTCCGGTACGGGGAAGGACACGCTCGATTTCCTGCTCGCGGCCAATTACCCGGTCATTGTGGGGCAGGCAACCCCTGTAGGAGTTGAACCACTCTACCGGTTCATAAGGGGATTTATTAGAAGGCTTCTCGCTGAAGCCCTGCACAAGAAACGCTTCGACCAGATTGCTCATCTGCTGAATCCAATGTCTCCTCTTTCGGGTCTGTGGGATGCTGAAGAGGTGGATGGCAAAGATCTCCGGACCGTGGAAGAAGCGATTGAATCCCGACACTTCTGTTTCGTTCAAACCGGGCTGGACTCGGAAAAAGAACTTAGGAGCGGTCTACAGATTGAGTCTCTTGTCAGGAACTACTTCCTATTCCCCCTCAAGTGCATCGGGGGGGTCGAATGGGATCGACAGGCGGCGGAAGCCAGGGACAACCTGATACCGATCGCTAAATCCTACCCGATGTGTCCCTTCAGCCTGGCCACCGAAAAACTGGCAAACGTCTTTCTGAAGCAGGAAAAAGAGCCCTTTGAGCGGGAGGGCCACGTCGTTTCCCGGCCTCACGCAGAGCTCAACGCCTACGAACTGCTCAAACTGCCATGGAACACAACGCCGAACGAGATCCAGGCCGCCTACTCGAAGTTGCTGGAACCCTATCTCGACAACTCCCCGTTGACGCTCGGTCTCTACGACAAGGAAGAGCGACAGGCCATAAGGGATTTACTGGAAGACGCCTACAAAACTCTGATTACTACAGCTCTGCGCCGTCAGCTTGACGACACACTGCTCGAAAGGGGAGAAATGTCCCCGGAAGAGCGGTTGACGGAATATGGCGAGCTTCCTCAGGAGATCAACCGCACCGCGGAGACGCCTTCTTCGCCGGAGACGCCTGAAAAGCCACCGGCACCGCAGAAAAGCCCTGTTGAGGATCTCCTAAAGGAGATCAAGGTCTTCGACGGACCGGCCCTAAGAAAGATACGGGAATCACAGGGGATTACAATAGCGGAAATAGTTGCCGAAACCAACATCCGAGCCTGGTACATCGAATCAATCGAGCGGGAGCAGGTCGACGCCCTGCCGGGACGCATCTACCTAAAAGGTTTCCTCAAGCAGGTAGCGCAATATCTCAAGCTTGGCCCGGAACGCGTGGTCCGGGACTACCTGGGCAAAGTCGACGCGCAAAGCGCAAGCCCGGGAGAGTGATATGCCGCGTCAACCGGACCACCGTCGCGGCGAAGCCGGACAGGTTCCTCATTCGCTCTCGCCTCTCGTGCCTGCTGTCTATTGTCGTATTCAAACCCCGGTGATAATATCGGGGTTATGATTTCCGCCGCCGAAGTGCCCGTAAAGGGAGAAATAGCGGGGATTGACGTCGCCTGGTGCGCGGCCGACGGCCACTTCTTTACCGGCGACCCGGCGTGGCCGGTCTTCTTGCAGTGGCTGGAGGCGTTTAGAAGAAACGACGTTCCGAACCTGGTACTCCTCGGGGACATCTTCAACGTGTGGGTAGGGTTACCGGGCGCGATGACGCTGGAACAGGAAAAACTCCTTCGGATTCTGACGTCGCTCGTCTCTGAAGGCAAAAGGATCGTTTATCTGCTGGGCAACAGGGACTATTTCCTCGAAGGCGCCCTGGATCGCGCCGGTGTTCTGGCCCGCGAACGCTGGGAACTCGAAGCCGACTCGCAGCGGATAAGGTTTGAACACGGGGACCTAATCAACCACTCCGACAACAACTACCTGCGCTGGAGGCTTTTCTCGCGCTCAGCGACTTTGAGGTCGCTCGTCGAACACCTTTCCGCCGGATTCCAGCGGCGATTGGCCGAAAAACTGGAGGAAGGCATGACCGGAACCAATCTGGCCTATAAAAACTACGAACCTTCCGATGAGCTCCGCCTCTGGGCCGGAGAACTCAGAGAAAGCAAAATCGACCGGGCCGTGCTGGGACATTTCCACATTGACGCGGCGCGACGGATAGGTGGTTTGCCGGTAAGATTCGTACCACAATTCAGGGAAGAGGGACTGCACCTCAGGATAGACTCCACCGGAAGAGAGCGTCTCGAAGGTTTCACGAAGGGCTGAGCTAAAGAGCTATGGAACATCTTCCGTCTCACACGTCAGGTAGAAATACTGCGCCGTCGATATCCGGCTTTTAACGTAGTTGAAAAAAACGTAGTAGCTTTCGACCTCGCCGGCCCCGGTGCTTCCCAGCTTGCTTCCGGTGGTGCCACAGGCGACGAGGTTTCCCGACGCGTCGAAGAGCGCTATGGCAATGTGGACTCTCAATTTGGTTTTCCCGTAGTTCTTGACGTTTATGCACGCATCGTTCCTTCCCTTGATGTTCAGACGCCGTGGACCGATGAAACTCGGAATCCGGAATTGAATGTCCTGGACCGTCAAGTTGCCCACCTTGGCATTCAGCTTGATCCACCTCTCCTGAACAAAATCGTAGCGTTTGCAGTAGAACTTTCCCATAAAGGGCAGGGCTACGATGGTGAGTAGTAGAGCCAGAAAAACCTTACGCGCCATTTTTCTTACCTCCATCTAGGTCAACGCTTTCCCATTTCGACAAGAGCCCGTCCCAGTGCTCGCGCGTGGGCGAGAGAAGAAGCCCTGTCAGAAGCTGCCAAAGCGGAAGAAAGAGCAACTTCCATCCGGGACCTCCTCCGATCGCGGCAACGGTTACGGCTGCGAGTCCCAGACTCTCCCCCGCTCCGAGCAGGAAGAGGAGAGCCATGAAGATATATTGAACCCTTTCACCCCAGTTTTCCAGTCTTCTGGCTTCGATAGCTCCCCTTCCGAAGGCCACGCGCCTGCCTATCAGGACGCAGGCTACGCCGACAACCCCATAAAGGAGGGCGATGTCGGCCAGGGGGAGATGGATGGGTTTTTCCACCGGGTAGGTCCCGAAGCAGGCGAAGGCGTACAGGAATCCAGAGACGACGTAGATCCAGAAGATGTACCGGTAGGTTTTCATCCTCAGGTATAGAATCTTCAGATCCGATTCGGTAAGCGGTTTCACGGGATGTCCTCCCCGCTGAAGTCGTGAAGCGATCGATCGAAGAGGAATCTCGGTTCGACCGTTCGTAAAGCCGAGAGAATCGACCCCCTAACCTCGGGGTGCCGTTTGGCCACTTTCTCGATGAGCGCCTTCATTTGTGAGCGCTCGTGCTCTTTTGCCGAGCAGAGTCGGCAACCGCAATCAATCAGGGGAAACCCCCTCAGCGCGGCGTACTCCCTCATCAGGCTCTCCGGAACGTAAATAAGCGGCCGGATAACACTGACGCGCCCGTTCTCCGCGAGCAGTTTCGGTGGCATTGCCTTCAGCCTTCCGCTGAAGAAGACGTTCATCATTAGCGTTTCGGCAGCGTCGTCTAGATGGTGCGCGAGAGCCAGCCTGTTGCAACCGAGGGCCGCGACCGCTCCGTAGAGTGCCCCCCGCCTGAGCCTCGCGCACATCGAACAGTATGAGGACCCCGGACGCTTCTTCTCTTGGATTATCTCCAGGATGCGAGTTTTTTCGAGGTGAAAGTCAACGTGGCGTTTCCTGAGCCACCCCTCCAGGACATCACTCCTGAAGTTGGGACTCCCGTTGTGTACGGTCACGGCAAAAATATCAAAGGAGACCGGTGCCCTGGCTTTCAGCCTGAGAAGGACATCCAGCAGACCGAAGGAGTCTTTCCCACCGGAGAGCCCGACTGCGATCCTGTCCCCTTCCTCGATTAGCGAGTAATCGGCGACCGCCTCCCCCACTCTTCTTAGAAGCGTTCTCTCCAGACTGTGAGCGCTTCGAGCCGCATCCACCATGATTTAAGGATAGCACAACGACAAAGGCATTAGATCATTGAGCATTTGCTGCATGACATTCACCTGTAGCACAGCAAGCTGCCAACACTAATAAATACACTCATACCTGTCTAAAACAAGGAAAAAACTCATTTACACTATTATCAGAGGGCGATCTGCGGGCTGTATTTTGGTCGCTCCCGCCTATAAGAACCGATTCCGGTCTCGCTTCGCCCCTTCGACCCACTCAGGGCTTCGTTTGCCGGAATGACAGGAGGAAAAGGCGGCAAGGGGGCAGGGGAGAGGGGGAAGAGCAATTTTGAATTTTGAATGGAGGTACTATTTTCAATTTCGCCGTCATTCCGGCTTGTCCGGAATCTGATGGCCATGGCGCAACCGTGAAAACCGATTCCGGTCGCGCTTCGCCCCTTCGACCCACTCAGGGCTCCGCTTGCCGGAATGACGGGTGTAGCGGCCGATACTTGGTTGTGAGCTTGCCGAACGGCTCGAATCGGCCTGGGGATTGGGTGTCGGGGTTCCATGCCTCGTTGTTTAAGGTCTGCTTTTAAATCCGA
>Ga0114934_10003268_pt1 | contig 10159 bp, 12 predicted proteins | sample 4SBtaG_2_FD_99695 | JGI IMG/M metagenome (GOLD analysis project Ga0114934, IMG submission 99695) | Deep subsurface microbial communities from Kolumbo volcano to uncover new lineages of life (NeLLi) - 4SBTROV10_white metaG | ecosystem: Environmental > Aquatic > Marine > Volcanic ...
ATCAAAATGAAATTGTTGTGCTGCTTTTGAGAGTGTCTTAGTATACTTTGTATCAAATTCATCAATGCCGACTAGAGTAAAATTAACTCCCGCTTTTTCAAAATAGTAGTATCCCCAAACCCTTGCAACAGCATCACGAACACCATAAATAGTTAAAATCTTATCAACATATTTTGTATCTATGAGTGCAATTCTACCGGCTTGAGTGTTTTGAACTATAATTTCTGGAAGCGCTTTTAATGTAGCGTTTAATTCATATTTAATGGAGTGCGTTATGAAAAATATACAGGAGAGCAAAAATATAAGTATTGTAAAAATAGCTGCTATAAAAAAGTTTTTATGCCTTTCTCTTAGTATTGCATTTATTGCATATTCTATAAAATAAATATTCATAAATTTATTCAAAATTTTTTCTTCTTTATGACAAAAGAGGCTTTAGAATTCTCTAAAAGTGTACCATCATCTTTAAATGTCTCAAACACACTGCTCAGTGTTCTATGGCGTACATATTCTGTTTCGGAGTAAAAAGACAGATCAGGTAAGCCAGTTAGTTTTACAAAAAGGAAACTCTCCCCATTGCTACTTTTTTTGTGAGAATAGAGATAAAAAAACTCAAAACTCAAAATTAATATACCCGTTAAGAATATATATAAAAAACGGAGGCTTTTTGTATTCATCAAAGATTATTCACTATCTCAGCAGTGATATCTTTGAATTGTAAAACCTCTTTGCCTTTATGGTCCATATAAAAAGTTTTAGCACTCTTCTCATCTGTAAAAGGGATAAGTTCATTTCCCATAGGTCCATACACATCACTTCCAACTACATAGTAAGCTTCAAGCCCATCAATAACTTTTTGCGTATAATAGTCTCTTACTAACATCTCCTTTATGCCATCTTTATGCTTAAAGTAGTACTTCATCAAATCTTTTACGCCATCAAATGAGTAATGAGTATCTTCGTAAAAAAGTTGTGCTGCCCATTTTGGAAATTTATACACAAACATTCCGCACACTGGACATTTATCATTTTCATGGATATGCATCTCTCTAGGTTTTGGGGCAAGATCTTGGCGCTTGACCTCCCAAAGATAGAGTGTTACAGCTTCAAGCTGTTTTTTATTTTTAATTTTACATAGCTTGTCGTCGCCGATTGCTTTGAAGAGTTGATCAATATTTGCAAAGCTCTTGATGTCTATTGTAGAACATTTTTTTTCATAAATCTTTTTACCCATTGGATAGATTTTTTTTGTCTTTACAGATTCAGGATATGAAGAGTTAGCACTTAAAAAAGGAGTGAGAAGAGATGTTAAAAGAAGTATAAAGTGAATTTTTTTGAGAAACATATTGCAACCTTTAATTTGCAATATGGTATCAAAAAAGTGTTAAAAGAGTGTTAAATAGTTCGCAGTAACATAAGCCTACGCACAAAAAGTACTAGGAGTGTAACTGCTAAGATTTTAAAGTCTATCTCACTTGCTATATGAATATTTTCAAAAGTATCACTTTGTGTCGCTTCAGCACCAAGACTTTGCATTGTTAAAATCGTCGGTACATACACAGCACTAAAGAGAAGTGATGTAGCAACAACAACAAAAGCAGTTATCATAGCTATAGTGTCCCGTTGTCCAGTTTTATACATCATCGCTTCATAGATTACAACAGCAAATGCTAAAAAATATATCCAGTAACTAAAACGGCGAAATATCTCACCCATGATAATACCAGAATTATAATGATCTATCAACATACCAACCAATAGAGAATCAGTATGAAAAACAACTGGAGCAACATAGGCACCAAGAGTAAATACAGCACCGAATGATGATGCAAGCAATATCAAATAACCAAAATCTAGATAAATGTTTCGTTTCAATTTTTTATCCCTAATGTAAAACCCCTATCAAAATCACTTAAATCTTTATAGAAGTTTAATTTGCTGTACTCAATATCTTTTAAGTAGGATGATATTCTATCCTTTTGGTCATAACCCATCTCACATGTAAAAAAGTTAATCTTTCGATTTAAGACTTCATCAAGAAGTTGTTTAATTATTTCATCCCCTATCTTACCGCCAAAAAGTGCATTTTGCGGTTCATAAGCAAGATTGGATTCAAGTTGCTCATCATCTGCTATATAGGGTGGATTTGAAACTAAATAATCTATCTCTTCATCAACACACTCTAAGAGTGAACCAAGACGCAGTTCTATCCTCTCTTGGAGTGAAAACTTTTCAATATTCTTCATTGCAACATCCAAAGCTTTTTGTGAAATATCGACTGCTATAAACTTGGCATTTACATATGTAAGTGCAAGCATTACAGAAATAATACCGCTGCCCACACCAACCTCTGCAAAAGTTATAGGACTCTTTGTATCTGGATAATTTTTGAGTACCTCATCAATAAGAAGTTCTGTTTCAGGACGAGGAATAAGTGCACCTTCATCAATATAAAACTCTTGTGAATAAAAACTTACGCTATTAACAATATATTCAAAAGGCTCATTTTTTACCCTTCTTTTTATCAGTGCAAAAAAATCATCACTCTTTTGTATTTCACTCTCTTGATGAGTCATCAGCCACAGCTCATCTACATGTAAAAAATACATCAGTAAGAGTTGTGCTTCACGCGGAGCTCTTGGAATATGTGGAGCTAAAAGAGCCGTTGCCTCTTTTAAAATATCTTGAACGACTCTACTCACTTATATATCAACTCCAAGCTCTTTAAGACGCTCAACAACAGGTGGATGTGTGTAGTGAAAAAAGATATAGAGTGGATGAGAAAGTGGAAAACTTTTATTTTCGGTCACAAGCTTTTGCAATGCATTAGCAAGTTCAATACTTCCAGCAGATCCACCTAGTTTACTTCCCATTCTATCTGCCGCATATTCATTTGCACGACTTACAATACCCATAATAGGCATCATTATAAAACCTAAAATAGGCATAAAAAGCATTAGAAGTATCATAATGACATAAGGCTCTTTTGCAATACCTAATTCAAGATAGAGATCTTCAGGCAAATTTCCAAAAATTGCAAACATGGCAAAAAGCATCGCACCCACTAAAGCGATATTTTTATAAATATCACCATGAGCAAAATGGCCAAGCTCATGCCCTAAAACAGCCAAAAGCTCTTTTGTAGTAAGCTTTTCAATCAAAGTATCAAAAAGAACAACTCTTTTTGCCCTTCCAAAACCTCCAAAGTAAGCATTCAACCTTGAATCGCGTTTACTCGCGTCACTCACAAAGACTCCACTACTCACAAAACCTGTCTTCTCCATGAGTGATTGTATCTCACTATCTAAAGTTTCATCTTGCAAGGGAGAGAGTTTATCAAAAAACATGGCACGAAATGCCGGATAGAGCATATTTATCATAATAACAACTACAAAAATAAAAAGAAAACTCCATAACCACCACAAAGCAAATGAGGAGATAATTTCATAAACAGCCCACACAACAACCGACCCAAGCAAAAGAGTCATAATAAAAGAAATCAATCTGTCTTTTATAAACAATCCAAGGCTTGACTTGTTAAATCCAAACTTTTTATCAAGTACAAACTTTTCATAATAGGAAAAAGGAAGTGAGAGAAGTGAGTTTACTATGACAAAAGAGAGAACAATTGCTATATTTGTTAAAGCTTCATTTTGAAATACAATTGCATCTCCTAAAAAGGAGATACCAAACCCCATCCAAGCAATGAAAATAAGATAATCTACAAAAGAGCTCAGTATAGACATTTTCTCCTTTGCAACCGTATAATTTCCGGCTTTTAAAAACTCACCTGAAGAGAGTAAAACCGCCTCTTTTCTCTTTGCTTCATTGACATAACCTATCTGCATTACACTTGTATATATAGAAAGTAATATATATAAAGAGTAAATTCCTACAATTGTCATTAACATTTATGTGCCTTATTTAATTTACCAAAGTATATTTATCTTACTGGGAGAGTTTTTCCACTTGGAACAACATTTATCGCATCATCAGTATGAATTGTATCTTTTCTATTATCAAAAACAGTAGATGCTATGGAGTAAATAGCGCCTATTATCAAACCTGCAATAATTACACTCATTACAATTTTTCTTTTAGTACCTTTTAAATTATCATAGTCTTCTATGTTTTCTAATGTTGGTTCTTTCATTTGTAACACCCTTTTAAACTTTTTAGGTATTGTAACAAAGATGATATGCCAAAACTATTTTATTTAAATATTAATAGGACAACTTAAGTCTTTTTTTTAACTTATTGTTTCGTCATTGAAGTTATATGGAGAGAAGTTAAGCTACTAAGAGCTTAACATGAAGATTACTCTTTATCCCAATCACGGATAAGGTTATGACATCTAAAACATTGAAATTCCATTTTACTAAGAGCTTCTTGTGCTTTTAAATGACGGGTTATCATTTTTTCTTTTGGATCATTTAATTGTTTTTCTATCTCTTCTGCATACTTAACAATCAACTCACCGCTGTTTACTGCGATAGAAGATTTATATTGCGTCCCTTTTGGTAAACGCTTTATCATTTCATCTTGATTATCTAACAATGATTGAACATACTTTCTAAGTTCTGGCACTGCTCTTTTTAATGAATCTTGTTTATTTGCCAAGAAACCATATTGGATAGTGTTTACCAATCTTGACATTTGACTCATATCATTTTTCAAGTCACCTGCATTTAAAACAGATACAAAACCTAAACCAAGTAAAAAACTCACTAATGATTTTTTTAACATTTTATCACCCCTTTGATACTTTATACGCAACAATCATTGTACATATATATTATTTAAAACATGATTAAAATAATTAAATTTCAGCGAAAAAAAACAATTTTGTTACAAGAGATAATCAACGACTTTTGATTCAAGAGTTACAGCCCGTATCACCTCTAAAACTTTTAAATGTTCTGGATGGGTAGCATATACTTTTAAGTTCTCTTTTGTATCAAATTTACTATACAATGACAAATCAAATGCTCTTAGGGACTCCGAAAAGTTCACTCCAACCTCAATAGAATTGAGCTCATCTATAGAACTCTCTAAATTCTCCAACAACTCTTTTACTTTTACTATATTATCTCTTTTATTTTCCTCTTTAAACTGTAACATAACGATATGTACTACCATAAATTTTCTCCTTATAAAATTGATTTCCAAAAAAATTGTGCAATCATTGCAATAAAAAATATTCCTAACAGATTTAATATAAAACCATATCGTAGCATATCTTTTACATGTACAACTCCACTACTCATAGCTATAGCATTTGGTGGTGTGGCTATTGGAAGCATAAAAGCATAACTCGCGCATATAGTTGCTACCATCATAAAAAGTGTTGTATTGAGTCCCGCCTGTTCTGATACCGCATAGATAACTGGTAACATAATAGAAATCAACGCTGTATTAGAGGTGATTTCTGTCGTAAAAGTAATCATAAATGCAATTCCAATCAGAAGTATCAGTGGAGATAAATGCGTCATACTAATAAGATACCTTGCTACCTCATCTGCTAAACCAGTAACACCAAATGCTTTAGCGATAGAAAAACCTGCACCAAAGAGGAGTATTATGGCATAAGGAATTTTTTTATTGTCCTCATTCCAGTTCAGTATATTAAATGGTGGGAAAAACAATAAGAGACCAAATCCAAGCAATATTCCACTTTCACTCAAACCTAATCCACCCCAAAATGGCTTCATCGGTGCATTTAAAAGTAATAAAAACACCAGTGCAAATATGAGATACAGTACTTTTTTTTGTGCTATTGTTAAGGGCTGTATTGTAATATTCCTTTGAATTTTAATATCATTGGTACCTATACTCAGCAACATTCCCATACTTACAAGCATAACAATAGAGAGTGGTGCGACCATCCATATCCACTGAAAAAATGGTATCATTTCCATCGAGTGTTCTTCCATAATTCCAAGTAAAACCAAATTTGGTGGCGTTCCAATCGGTGTGATAATTCCACCGATATTCGCACCATATGCGATTGCAAGGGCAAGTCGCATTTTCAACTTCGCATCGTCTGTAATAAAAAGTGCTATTGCAATGAGTAGCAGTGTCGTTGTTGTATTTGAAAGAACAGAACTTAACAACCCAGATGTTAGTGCGAGTGAAAGGATCATACCTCTAGCAGTTGCAGGAAAAAGATTTAAAATCTTATCTGCAATATATACATGTAGCCTTGTTTTTTCAACAGCAATTGAGAGGAGAAATCCACCAAAAAACAGATAGATAATTGGATGTGCATAGTTTATGGTTGTTGCTTTAGTACTCAGTATACCCAATGCTGGAAAAAGAATAATTGGCATCAGCGATACGACACCTAAATGCAATGCTTCATTTGTCCATAATGTGACCAATAATGCTATCACAGCCAATAAAAATGCTTGCGTTTGATTAAAGATACTATTGGCTATAAAAAACATGATTGTGCCTACAAAGAGAGCAAAAAGTATTTTTTTATATTGCATAACTAGCCCTCAAGAAGGTCAATAAGACTTTTTTGAGGATTTTTACCCTCTAATACTTCATATACTTCTCTTGCGATTGGTAGATATAAATCTTTTTGAGAAGCTATCTCATTAAGTGCATAAGCAGTTCCTATTCCCTCTGCAACTTCTCCTAATTCTGTTAAGATTTCCTCCTGATTTTTTCCCTTTGCTAATCCAAGTCCGACTCTATAATTACGACTCATTGTCGAAGATGCCGTTAAAAAAAGATCCCCTGCACCGCCTAAACCTGTAAAGGTATCCTCTTTAGCACCAAATGCGACACCAAATCTTTGCATCTCCACAAGTCCACGAGAGATAAGGGCTGCCGCTGCATTTTTACCTAAATGTAAACCCTCACAAATTCCAGCAGCAATTGCAATAACATTTTTATAGGCTCCAGATACCTCTGCTCCAATAACATCTGTAGATACATACGTTCGAATAAAGTTAGGAAAAAGTTTAGATAAAGTATTTGCTAAAACTTCACTAGAAGAATTTATCACTAATGCTGTTGGCAGAGACTCAACCACTTCTGCTGCAAATGATGGACCAGATAAAAAAGCTATATTTTCATCTGGAACATACTCTTTATAAATTTCATTTAAAAATTTTCCTGTTGAAGCTTCTATACCTTTTGACGCAACAAGAATTTTTTGTCCATTAAAGACAAAATTTTCTTCTAACCATAAAGCCACTTGCTGTGCCGGAACGGTTATAACTAAAACTTCACACTTCAGTGCCTCTTCTAAAGAAACAAAATTCTCCAAATTTCTAGGCGTTCTTGAAGTTATCACTACATCACTATTTTGCCCCAAAGCAAAAGCTAAAGCCAAACCCCATTTTCCGGCTCCGATAACAGCTATTTTCATTTTCTTCCTCCTAACAATTTTTCAAACTCTTTTAAATCCTCTTCATATCCTACCGTAACAAAGATATCACCATTTTTGATAGTATGATGTTTTGCCTTTGCTGAATAGATAAACTCTCCGCTCATATCTTCGTGAATCACAGAGAGGACTATGACGCCATATTCTCTACTCCACTCTATATCACCAGGAAATCTATCACTGAAAAACGCTTCATTTTGTATCTCTATTTGTTTAATCTTCAAAGCACTGTTTTCATATAAAATATTATGCAATACTCTAGTAACGATAGGTTTCTTCAACATATCCGTAATAATATTTGCCGTTGTTTCAACAATAGGAATTACTTTACTTGCCCCTGCCATCTGTAGCTTATTTGCATCCTCTTTATTATTGGCTAATGAGATAATAGTCACATCTTTAAAAGCCGAGCGTAAAGAGAGCGTTAAAAATATATTATTTGCTTCACTGCCTAGAGCACAAAATATCATAGAACTTTCCAAATCACTTCTTGCTTCTATCTCATCCCAACGATCACTCAAATCAAATTTTTCGATTTTAAAACCAAAATCATTTTCTGCACTCTCTTCAACATCATTGAGACTATATATGATTATGTCTTTGTATTTATGGGAGACATTTTTTGCTATCTCAATTCCATATTCGTTATATCCAAATATAAGGGCACTACTGTGTTTCATTTTCTATCCCTCACTTTTGTTAAAAGATACTTTGTGAACTCTTTTATAAACATATAGTTTCCTATCACAAGCAGATAATCTCCTACTTCTAGCAGTGTTTCATCTATAGGATTAAAGAAAAATCTATTTTTTGATTTCTTTTGAATTCCAAGCAATACTACCCTATATTTTATATTGTCTAACTCTGAAACAAAAGCAAAGTTTTGCAGTACTCTCTCTGTGATAGCTATCTCTTCTATATTAATAACACTATCATCGGAACGCAACGCATGAATCACCTCAAATGCAACAGGTTGCCCCACATATTCACGAGCGACTAAACCAACAAACTCTTTATCATAAAGAACTTCATTGACTCCCGAGTTCAACATCTTTACTCTGTTTGAATGGTTCATCAATATTGACATGATATAAACATCTTTGTTGAGTGAGCGTATAGTCAGAGCGGTATAGACATTTTGAACATCATCTTCACGCAGACACAATATAGCATTGACCTGCGTGTTCATTTTTACATTTAATTTTTTATAGCTATCCACACTTCCAGGATTATAATTCAAAGCCAAAAGTCCATCTTTTTTTGCATTATTAATTCTCTCTAGATTTTCATCTAGGACAACAATATTGAATTTTGCATAAGTAAGTTTTTTTGCAAGCTCTTTTGCAATATTTTCATAGCCGCATATAATATAGAGTCTATCAAGTTTAGAGACATCTTGGATACTTTTGTCCTCTTTAATATCCTCTATCTCTTCAGTAAACGCCGATACGAAAAGAGATGTAGTAAATGCAAGAACAGAAATCCCCGAGATAATAACTATAATAGCAACAAATCGCCCCTCCGAACTCACAGCTACTACATCCCCATAACCAACAGTGGAGATAGTTACAATAGACCAGTAAAAAGCATCATAGAGTGTTTTTATCTTCGTATTTGGATCATTTGTTTCCATAACATAGATAAGTACAGAAGAGACAAAAATAACAATAATTGCAAACATTGCGAGCGCAAAAAACTCAAACTTTTTTGTTGTTAGGATAGAAGCAAAGGTATGAAAATTTTTTGCATATCTAAAGAGCTTAAACATCCTAAACAGGATAAAGATACGAAGCAGTCTTAACTCATGGAAAAAAGGTAAAATGGCAAGCAGATCAATAATAGCTTTAATGGAAAGTATATATTTTAATTTGTCTTTTATAACTCTCTGAATTACAAAAGATAAACTAAAATTTTTACCTAACAAATCACTATATTCATCTTGATTGATGATAACTTTGCTTATACTGCTATAAATCCAAAGTCTCAAAATATACTCTACAAAAAAGATGAAAGAGATAATATAGCTATTGAAGATATTTAGATAATCATGCACATCTTTTTTAACTTCATATATCAAAATAGAGACACTAGAGAAGATAAGCAGAATCATAAAGATATCAAAATATCTTTTATATTTATAGTCATCATTTTCTAAAAGATTAGAGAAAAATCGCCTTTTTTTTTGATACCATACAGAAGAGTTTAAAAAGTATGCAGCATCAATTACAAGGCGATTCAAAGTTTTCATTAGCCAAGCTTTGTTTTTAATATCGCGTTGACTGCCTGAGGATTTGCACTTCCCTTACTCGCTTTCATCACTTGCCCGACAAAAAAGCCAAATAGCTTCTCTTTCCCACCTTTGTATTGCTCAACTTTTTCAGGATTTGCAGCTATAATCTCATCACAAATAGCTTCTATAGCACCTGCGTCAGTTACTTGTTTAAGCCCAAGTGTATCAATAGCACTATCAACATCAACATCATTTTCCATTAAATAATCAAGTACCTCTTTAGCCGCTTTTCCGCTAATAGTCTGATCTTCAATTCTTTTTACTAAAAATCCGAGTTTTGCAGCATCTACAGGAGTGTTTGAGATATTCATGTCACCTTTAAGTCTTGCTAAAAGTTCAACACTAAGCCAAGTCGTAGCATTTTTAGCAGTGATTCCCTCTTGCATCATCGTCTCAAAAAAGTGAGCCATCTCTACAAGTGAAGTGATAACATTTGCATTATATTGATTCATACCATATTCACGCATAAA
>Ga0114934_10003269_pt1 | contig 10157 bp, 7 predicted proteins | sample 4SBtaG_2_FD_99695 | JGI IMG/M metagenome (GOLD analysis project Ga0114934, IMG submission 99695) | Deep subsurface microbial communities from Kolumbo volcano to uncover new lineages of life (NeLLi) - 4SBTROV10_white metaG | ecosystem: Environmental > Aquatic > Marine > Volcanic ...
AATATATATAAAAAATAGGCGAATCATTAATAAAGTCAAGGCTTTTGACTCGTATCAAACTTTGTGCTTAACCGAAAATTTTGTGTTTCGAAATCGCCTACTTTTCATATACGTATCCATTACGGGTAATAAAATAAAACTCATCCCAAATTAAAAAAATAAAATGGATAAAGAATTAATAAACTCGATTAAAGCAGGAACAAAAATTATACAAATTATTAGTTTCGAGACATTAAGAATTCACGCAGCATTGATAAATGCTTCTAATGAATTAAACCGTGAATTATTGATATGGGACAGAGTTGTCGGAATACAACAATGGGATAAAGAAAATAAGAAGTTCAATGAACCGGAAGGAAATGAGAACCCTGCGACTATTTTGAATTTTTTTAACGAAGAAAAAACAAAAAATGTAATTCTTCTTTTACAAGATTTTCACCCTGACTTAACCGAAGATAAACCTAAAATTATCAGAACATTAAGAAATATTGCACTTTCAAACAATAATAATAAAACATTAATTCTTAGCCAGCCACATCACCAGTTGCCGAAAGAATTGGAAAAAGAAGTTCAAATTATAGAACTACCTTATCCTACTTTTGCAGATATTAAAGCAATTTACAGAAAAGTCTGTAATGAATTTAATATTACCCAAAAAGAACCTGATGACGAACTGATTAATGCCGCTCTTGGTCTAACAATTATGGAGGCAGAACGTGCTTTTGCAAAAGCGTATATCGAAGACGGAGAATTGACTGCATCGCAAATTCCTATTGTTATTAAAGAAAAAGAAAGTATAATCAAAAAAAGTGGTTTTTTAGAATATTACCACCCAAAAGAAACATTACAAGATATTGGTGGATTGGCTAATTTAAAAGATTGGCTACAAAAACGTGGTCGCGGTTTTGATAAATCAGCAAAAGAATTTGGATTGGAAACGCCAAAAGGTATCTTACTTCTGGGTATTCCCGGAACAGGAAAAAGTTTGACAGCAAAAGCAATTGGTAGCGAGTGGCAGTTTCCGTTACTGCGTTTAGATATGGGTAAAATTTTCGGCGGAATTGTAGGCGAAAGTGAGCAAAATATTCGCGGAGCATTGAATATTGCAGAAGCAATTGCACCGTCTATTCTGTGGATTGATGAAATTGAAAAAGGAATGTCCGGTATTTCTTCTTCCGGTAGCACCGATGGTGGGACTACTGCAAGAGTTCTCGGAACTTTTTTAACTTGGATGCAGGAAAAAACAAAACCGGTTTTTGTTGTAGCAACTGCAAATAATATTTCGCAATTACCGCCCGAATTATTAAGAAAAGGTCGTGTTGATGAAATATTTTTTGTCGATTTACCAACCGAAAAAGAGCGTGAAGACATTATAAAAATTCACATAAAACGAAAAAATCGTAAGCCCGAAAAGTTTAATATAAAAGAACTTGCCAAAGTTAGCAAAGGTTTTTCCGGTGCAGAATTGGAAGAAGCAGTAAAAGAAGCAATGTTTCAGGCATATGATAAAGCAGAAGATGTTACAACCGAAGATATAAAACAAGCAATTAAAAAAACATTTCCGCTTGCTAAAACGATGAGCGAAGTTATTGACAATATGCGTAAATGGGCAAAAAGCAGAGCAGTAATGGCATCAGCAGAAGAAGCAGAAAAATTAGAAATTAAAGAAGATGAAAAAACGCCTAAACTAAAACAAGAACAATATAATAATCCTTTTATAGATTAAGAGATGATACATTATTTTCTAAATTTGCCAAAGGATTACGATTTAACTTTTAAAAAAAATATCAGTGTTTCAAAGGCAATTATGCACACTGCAAAAAATGCCTTCAAGCCATTTTCGGAATATCTAAACACTTCAATAAAAGCCCTTTACAGGAAAGAAGACATAAAAGCAAAATGGAAAAAAGTTAAACAAGACGATTTGGTAGAACTACAAATAATCGGTGGCTTATATGAAATACCAAAAACAACTAAAATAAAATTATTAAATGTAGAAAAAGGCATATATAAGATTATCGGAATAAAAGACAAAGATTTTGATGAGCCTATAATTTATTGGGTAAATGGACAAAAAAAGAAAATTTCAATTTCACAAAACAATTTTATTTCTACCGATAAAGTTAAATTGCCTTTTGAATACGAAAAATTTGAAAAAATAACTTGGGCTGGTGAACCATTAAAACTTGAACCAACCTGGATTGTTCTAAAAACTAACGACGAAATTTCTCAAAATGGTAAAATATTCAAAGTTAAATCAATACAAAATAACTTAATAGAAATATCCGGCATTTTAGACAGTTCAAAAATTTCATACAATAATAAATCTATTGATTTTGAAATTATATCTAAAAATGAGTTGCCAAAAAATTGTAAAATCATAAAAGAAGAAGAAAGTAGATATATTGTTTATTCCGAAAATTCAAAAAACAATAATCCAAAACTTTACAATTTATTACACAAAGAAAATCTGAAATTTGAAGACGGCTCAAAATTCCACGCAGAACCACATGAAAATATGACTTTTAAAATTTCGGATAATTCTATAATTGGTAAAAGAGTTGTTTGTGATGGTGTTAAATTCACTATTAAAGACCTTAAAAATAACAACAAAGACCAATTTTGGATACAACTCGAAGAATTAGACGAAGCCAATGATGATATACCCGGATTTTCACCATTGAAATATTTTTTTGATGATGCTATTTCTATAAAAGATGATGCAGGAAATGAATATTCTTTATTTCAAGGTATTGAAAGTGAATACAAACTTATTTTAAAAGAAAAGGGTAGTAAAAATAAATATCGTTTTCCAAAGGGTAAAATTTTACAAGTTCAAGTAAACACTTATCAACTTCGTAAACAATTAGAAGCCGTTTTAACGCTTCAAAATATGCCGGTTGGCGAACATTCAAATTTAATCAAATTGTTTGAAAACAGACAACGAGTTCAATGGCACGAACCAAATAAAATAAATGAATTTGACTGGATAGTTTTGACAGATGACAACAGAAGCGGAGTAAAAGAGCAACGAAATTTTGTAAAACGAGCAATGGAAACGCCTGATTTTGCTATTCTTGAAGGTCCCCCCGGCTCAGGTAAAACAACTGTAATTTTAGAATTAATTTGTCAGTTGGCTAAACAAGGCAAACGCATTTTACTTTGCGGTTCTACGCACGTTGCTATTGATAATGTGTTGGAACTTTTGCACGAAAAGCGAAACGGAGAACAAACGTTGATACAAAAATTTAATATTTTACCTGTTCGCATTGGTGATGAAAACCGTATAAACGAAAATGTAAGCGAATTTCAAATTGATAATTTAATTAAAGACAACCAAATTTCACAAGATTTATTACTTGATGTTGCAAATTTGGTTTGTGGAACTACGATTGGAATTTTACAACACCCACATTTTAAAGGTAGAAAACAAAAATCGTTTTTTCTCAAAGGCGAAAGAAAGACATATTTTGATGAACCAATTATCCCTGATTTTGATTATCTAATAATTGACGAAAGCAGTAAAACAACTTTTCAGGAATTTTTAGTTCCCGCTTTGTATGCAAAAAAATGGATACTTGCAGGCGATGTAATGCAACTTTCACCTTTTACCGATAGAGATCAAATTGTTGCTAATTTGGAAAGTTTACAATTAAAAGATGGTAAAACGTTGCCCAAAGAATATCAATTAGCTGTATTTTATTTACATAAAGTTTTGGAAATTATAAGGTATGCAAAAAATAAATTTGTGTTGCCGCTTCCTCAGCAAGTTATGATTGCATTTTTTTATGAGTTTAATTTCAGAAAAATTGAAAACAAAAAAATTGCAATTTTTGATGATAAAATTTCGAAATTAGAACTCACTGCAAATGATGTAATTATTATAGATGAAAATATTTTAAAAGAGAATTTACATAACCTACCCGAAACCCACGCAATTTTACGTTACGAAAATTGGCAAACTTCTGAACATGCTTTTATTCATAATAATTGGCAAAACAAAGGCAATAATTTTAAGTTGAGAATTAAAGGTAAAGAATTAGAAAATAGTTTTGAAATTGTCGAAAATACAAATCAATTTTTAAAAGAAAAATCGTGGGCAGAAGAAATTGCGTGGAGAATTGACCGCGAACATCAACTAAGATTATTAGGCGAAAGCAAAACAAAAAATTACCGAAAGGCAATTGAAGAATTAATTCCGCTTTCTTTGAATAAAGAATATATTGAAACTCGCATTAATACTATTGCAACCATTGCATTTCCTTCTATTTTAGAGAGTTTGATAAAAGGTGTTCCTGCACGTTTCAAACAAACAGTAACGACCATTTCAAAGGGTTTTAACCAACAAGAATTAAAACATCGCCGAACTGTTTTAACTTATCAACACCGTATGCACCCCGAAATTTCAAAATTTCCGAGGGAGCAATTTTATAAAAAAGAAAATGCTTTATTGGATTTAGAGAATCCGAAACCAATTGACCAACTTCGCCAATGGAATTATACAAGATACACAAAACGAAGTATTTGGATTGATGTAAAAGGAAAAACAGTTAAAAATTATAACGAAGACGAAGCCAAAGTTTTAATTTCAGAACTTGAAAAATTTATTGAATTTGCCGGAAACAACCAACAACCTGAAGGCAAAGAATGGACAGTAGCTTGCCTTACATTTTACAAAGGACAAGAAGCAAGAATTAGAGAACGTTTACAAAAACTAACTGGCAGAGAAAGTGCATTTTCAAATTTTAATATTGAAAAAAATAGAGAAAAAATTAACATAAAACTACATACTGTTGATAAATTTCAAGGACACGAAGCCGATATTGTATTTCTCTCAATGGTTCAAACACACAGGGATGGTTTTATGGACAATCCAAACCGTTTGAACGTGGCAATAACCAGAGCAAAATTTCAACTTGTAATAATCGGCGATTACAACTATTTTGCTCAAAAAAGTCATTCAGACGATTTAAAACAATTAGCATTAAATACCAAAGTTCAGCAATTATGAAAGCTACTTTAACAAAAAAGATACTAATAAAATCTGCAACAGCATACCTTGTTTTTGAAAAGGAACAAGAACGAAAAGATATTCAAAAGTTTTTGAATGGAGAAGAATTTGAAGACGAAACAATTAATAATCGTGTAAAAGAATATTTGCGAAATTTGCGAATAATTGATGAAAACCATATTTCTACCCCAAAAGGCGATAGAATTAAACGAACAGGTAAAATGTTTGTGCGTGAAGAAGGTAAATATAAAATTTGGTTCGCTGAAAATGATAATTTTCTCGGTACAAAAATTCTATATTTTGAACATATAGCACCAAGAGAAAACGAACGAGTTGATATTTTAAATGTTAATTTTCAGGAAGAAAATTATTTTTTACCGGTTAATGACAATGAATTTTCAGATTTAAAACTGATTATCAATAATGAAATAGCAGGTCAAATCAATAAAACAAACGATGCGATAAATTTATCTTGGATTTGGGAAGAATTGGACAAATCTCATTATGTTTTTGTTGGAAAAATAAATGGAAATAACATAAAACCACAACCAATAAATTCAGATAAGGATTTAAATGAATTTATTTTTAAAATTTTTCCTGATTGGGATAAAAAACATAACCGTTTAAAAAAACACTTCTCAAAACTTAAAAATGACAGCGAAAGAATTAATTTTGTTACAAACTATAATTGTAAAAATCAAATAGGTTTTGATACAATTGAATTTTTTGAAATTCCGATTATGCCTTATGATTCCAAAGATGCTATAAATTGGCGTAATTGGCTTGTTGAACAAGAACTTAATAAGGATTATTACCTGAAATATGATTTTGGAAATCTTATAAAAACAATAAATAGAAAAGAAGGGTTTAATGCATATTCAAATTCATTAGATATTCCTGAACTTGAAAATTATAAAAACGAAATTTATGACAAAGACCGCTCAAAACAAAGCCCTGCATTTTGGCATTTAGCTGCACCAAACGACCTTAACCCTGATATTTCAATTAAATATTCAGACAAAACTCTTGATTTTCCGATAGGAAAACAAATTACATTTGAGCAAATAACAAAAGAATTAAAAGCCAATACCAATCATCAAATCAATGCAGTTTTTTATTACGACAAATTTGTAAATAATCGCAAACAACAAAAAGCAATGAAAGCATTTTTTGATTGTTTCGAGTGTCCTACTAAATTTTTAATTACAGGCAACAAGCAAAACCGAAGCGATTTTTTACAAAAAAATGCAAGCGAAATAAACCAATATTTTTTAAATCAAGTTTTTACTAATAGCAAACCCCAGCATAACAGATATATTATTTTGTGCGAGAACAAACAAAAATATACGGTTTGGCAAATGCCATCTTCAATTGATTTTATTCAATTTACCGACAAATTTATAAAACCAAATTCAGTTGGTTCTATAAAAGATAGTTCATCTTATAACCGTGTAAAAATTGAAATGCTAAAACCAGAATTACGAACCTTTGTTGAAAGCAAAATATAATGGAAAAAACAAAAATACAGCCGATTGCAAAGTCTAAAACGATTGACTACGGAGATAAAACGATTGAACGCTTTTGGTTAAATAGAAATAAAGAATACAAGCCTGAAACTGAAGATAATAGAAAACCCTTTACAGAAATGCTTGCTAATGTGCAAGACAGCGTAATTTGTATTCAAACAGAGCAAATTGATGATGCAAAACTTATCACTGAAATATTTAACGCAAGTAATCGAAGAAACCGAATATACATTTTTACAAACAAAAAACCCGAAAGATTAAAAAAACTAACAGGTTCTTGTTTAATTAGATACGGATCTAAAAATATCGGTTCTTTCATTTTAATAAATCCAAATTCAAACAATTCGCAAGGCATTTTATTTACAGCCCCTTTTCTTGAAAGTAGTTTTGCAAGTAGCAATATTGCATTGGAATTAGATAAAAATCAAATAAATACATTATTTCGCTTTTTCAGTTATAATTTTTGGAACAAGGCAACTCACGAAATTATTGACAATTTTGAAACTGCAAAACACGTATCAGAACCGCCTTTGGATTTATTACCAAACATTAACGACTTTTGCGATTTTGATTTTGTTAAGCAAAAAATTTCAGAACAAACTGATAATTTAATTTTCACAGTTCCGAGAATAGAAACCAATCATATAGTTGATTTAAAGAAAATTACAAATTCAAAATTTTTCACAAATTTTCAAAACAACGATTTTGAGTTACTACATTCTATTGAAAGAAATCAAAATCAAATTTTTGCAAATCAAAATCAAATCAATTTGAGATTAATTATTTCCGACAAAAATGAAAGTTGGTTAATTCCCAAAACTCATATATCAAGCGAAGACAACATTTTTGCTCTGCTATTAAATGATTTACAAAAAAGTAAACTTACAAAAATGATTGACGTTCTTTTTGAAAACGCTAAATACGAGTATCATTTTTCAAAATACAGAAAAGAATTAGTAAATAGCAATATTCGTTTAATTTCGGATTTAAATAATGAAATTACTATCAAAGAATTAGATAAAAAAAATGCAGACGATATAAATTCTACCGAGTTTTTTGAAAAATCAATTTTTGAAAACCAAGAACCGATATTTGCAGACGATAATATTTCTTGTAAAATTGAATATAAATGGAATATTAACCCATTTTATTTGCCTCAAAATGCTAAAAAAGCAAAAATATATGAAGATTGGCAAAACGTGGAAACTGAATTCCAAAATATTTGTAGTCAATTAGAAAAATCAATTTCTGAAAGTGAAAACAAAAATATTACAGAAAAACTAAAACGATTTTTTCTTGGTAAAAAACAAACACTTTCTAAATATAACGATGAACTTAATAAATTGAAAACGTTAAAATTATCGGATTTAGAAATTTCCAAAAGAAAAGAAGTTGTTACGCAATTTAATACTCTTATAAAAAATGTTTCAGCAAATATTTTGGAAATTGACACAGAAATAAAAAAATCGGAAATTGATACTGAAATAGAGAAACTTAAAGATGATTTAGAATTAAAAAAAACAGATTTAGAAGAGTTTATAAAGACAGAAGAGCAAAAATTAAAGGAGAAAGAAGACAGCAAACAACAAAATATTAATGAATTTTTAAAAAAACATGGAAAAAATGAAGAGGAATTAGGATCATTTAAGGCTGAATTAACACAAAAAGCGGGAAAGAAAAACAGAAAGAAAAATCCAAAAGAAGCCGAAGATGCTCAAAAAATATTAGAAGAATTACAAGAAATAGAAGGTTTTAATTTTAGGAACAAATTTGAAGAAAAAAAACAAAAGTTTGAGAAAGATATAAAAAAAATTGAGCAGGAAATTGAACGAAAAGAAAAAGAAAAATCAAAAATTGGTGATGAAAAAGAGCAACAGATTTCTTCACTTGATAATTTAATTTCGGGTAAAGAAAACAAATCAAAAAATCAAAAATCTGAATTTATTATTCCTGAAAACTTATTAACTTTACCTAAAGTCGGTGATTTATATGAACAAGGTAATCAGAAATTTTTAGCAATAGAATTTTGGGAAGATTATGAATTCGGAAAACAGGAAGCAGAACGTTTTAATGCAAAACTTTGTGCAAAACCTTAAAAAAATAAAATATGGCAGAACAAACTATAGCAATTGAAATTGACGAAAACGGCAAAATAAAAGCCGAAACTGAAGGCATAAAAGGAGAAATGTGTCTTGATGAGCTTCAAAAACTACTGGAAGATTTTGGGGAATTACAATCGGTTAATAAAACCGATGAATTTTACCAAAATCAAACAATTAACGTAAATAATAAAATTCAAAACAAAAAACTATGAGTGCAGTAGTAAAAACCATAACGCCATTTATTAACAAAGAAATGCTATTGCAAGCACTGGATTGTCTGAATTTTAAATATAAAATCAAAGGAAACGAAATAGTTACTGAACGTGTTGATTATTATGGTAATCAAAAATTTGTTTTTGTAAACGGTCGTTATCAATTTCAACACGACAGCAGTGCTAATAAAACTGATTATCCTTGGCGAAATCTAAATGCTAAAGATTATAAAACAGTTAGCAGTTTTCTCGAAGCCGTAGAGAAAGAATACAATCGCATTTATGCCGAAAAACTTGAAGAATTGGAGCGAATACGCCAAGAACAACTCGCAGAACAAGAACGAATTAGATTAGAAGAAGAAATGAAACGAATTGAACAAGAACGAATTGCTTTTGTAGAAAAACAAAAACAGACAATTATTCAAAAAGCAAAAGAACAAGGTTACAGTGTTCAAGAGAAAAAAGTAAACAACAAAATAAAACTAATATTACAAAGGAATACATATTAAATGAATATTGCACATTTAGAAGAATATAGTTTTATTTACGGCCCAGGTTGTCGCTATGTAATTTGGGTTCAGGGCTGTTCAATTCATTGCAAAGGTTGTTGGAACAAAGAAATGTGGAGTTTTGAAACCAAAAAAGAATTTTCGGTAAATGAATTAATAAACAGAATTTTAAAAGAAAAAGAATTTATTGACGGAGTAACAATTTTAGGTGGTGAACCTTTTGACCAATACAATGAACTTTTAAAACTATCAAAACATATTCACGAAAATGAATTATCGCTGATTTTATACACTGGTTACGAAAAAGAAGAATTAAAAAGTAAAAATTATTTAGAAATTGTGAATTATATTGATATTCTGATAAGTGGCAGATACAATGAAAAATATAGAAATATGCAATTAGGATTAATCGGTTCATCTAATCAAACAATCGAGTTTTATTCAGATAGATATTGTCAAAATGATTTATCTGAAACAAACGAAGTAGAAATAACAATAGCAAACTCTGGTAAAATAGAATTATATGGATACCCAGAAAACAATAAAAAATACCCGTAACATTGTATATGCGATAATTGGGCATTCGTGGAAACTTGAAGCATAGTGCAAGTAAATTACATTTTACGTAATTGAAACGTAAGTCCCTTGAAATCTCGCAACTACGCATATACATTTCCGTTAATCGGCAATTCCGCTTCGCGGAAGTTCAGTTGCTACGTCCCTCCTAAGGAGGGACTCTCGCCCCTGAACTAAATTGCCGATTAACAGGTCGCTAAACCAAATTGCTAATGCATATT
>Ga0114934_10003271_pt1 | contig 10154 bp, 3 predicted proteins | sample 4SBtaG_2_FD_99695 | JGI IMG/M metagenome (GOLD analysis project Ga0114934, IMG submission 99695) | Deep subsurface microbial communities from Kolumbo volcano to uncover new lineages of life (NeLLi) - 4SBTROV10_white metaG | ecosystem: Environmental > Aquatic > Marine > Volcanic ...
GTCATAATGGCTTCAAGGAGGTTTTCTCCTTTAATGCCCGTCCCGGAATATTTAGGCAACGTAATTCCCCATTTGCCTTCGATTCCCGTTAAAACATTGTCCAGCGTGGCAATGGCACCAGATGTATCGCCTGTAGCATACTGAGCCTCAGCTATAATAAACTGCATCTCTTCCCAGGTTACAAATTCGGATGACCAGCTTTTCGAGCCATACGTCTCAGGGTTCAAATAGCTGGCACCGGTATTTCCTTCGCCCGGGTCGGAACCGCTGTACCCGCCATTGGCGTCCTTTCCAAAATAGATCTCAAGGCGCGGATCATTTCTTTCTTTTAAAAGATCCACCAGAAATTTTCCGGCGCGTGCGTAACCCGAACGGCCATCTTCCAATTGATACCAGCAATTTTCTTCATCGGCCGTCTCCGAATGCTTCGATTTAAAATTATCCGCATCCGAAGCGATGCCCTGTTGGGCTTCCGCCATGGCTTTTGCATAGTTGCCTGCATCCACTTCAGCCCATTCCAGATAAAAACGGGCTTTTAGCGAATGGGCCAAAGCAATCCATTTGGCGGCATCTCCGCCGTAGTAATGGTCTGCAGTCGAAGTTAAATACCCTTTCCCCGTCTGCAAATCTTCAATCGCGGAATCCAGTAATTTCTGCAGAGAAGCATACACATCGGACATTTTGTCCAATTTCGGGGTATCTGAGGTTTCGACTTCGGAATAGGGAATATCGCCCCACAAACTGGCTGTGGTCCCCATGTAAAAGGCCTCGAGGACTTTTGCTATTCCCTCCATTTTCATGTTTTTCTTTTCCAGGGCTTTTTTCCGAAGTTTTCGAATATCCACCAAACCGGCGCCGCCATATGCACGCCGCCATTCCGGGCCGAAAATGGTTTCGCTTACCTTATAATCGCCAAAATTTTCAAACGTCAAAGCCGTGCCGGCCATTTGCTGCATCCACATGCTTACCAACCAGGCATTGAAATCTTCATAATAAAGAAATGAATTTACCTCGATTGCCGAGAGCATGCTTTCCATGGGCACGGTTGTGGCAATATTGGGGTTATTGCTTAATTTTCCGCCGGTAAGATTTTTCTCGCAGCCAACAAACAGACCGGCAAGAAACAAGAACATTATAAGTAAAACTGCTCGCTTTGTCATTGTATTCCCTCCTTCACTCTAATAATTAAAACGAAGCGTTAAAACATAGGATCGGGTGTTTGGCATATTAAAATAGTCCATTCCCTTTGCGCCGGTCATATTAAGATTCGTTTCCGGATCAATGCCCGTGTATTTTGTCCAAAGTTTAAGATTTCGCCCGCTCAGGCGAATGTCAATGTCACTTAGTCCCATTTGTTTTATGAAACGATGACGGAGGGTATATGCAATTGCTACTTCGCGCAATCGAACCAGACTGGCATCTTCGATAAATTGGGAAGAGACCCTACTACCATTGCCCTTGTACCAATTTTGATCCAGAACTACGGATTTCCCCGCGCCGGGGCCGTAGCCATCGAATTTCTTCGTGGTACCCCGTTTCTCTGTTTCTGCGTGGGTTCCAAACCCAATCAGTTTCCCTTTTGTCCCGTTCCAGACACGTCCACCGTGCCGAATATCCAGAAAGGCAGAAAGCTTGATTTTCCCCAGAAATGTAAATTCATTTCGGATTCCGGATGTCCATTTGGGATTGGGATCTCCCAGAAATCGGAACTGTGTGTCGCCAACAGGATATCCATCTTCATCAAGGAAAAGAGAGCCAGCCGGTGCATTTGGATAGGCTTTATCAATATTGATGGTTGTTCCATCCTTTAGTGTGTAGTTAATTCCTCTTCCAAATCGGATAAAATCTGTTCCATAGAATTCTCCGATTGCATATCCTTCAGCCGCCACGCTGGCAATATTCGACCAACTCATGTAGCTGATCATATTCGACCCCTTAAGACTGACACATTGATTTTTATTGGTTGCCCACAAAATCCCCATATCCCATGAGAATAATTTTCGCTTAACGGGGCTCATGTTCAAATCAACTTCCCAACCTTTATTCTCGATAACAGCGCCATTAGCAGTTTTCGTGCTGTAGCCAGTGGAAGGAGGCAATGGGACCCGAAAAATTACATCTTCTGAGCGCGATTTGTAATAGGTCAAATCTAAGCCAAGGCGGGAATTTAAAAAACCAAGGTTGGTACCCACTTCAAATTCCTTCGTGCGTTCGGGCCGCAAATCTTCCGCTGGGGCAATGGAACTGGAGTAAAATCCACCCACGTTATCATACATGCCTGCATTTAATGTTCCCGTCCAATAGCCGCTTCGCATTCCCGAAATAAAACCAGTAGTTGTGGAATACACAGCCGGCTGGATTCCCGCTTCTCCATAGGCCATTCTCAGCTTTCCAAAATTGAAATAGGGAATGCGCGGCAAAAGGCTGAACTTTGTAAACTCCCAGGCTGCACTGTATTTTGGAAACCAGTGCCGCCGCTGATTCGCGCCGAATGTGGACGATCCGTCATTTCTAAGGGCTGCGGTCAAATACAATTGTTTAAATAAATCAAAGGTGCCTTGTCCGAAAAAAGATTCAGTTTGAATTAAGTATTCATATTCATATGAATTTCGGGTTACCGTGTTTTCCAATTGATAATATTTTGGGGTAATGAAAATATCGCCTGTTGCATCCAAATGATGGTATTCCCTTCGATTAAAATTGTACCCGGTCATAAAGGTTCCGGATAGGCTGTTACTAATTCGTTTCAGATACTTCTGCAAATTCAACGTCGCAACCAGGTTATTGTCAACTTCGTGGAAAATGTAGTTTCGTCGCAACATACTTCCATCTCCGCTATTTGCCGTGCTGCTGACCGGATTGACTCGAATGCGGTTGTCTTCTGAATAATCTGACCCCAGGGTGTAAGTAACATTTATCCAATCCAGAGGGTCGTAGTCAAGCGTCAGATTTCCGATGGTTCGTCCAACCGCGCTGTTGTTGATTTTCTCAAAAGCGGAAAAATAGGGATTGTCATATTTTCGGGATTTCCGCAACACAGTAGGTGTGCTGTAGCGATATGAACGATGCAAGCCGGTAACTGGATCCCAATACGGCCAATTATTAAATTCCGGTGGAGTTCGCCAGGCTCCGAGCGTGATACCACCGGTATTGGAACGGCTGTTCAAATATTTGGCTTTTACGTTTGCATAATATAAATTTCCAGTGATTTTCAATTTTTCGGTTATCACTTGCGAGGCTTTCACGCGAAAAGAATATTTTTTATAGAAATCTGAATTCCCGACAAATGGGCCGTTTTGATTAATTGCTCCAAAAGACACGAAAAATGTGGTCAGATTATTTCCACCGGAGATGGATAAATTATTATCCTCGGTATGTCCTGTTTCGTTAAACATTTCCATGCTGTGATCATACGTGGGTGTTGACGGATCAAGTTTAGGCCCCCAGGAACGCAAATAATCCTTTTTAAATACTCCTTTGTCGCCCTGTCCGTACTTGCGCTGTAAAGGAACCGACCGGTTTACACGATCCCAAGAGTAGGATGTTTTGTAGTGAATTTGCGTTTTCCCGGGCATTCCACTTTTGGTGGTAATGAGCACAACGCCATTGGCGGCACGTGATCCGTAAATAGCCGAAGCCGCCGCACCTTTTAGAATCTCAACCGACGCAATATCATCCGGATTCAGATCGGAAGCACGGTTGGCCTGAACGGTTCCACCGCTGCCCGTCCCCCCGGTTCCCACTCCTCGCGTGGAGTTGTCAATAGGAACTCCGTCCACAACAAAAAGCGGACTGGTGCGCGAAATGCTATTTCGGCCGCGAATCTCAATAAAGGCCGTTGCACCGGGCTCTCCACTAAACGTATTCACATCTACGTTTGGAGCCTTGGCTGCCAGGGCGTCTACAACATTTACTTCATCACTCCCGATAATCTGGCCGCCAGGCACTTTAGCCACGGTAACGCCTAATTTTTCCTTGATCTGGCTGCCGCCCATACCGGTGACCACCACTTCATGTAATCCAAGTACATCCACAGACAAATTAAAATTTACTTTTGCCGTTTTGTTTGCCAGTAGCCGCACTTTCTTGGTCATCTCTTTGTAACCCATAAAGCGCGCTTTTAAAACATAATTTCCCGGAGGAACTCCCACAATTTCGAAATGTCCGTTTCTATCTGTCGCGGCTCCTAAGTTTGTTCCAATAATCATTACATTGGCACCAATAAGAGGCATATCCGTACCTTTTTCCATCACCTTTCCGACAATCTTGCCAAATGAACCCTGGGCAAATGACGACGTTCCTGCCATTAGTATCACCAGGAATAGCAATAGTCCGATGATGGATTTTACCTTCGGCTTCTCCAAATTGTTAATGTTCATCATTCATTTTCCTCCTTACATTCAATTGAACGGATGTCATGAACACGCCAACATCCCAAAAATAATCTTTTCCTTCCAGGGGTTGATACGGCTTGATGCTGCAGAAATCACCTCCTTTCCATGATGATAACCTCCATCTCAATCAGCTCTGTTCTTCACCTCCTTTCAGATTCGATATTTTCATGTTTTTTTGATTTTTATCCCCCGCCATTGCGAGCCTTTGCAAACATTTTCACCACCATAAATTGGGGTAATTATTCAGGGCAATTGAAGAAAAAACACGGCCTTTCTGTGCTCTGCTTTTCTTGTACAAGCACCCTGATTCATTATGGAATTGAATGCGTCATATCTAAATATAACTAACATAATATCAAACTGTTAGACAAAACCCGCGATGGCAGAGATTTTTATTTATTTATCTTGAAATACACTCTTATAATCGTTTTGATAAAGGGAATTTTCCCGCTTTATCTTGAGCTATTTTTAGTAAACAGGACCAAAATATTTCACCTTCCTGCAATTCCTTTTCTCCAACCAGGTCTTGTAAAACTCGCAACGGTAGGGTGTAAAAACACCTGTTTTTGCCACAAATCCCAAAATAACAACCTATTTTGGATTCATTATTTAGAAAATGCGTTTTCGGTGCGTTACCACTCGTTGAAAAAAGCCTAAGGATTTGCTTTGATGATTCTTTCAAATGTTCGCAACAGGCGCCCCACAGTCTTTCTCTGGAAGGCTCTCATTTCATCGAGTCTGAACCGGGTTTGCCAACGATTTATTTGTGTTTCCGTTTCCGAAAAAACCGAGTCCTCCACTGACATCAGTGCCGGCAAAATACCTTCCTTTGTTTTGCTCTCAAGCCGCGGCGTGTACAACCAACCGGGGTTCGATTTATTTGGATAGACATATGCTTCAATTTGCTGAATCAAATGATTCATTTTGGGAGGATTCCCCTTACTGATGGCATCCGGCAACGATTCATTGATCGGCCAAACGGGAAAAGCCACTCCGCAAATTGGCTCACCCAAAATCACCCACATGGTGGTCAAGGCAGGATTTTCCCGGAGCGATACTCCGTGAAATACAACCACTGAAACGGTCTTAAATCGATTAATGCTATTTTGTGTGTAAAGAACGCCTTTTGGCAAAGAGTCCTGCCGCCCGGCAAATGGCAATGGATAGGGGTAGGCACTTTCATTAACCAGATCGCGGGAAACTTTTCGGAAGATGTACGAATAGCTCAGCGCCTTTTTCCGTGCCTTCCGGAGCCAGAGGATATTCGCCCGTGCCCGTCGCTGATACCCATACGAAAGAGAATCTTTTACACCTGTCACAGCAAAGTTTGTCCGCACAATGTAGCCGTAGGGAGAATCTTTGGCATCAAAACGTGTAAACGAATGGCTGGCCGTCTCGAAAAAGGCACCCCCTCCCAGAGCATCAATCACGCCGAAATTTGATCGCGTCTTTCGACCTTTTGCATTGGTTTCACGCAGCAGTTTTCCAAAATCATCAACCGAGCGGCAGAGCTCCAGAGCCTTTTTCATGTAAATGCCGTTTTCAGTCGATTTTTTGCCTTCCAGATCTTTGGATGAGGAATTTATAATTGCGAATCCGGCAGAATTTACACCCATCCACACTTTGTTCGTATCTCCAGATTTGATCACGGCTACAAATGCGAGATTGTCCCTCTTAAAAAAATGAATTGAATTATTCCGATCGCTACTGTCCCTGTTTTTCCACAAAAGGGGTTTGCCATCAATCGTAGCCTTACCCACGGCCACGCCTACTGAACATTCCTCCTGCCCTAAAAGAAGGAAAGGAACAAAGAATAAAACAGCCAGCAACATTCCCAGTAGTCCGATTTTTTTCATGGGTCGACCTTTCAAAAAATACACATGCCTTCATCGATTAATCGTTTGAATAGTTGATCAGGACGGGGCGGCCATTAAATAAAACGATGGTAAAGATGTTAATAATTTTGGCGGGATTCAATTGAACCCCGCCCTTTTCTTCAGGGATGAAAACCTTATTTTTTGTAAGCAGCTCGAAGTACTTTTTTGTCAATTTTCCCCACGCTTGTTTTTGGAATTTCCGCAACAAAAATGAATTCATTGGGAATCACCCACTTTTCAATGACACCGGCTTCCACAAAGCGCTGGAGACTTTTTTTGCAAACGTCCACCGTAATCGTATCTTTAAACTCCGGTTTCGGCACGACGTAAGCCACCGGACGTTCACCCCATTTCTCATCGGGAACCCCAATCACGCCTACCTCCTTTACCTGTTCGCATTGGCTAATCAGATTTTCCAGCTCAAGGGAAGAGATCCATTCGCCGCCGGTTTTAATAATGTCTTTAATCCGGTCGGTGATTTTCACGTACCCTTCTTCATCGTAATAGGCCACGTCTCCTGTGTGCATCCAACCATCTCGCCAGAGCTCTTTGGATTTCTCAACAGTCTTAATATACCCCTGTGTTAACCACGGCGCTCTAACAACAATTTCGCCGGTGTTCTTTTTCCCGGGAGGAAGTTCCTTGCCATTTTCGTCCACAATCCGCAAATCCACCAGCGGGATCGGCATACCGGTTCTGGTTATCACATCTAATTTTTCTTCCTCACTCAGATTTTCCATTCCCTGCTTAAACTGCGCCAGAGTTAGAATCGGACACGTTTCTGATAATCCGTAACCCGTCATAATTCGGATTCCCTTGTCAAGCGCCATTTTCGCCAGTCCCTTCGACAGCGCCGATCCTCCAATCACCACTTTCCAATTAGAGAGATCAATATTTTTAACCACAGGGGCACTCAGAATCATTTGAAGAATGGTGGGAACACAATGAGAAAAAGTAACTTTTTGTCCAACCAGAAGTTTAAGCAACATTTCAGGTTCGTACCGACCGGGGTAAACCTGTTTCACACCCATCATTACGGCCAGATAGGGAATTCCCCAGGCGTGTACGTGAAACAATGGCGTGAGCGGCATGTACACATCATCGTAAATGAAGTTAATCGGATCAGGGTAGGAATCGATAGACGCCGCGGCTGCCAGGGTATGAAGCACCAATTGTCGATGCGTAAAGAAAACGCCCTTCGGATTTCCAGTGGTGCCAGTGGTGTAAAACGCCGTTGCCACTGTATTTTCATCTAATTCAGGAAATTCGTACACATCATTGTACGTGTTAATCAAAGATTCATACTCACCCGCATTGTCCAGTTCAGTGTGAACGGGCGGATTGCCTTCTCCAATCAGTACAATCTTTTTGACGGTTTCAAACTGACGAGCAATCTTTTCAATGAGCGGCAGAAAATCGTGATGAACAAAGAGAATTTTGTCTTCGGCATGATTGATCGTGTACAGCAATTGTTCCGGTGACAATCGGACGTTAATGGTGTGCAAGACCGATCCCATCATCGGAACCGCAAAATACGCTTCCAGATAGCGGTGACTGTCCCAATCCATGAATGCCACCATATCGCCTTTTTCCGCCCCCAGGTCTGCCAGCATATTTGCCAAGCGTTGGACACGTCCGTAAAAATCGGAGTAGGTATATTTGAATTGATCCCGATAGACGATTTCCTGCGTCGGATTGACACGCAAGGCTCTGGTTAATAAACGCTTAATTATCAATTGGTAATCATAACCTTCATGTGGATAAATCATCGTACGCCCTCCTTTTCGTTTAAAATTTTACCATCATGAATTCACAATTTAAAGCCTTTTGCGCATCTTACTAACGCAAGTGCGCGAATGAAATTTAGAAATTTGTTTAGGATTTCGGATTCCTTCTTCAGATTTGAGCTCGTGTTTACTGTTTCACCACTGACATGATCAACCTCTCGGAATAGGTAACTCCTTATTGCCCGAACCAAAATACGAGGGGAATAAAACGTACATATCTTGCCTGCGTTAATCTGATAACAGAAACAGAGAATTAGCTAAATTAAATTTCATAAGACAGAGGCTTAGGCTACATTTTCGTTCGGGCACTATTTACGAAAAGAACCGATTAGCCAGGAGGTTAACCTTTTTGGATTTACCGATACAGCGTGTTGAAAAACAACTTAAAGGTTCCGAACATCTGGGAGCGGTGCTGAACACGGAATCCGTAAAGAACGACGCGCCCCTTTTTGTACGGGATGTCTGCCAGTGCCACTTTCCCATGGAGCATATTTTCCCCCTTTAACCAACCGCTCAGCAGCAGGCCCGAATCGGGAAATGTGCCCACTTCCTTCATTTCAAAGGGAGCTGGAAGAAGTGCGAATACCGGATCATTTCTAAAAAAGATCGCTGGTTCCGGTGGCATGCCAAGTGTCAGAGGAGAATCAGGTGTAAGTCTGAGTCGTAGAAGAGTACCGGGAGCGTAAAAGCTTTCCGATGATTTTCCCTTTAAAATATTCCTGGCGGGAACTCCTAATTTTTCGATGGCAAAATTGGATGCCTTTGAAAAAAACAGAGCCGTACCCCCGCTTTCAAGAAACGATTTCAACGCTGTAATTCCTTTGGTTCCCAATCCGCCTGTGTACTTTTTCATAATTTTCGGTGAATCAAGCGTCTTCGCTCGATTTTGCAGACCCAACGCGATACCGCCGCTGCTGAGAGAGGGAAAAATGATCAGACTCAACTCGCGCAGCTTGTTTTTGCGAAAATCCTGATCATGCAAAACCCGATACGGAAAAGAAAAGTGATCCAGCACCCAGCGCGTCCAGCCTTCATCCATGCTGGCCAGATAGGACTGATAGATGCCTATTTTTTGGGCTGTCAGGGGCTGAAGAGATTTTTGTACATCCCGTTTAATTAAAATAGGAACCACACTATTTTCTTGTAGGAGTTGGGTTAAGAAGAGCAAATTTTCCTTTGTTACGGCTACCCAAAAACTTCCCCTGTTAATTAATTTCCCGTTAACCGAAAGAGGTTTCGACGTTGTAAAAACCCTTTCCCCTTTCTGCAAGAGCTTGTTAATAATCCTGTAAGAATTTAGCCAGCGCCTTTCGAGCGCCACCCATCGAACGGACGAACCAAGCGCGGGCACCGTTAATGTGAATTGGGTGACTTTGTCTAACGGAACCGTCAGGGGCTTGTCAATTGCAACAACCCGAACCCCCATTTGAAGGGGCAAACTCCACGCCGTAATGTCGTACGGGGGGCGCGGAGGCCCGCCCGGATACAATCGCAAATCGGGATACACCTGTTTGCCCAACAAATCAATAATGTACGGGCGCTCCGGTTGACTTAGGGGGATCACGTAACTGCCGGCCGGGAACACACAGTTCTTGTACGAAAAGGCCTGTTTTCCCTGAAAAACAGAAACATGCCCCAGTTGCAGGCGTTTTAACATCTCCAGTGCCGCATCCGGATCCCACTGATCCGCGGGTACCGCGTAGGCCAGAGGCGGCTCTGTTTTCCCGAGGGTGATAGCTTTCCGATTGAGCCGGTAAAAATCCAACAGAATTTCTTTTTTGTGTACGGACAGAAAATTGGTAATCGAGAACGTCGCTGCTTCCTCGTAATCAATGATATCCCGCAAACGCCACCATCCACCCGGCCAGGGATCCAAAAAATTAACCTGCATTTTGTAATCAGGCAAATCCTGCCCCATACCCCGCAAACTCGTTTTTGGAAAAAATCGCGGACTGGCCAGCGGAATGTTGGACGCTTCGGACAAAATCCCGATTCGGTTGTGCCAGAACGGTGTTTTGGACATGGTTCCTTCAAAATAGCCGTTAAAAATGGTCCCGGTGGCAACTCCTTTCAAACCCTCCTCCTGAAGATCGGCA
>Ga0114934_10003274_pt1 | contig 10151 bp, 19 predicted proteins | sample 4SBtaG_2_FD_99695 | JGI IMG/M metagenome (GOLD analysis project Ga0114934, IMG submission 99695) | Deep subsurface microbial communities from Kolumbo volcano to uncover new lineages of life (NeLLi) - 4SBTROV10_white metaG | ecosystem: Environmental > Aquatic > Marine > Volcanic ...
CAAGGCAAGCACTAAACCGAAACTAACAACACCAACCATTACAATCGGGAACGTCACTTCTGTGTACCTGCCTATAAGAAATAATATAGCATCTTCAACAAAATGTAAAGCTGAGATCAATGTAGCTATACTTAGTATCTTCTTCATTTATCTCCTACCTATGCTGTAAGTTTACCTGCTTCTCCGCTTCTTCAATTATAACATATATCTTTCTGAGTGTCAAAGCTGACTGTCCAACAATCTCTCTGTTAGGGTCTTGTGCGATAGCAAATTTTATATCCTCTAATGCCTTAGACAAAATAGCTGTCGTGTTTGGTAGCGGTGTGAAATACGCTTTCCCTATTTCCATACTAATCTCCTTTAAAATCTGGTAAGGACATACACGAAAAAGTCTTTCGCTTGCTCCTTAGTTATATTATAGTATTCCAGTATCCCCTTTTTCGTAAAGGACTTCCGCATGGATGATTCCAGAATGTTCTTTTTAGGTGCCTCTCGTCCACACAGAGAGCATAGAAGAACCTCTGCGTGGTTCTCATACCTGCACCTATGTGGAGGGGGCTTCTGCTTTGTCGGCATTATATTCTAACGCTCCTTTTGATGCGGTTTCCAAACTATCGAAAACACGATTCTTAAATCCTCGGTACTCCAATCGTGGTGCTGTAGTTACCAAACCAATGTGTTGATTAAGTACATCTTGATTTATTTCAGCCGGTACAGGCATACCTATAATCTTTAGTATCCCTAACCGTTTTCCAAACTCCTTAGCTGTCTTAGCTGTTATTTTATTTATACCAACTAATGAAGTAAAGTTTATAATGCTTTCAGTCAAGTCCTTTAGTTGGTACTTGCCGTCCGGTCGCTTCTCCCAACAAAGCGTATCGGAGTCGATAACATCAGTTAGTTCCCATTGTAGGCTCATCAGTCTGCTCTCCAAAATCTACATCAATTCCATCTAACAAGGTATCCAGTGATTCCTTCATCTGCATTTCCGCACCATATAGTGCAGTAAATATTTTCCTCTTTAGCGACAACCCAACATTTGTATTCCCGTAAGACACAGGAGTTAAAGCAATTTCCCGTAGATTCATAAGGTCAGCCTGAGAGAATAATACCTCAACATCTTTCCCCGGATTTAGGAAGGCTTCTAATAACCCAGTCCCTATAGTTTGTATAAACCCTATGTCCATAGGGATAACCATTGCGGGCAGTCTAGGGGTTAGTGTGGTCATGTGTGCGTAGTCGTGTTCTGAGATCAACAACGTGGTGTGATCGTCTATGAACAATAACTCCTTTATTTCTAAAGGGACTGGTATATTCCGTTCATCTGTAATGTGGTGGAAGTTAGTACCTTCGCTGTCCGCACCATCATTGATTTGCTCAGACGACATAGAATGTCCTTTCTGTTCTGTTACACTCTGCACATACAACTTTACGCTCACGACTATTTTGATTGACAGCGATCACGCTGTAATTGCAGGAGCGTCTATATACTTTATGTAGTAATCTTACAAAAGCTTTTTTTAGTAATCGCATACTTTCCTCAACTAGAGTCTCTCGAAACTCTCCATCAATTTTTCGTACTCTCTACGATATTTTTTCAGGGTATCTTTATCTGAATCATCTGCACTCTTATGTACTGAGTTCATCTTTTTTATATCTCGCCGCTTTTGAATTTTTCGATCTCGCGTATCCCATTTATCGTTTGGCATTATTACTCCGTATTGCTAGATGCCTATACTCTATTATACCCTATCACCGACATTCTTGCAACAGCAGAATAACCATAAAGATAAAAGCAAGTCCCCCCATCGTGTGGCGACCCTTGATTAGTTCCGTTCTAATGTCATGTAGGTACTTCTCAATAGACGACACCATGTCCCCAACCTCAACTTCTATTTCTTCTGCTACCTCCTTTTTTGGTTTAGACTTTCCATTCCTATATAAATCCTTCTCCCAATCATTATCCATTTCTTGTCTCCCTAGTATAATAAATAGACAGGCTGTTTACCTGCCCAACTCTAATCTATGCTAGGCGATCCCAGCATAAATTACACAAACAATAATAAAGAAGAAAAAGAACTTCACATAATCTTGAACTAGCATACTAAACCTCCTATGAGTTTTTTATCATGAATAACATTGTACACACTAAAACAACAATACGCAAGGGCGGAACTCCATTCACTATAAAGAAGTTGGATGTCCAACAACACTTGGAAAAGAAACGCCCCATCGAAGATTACCTTTCTAATAAAGTTCCGATGCAATCGGATAAGTTGAAGATTCGCTTAATCAACGAAGGCAAGTTAGAGGATGAGTGTGGCAACTGCGGGCTAGGCTCATGGCTGCAAGACTCGATCCCTTTGGAACTCGACCACGTTAACGGTGATCATAATGATAACAGATTACGTAACCTGCGTCTACTGTGCCCTAACTGCCACGCCCAAACAGATAACTACCGTGTGAAGAAACCCGGTGCTAAATCCGCAGCAGATGTACACGGCGGATAATCCGTTCTTTCCTTACACTTATTAAACGGAGGCGAGAATGTCTAAAAGGGAACTCCGCCAACCCAACAGGGAAAACTATCACTACCATCGTAAATTTCCTAAACCATGGGTAAACAGTTTACGTAGAGAACTCCATTCCGAATTTCTACCTGTATGGTCAGGGGGGACAGCACTTGACGGAATACTTACAAAGCTACCCCCGGTTGTAGAGAACTCCAAGATCGGGAGAGTTGCAGGAAGACTTCCTTCCAAACCTGAAGGTATCTCTCTTTGGGGGAAAATATATTACACTCCCAATTACCCTAAAGTACGTAATAAGTACCGTGCCCACCATGGACACGATGCAGCATTGATCTATGAATTTGGTATGTACGCACATGAAACTTATCATGCGGTTGAACAAATACTTACAGGGAAATCAAAGTGGTTTATAAAGTACGTGTTGAGACTGATCAAGACTCCGAATGCATGGAAACACCCGATGGAAATACCAGCCTACGACTTCCAATCTAAAATGAAAGACATAGCAGCCTCACATCTCAGTAATCCTTAACCCAAAAACCCCGGTAATTGAACCGGGGTTTTCAGAGATAGTCGATCACCACCCTTATTCTTCAACAGTAAAGAATGGGGCTTTACCAGCTAGTGCTCGTAATGCAGCCCAACGTCGATTAGACCTCCTAGTGTCTATGGCGTGTTGTTCCTCCAATGTAATTTTTCCGTCTTTAACAGCAGTGGCAATCCCTAAGAGATCGTCCACTAAATCCATGGCTATCGCCACAACTACTGCTACCACTAAAGGTAAGAGTACTGTAACTCTAGCAATAATTCCCTGCAACAGAGTCCTCCTTACTAAGGATAATTAATTACCGCAGCCGCAATTGCCGCCGCAGCCACACACGAACATGTCTTCACATTCCTCGCAAGCGCATTCACAATCACATTCATCTACAGGGTTTTCGTGACAGTCTAAACCATCACCATTAATGCATTCACACATTTAGTCACCCTCCATTACCTTCATTGATAAGGCGATGATACCACCTATAGTAGCTGTTGCTACCGGTTCCAAATCTTTAGTGATCGCCATTATTGTAATAGCTCCCAGAATTGTTAGTCCCAGTAATACTTGCGGTCTTATTTTTGCTATGGGCATAACACCTCTCCTTTATTCTATACTATATTATACTATCTTTTTACTATTTATAGTCTCCATACGTCCTGTTATCGCCATAACCGCTGAGGTTTAATTGCTTAAGAACATCATTGAATCCGCTGTGGTCAGACATAATGGTTCGCATTTCATTGTTCATGAGAGCGTCAGTTGTTTGCAACTCATTCAAACTATCCTCTAGTTCCTCCACCGCCGCCCATAAATCTTCTGGGTCAAACACTGTGCTCTGACCAATGGTTGTGGCTTTTTCATCTATCCCTATTACTTGTATCTTGAGGTTATCCACTTCGGTTTGAAGTACAGCTACATCCACATTAGATTGTGTCTCTTGCATGTCAGCTACGTTTGTATCTAATGTTTTTACCGTACTATCTAATTGTGCAACGTACCATATAAGCCCGAACGCCTGAACTATAATAGCGGCGACGATGCCTAACGATACTTTTATATTAGCTAAATCCACATATCACCATTTTACTCTGTCCGCCCAATACGCAGCAGACATTTTACCTCTCTTTATATTCTTGGCGTGTCTAGCCTTAAAGGATTTGCGTCGTGCTTTATCTGATTTACTATCAGACTTAGCAGCTTTCCCCTCCCCGCTGACACCTTGTTGACCAAAACGAATAAGTTTAGTTTTACTTCCTTCCTTTGCAGCAACAACATGAGACTTCTTCGGGTGCTTAGGAGTGCGTTTAGGTTTATTGTATCCAGAAAATCTCTCACCGGAATGCTCTATACTTTTAGAAAGTCCGTTAGTCTCTTTCCAAATGATAGTTTTGAAGAGGTCTATAGCATCATCTATATTAGCTAAATCCATATTACTGTGCTGCTTTGGGTGGCCCTAACACTTTGTCCGCTATTTTTCCTGCTACGATGGGGGCGGCTACCTTCGCTGCTCCTGCCAGCAATGGTGCAATCTTTTCAATCTCAGCCGGTCGCTCTTTCCTTTCACCCGTCCAAGTTTCGTCGGGGGCTTCCGCTGTTAGGACTCGTTTGAATATGTCAGTTGACTTTGCAATCCTATCGTCTGGAGACATTTCGAGCATCAAGTCTGCCCTTTTTCGTCGGGGGCCTCCGCCTGTAGATATGCTTACGCTACTCTGACTTGGGGCATTGCCACCTTGTGAAACATTATATCTCACAGGCCCCACTTGACCAGAGGTAGTGCGGGGTCTGTTGACATTTGAAGATGATGTTCTCGTTGGGCGGGAACCAGATGGTCTCGACGTTGATGATGATCCACCCCCACCGCCACTTGGTGATGGCGTGAACCTTTGTTGCACACCTCTAACGCCCGGCCCTGTATCAGATGAACCTCTACCTATAGTCGGTTCACTCCCTACAGCCGCTTGCCCTACTCGCCCCAAAGCTCTGCCGAAGCCGAGTAGCCCTTTAGCTGCTTTGTCCCCACTTGCTGCTTCACGTTTCACTCCTTCTTTCACTCCCGTAACACTCTCACCCGCTGTTTGCTTGAGCTTGCCAACACCTGCTTTAACTCCCGCCTTAGCTGCTGACCCTAGCTCTCTTCCTACTTGCGCTCCTGCACGTTTAGTCCCCGCTCCTAAAGCGGCACCGAATCGTTGCCCTAGTCTACCTACGGCACTACCTGCGGTTTTCGCCCCGCCAACCGCAGCACCGCCTCCTGCTTTAGCTGCTGACCCTACACGTTCCGCTCGTGTGGGTGGCGTGTATTGTTCCCTACCAGCCTGACCCCTGCCGTATATACCACCGCTTCCTGCTTGACCCCTAGCTGCACTACCGCTAGTTTGAGCAGCCGATTCTGGAGATGTGGAGGGACTTCCCTGACTCGCCGTCGGTCCCGCCCCCGCTCCAGCTTGAGACATAGGTTTCCTTGAGTACATTCCACGACCTCCTGTTTTCACAGGGGTCGTCACATTCTTTTTCGGTGTTGTCGGTGGAGGAGTACTTCTTGAATCTCCGCCGGGTGTACCCCCCTGATAAGCACTACCGGGTGTACCTGAATAAACCCCTGAAGGTCGTTCGATCTTCGCCCCCGGCTTAGGTGCGCCACTGGATGACCCCGGCGTTATAATACCACCGGAACCAGTACTAGGTGTAGAAGTGCTGCTTGTCGTTGAAGGCGACTTGCTTCGCTCCGCTTCCGCACCCGCCCCTGTTTGAAATGAGGATGGGGGTTGTGGTTTGGGACCTATACCTACGTTGGGTGCCTCTCTTGTACTACCACCTCTCGCTGTTACCAATGATGAAGGTTTCTTTGCACCGCCACCAATACCCAGCTTACTGCCAACAGCACGGGCAACATCACCAATTCCTTTTTCAATATCGTCACCAAGTAATAGGCTTTCCCAATAACCGTTCTGTACCATACGACGGTTACGGTCTGGGTTGTTATGTTGCGTTGCTAATGCGGTAGCCCCATTAGCTTTATTCAACCGCTTCTTCCCAGCCCTGTCCGCTAACGCCATACCCGCTGCCACTGTAGGCAGTATTTTTTCGTTTTGTAAATGATCTGTGAGTACTTTTTTCCCAACAGCAGAAGCCCCTCCTGATAAAGCAGCACCTACTAAAGGCAATATCTTCTCAACCTTCTTACCTTTAGCTACCCCCGTCATCCTCTCAGGGTCATCTATAATAGCTGATCGAGCTTTATATAGTGCTTTGTACATTTCTTCATTCGGGTCACCTAGTTCTTGCCCGGACTGATTTACGACACGCCAATCCGTAGGACTTTTAGGGTCATCGTAATCCACTGGGTGGTGTATATCTTTTACGTCCTGTTGTTCAGGGAATCCCATCTCATCCAGCAAAGACCTGTGATGCATCTGTCGAGCGTTTTCATTTTCCAAGACAGCCATTTGCTTACCAGCTAGCAACCCTTTGGACTCTGCCTTACCTACCCATGCGTCAAAGATTTCCTTCATCGTAGGAACTTCATTCTTACTAATTACATACATTGTGTCATCCTCTACTGGTTTGGTGGGTGTAGGAATTGATTTCATAAGTTCAAAGTGGGCACCTTGGTTGACCCCTTTTTCACAGATAGTCACTTCAGCAAGCTCCATGTCATCTACCTGCATGTAGGAGTTAGCTCCCTTTGTTATATTTTGAGTTTTAGTAGCACTACCGGCAATTGAATACGATTTCATCTTACCGTTGTTGATCTGCTCTCCAACTTTATTCGCAATCTTTGTATCATTTCTAAGTTCTGCAACAAAGAATAAACCAGCATCATTCACGCCGCTCTTAAATATCTGCCCAGACTTGGATATGTATGCCGGTAACGCATGTCCAACCTGTACATCTGAATGCATAACCATAACATTACGGGTGCGGAAGTTGTCCATGTATCTCTGGAACGCCCCCTTAAGAGCGTCAGAGGTGATTAGGTGCCCTTCCCTGTCTATAAGCTCAACAGAGGCGGGGCCTCCTACAACCACAGGTTCATTCTCACCAGTTAAGTCTAGGACATCCACGACATTAGCATACTTAGATACCTCAGGGTATGCTCTGCTTAGGGTAACGATTTCAGCAGGGGAAGCGATCCCCGCTTTGAAAAGCCTCTTATATTCATTTAGGTTATCGTAGATATCGTCTAGTGTAACCTTCCCCGCCTTAGATGCGTCAGCCTTGTCTAAGACAAGAATCGACTCGTCAGTCTCAGCTACCCATTCTTTGTAAGCAGTGTTTGTACTCATTATCCTGAATGAACTCCCCAAATTACTCCGTAGACAGTAGGGGTTTCAGAACCTGTACCGTTCACGAAACTAATGTTAGTTCTAAAATCTAGCGGGTGTGTGGACTCAAAGAATCCTGATTGAGGCAACGCCGCTGCCGGGTCGCCTATCCAAATGCCTGTGGAAGATGATGCGGTGGCATCAAAAGCTAACCACATATCATGAGAAGTATGAAGTCTGATTCCACGAATAACATTTATCCCTACCCGCTTTTTAGAAATAGATAGGTTAGTCGTGCCAGTCCATTCATATTGCAACCCTTGCGCCCCATCAATATAACTAGAGTACGAACCGTCAGTACGTATTTCATTGTGGAATTTATCAACGTAGAAGTTTATATTGTGTTGTGTATTCGATATAACGCGAACTTGTACCTGAGTGTAGTCAATGGCATTAGGTAGTTTAAAGCTAACCTTCAAAGCTTGGAAGCTTGTAGATAAGCTGACTGATGTGCCGGTAGCTAAAATAGTACCGTCTGTCTTTGTAATCTTTATAACTGCGTCACCAGAAGCACTGGCTCCCCTAACCTCGCACTGTCCTGTAACTGTTGATTGGTTAGCGTCAGGCATTCTCCCTATATTGACTACAGTGTAAACACCTTCACCAGCAGCCGAGTTGTCTGGGTTTACCAACAATGAGTTTGAACCATGAGATGCTTGAGCAGAACTTTGAGATATCGCTGATCCCGTTGCGGTGAACTCTGAGATAGTAGCACTTTCGACGGATGGGTTGGTTACTAAGTTAACTCCCGCATTTCCTCTCGAAACAGTAAAAATATCTTCTGCGGTGTTAGCTGAACTAAGAGTAGCTTTGAATGGGTAATACCTAGTGAACGGATGGGTAGCCGTCCTAGTACTTGGATCAACTTCCCAAGAAGGGTACTCATTATGAAATATATATTGTGCCATACAAAAATGCTCCTAACGGCTATTTATCCAACTTACTATGCCGGTCATCGCTCCTAAAATTATTACGGTGTGAAAGACAAGCACCCCCATCGCAATGCTTCCTGACTTCGCACCGTGAACACGATGTTTCCAATCTTGTAAATCATTTACTTCAGTATTCAATTTATCTAAACTTTCAACTAACGTGGTATTCAATTTATTCTGTCCTGAGATATAACCATCTAATCGTTCCGTATACACGGCTAACGTGACATCTATATTCTCTTTCATTATACTAGATTAACCCCCCAGTTTAAAATCTATTCGGATAGAACATTGTCTTCATCATTAATTGAAAACCCATTATCTCGTAGTTCAATCCGTTCAATGTCAAGGTCTCCCTTTTTAATTGCATGTATCACACTAACAAGAGTATTCCGTTCCTTTTCTAACGCCTGAATTTTCATCAACTGCTTACCAATAACTTCATGCTCACTCATAATTTTCCGCTCCTCTACAACTTTAGGTCTTGGGATTCCTTTAGGCGGCTCCACCCCCTCAAACTTTACCCTCGTTTCATCTAGTGACAAGCCCTGAATAATAGCGGTTTGCCGCATAAACAAATGTTCAGGCATGTCATCTTCCCCATTCCACACCCAAGGCTCCGTTTCAAATAATCCAGTGTCATCGTTAAAGAACCCCGGTATATCCTGCACCAAGTCCTCGTTACCGTCCAGCATCCTATCTTCTAAACAACACACCCGAACCCTGCGAGTTCTAGCAAGATACGGGTTCGTCCACTCACCTATTCTTTGAAACGTGCAATCACAGAGGTCATCACCATGAGTCCATATAAATTCTGGCATCTCCGTTGGATGCAAACTTTGGTTCCCATGATGAGCCTCTGTGGAAGCAAGTGTCATATTACCCTACGCTACTAACCGTTCCATCAGCAATGATCTTCCGAAGTACTGTGGCGTTAGCCATTAGCGCACTAGAAGTACCGATGGCTCCAGCAGCCTGTGTCCCCTGCTTAAATATAGCAGCGGAAGTTGGTTCCGTTGTTGCGAAGGCGGTAGCAGCACCTAGGTAAAGGTTCTCTGCTAGTACCTGCAAATCTCCATCTGCCGCAGAAACTAAACTACCCGTAAGATTTAAGGAGTCACCATCCCACACGATAGTCGCATCACTATCACTACCAAAGATGAGAGTCTCATCATCAGCTAGATAGTTCCAGTCATACCCCATAGCTGAACGAGCTATCACACGAGTATCACCAGTCACACTTGCCATTGTAAAACTATGTTTTGTCATTCTATTTGTCCTCATTTATAAAAGACATGCTGTTCACATCATCTTGAATATTTCGATTCGTGCGCCACATAGCTTGCTTGATTGATTTCTTCAATGCGTTTGTTGCAACAGAGTCGGGTAATGATGCCTCCATAAGGTTCATTACTTCTCCAACCATTCTTTTCGTCTGAATATCCAAACTTTGCAACACGCCATCTATATAGACACTTCTCATTATTCACCATTACATTACTTTACATTCGATAAAAGGAGACCCCCCTTTGCAGAGGGGTCTCCCAAGATAAGCTTGGATTACTCGTTAAGGTCGAGAATCTTTGCCTGTACGTCGAAACGGTGTGCCCTGAGTTCAGCCATCGTATAGAGCAAACCACGAACTACTAGCGACGAAGCCGCAAAGTAGTCACGGTTCTCGATGTACTGGGTAGGTTGTGCTACCGCAACTTCAAGATAGTCCGTGTCTAGTACGTAGACGTTAGAGCCATGAGTACCCGTGGTACCACCAGCCTGTGGAGACTTAGTAGTATCAGCATCCGGTAGAATCGGGATA
>Ga0114934_10003276_pt1 | contig 10146 bp, 12 predicted proteins | sample 4SBtaG_2_FD_99695 | JGI IMG/M metagenome (GOLD analysis project Ga0114934, IMG submission 99695) | Deep subsurface microbial communities from Kolumbo volcano to uncover new lineages of life (NeLLi) - 4SBTROV10_white metaG | ecosystem: Environmental > Aquatic > Marine > Volcanic ...
ATTTAATCAACCATTATTCGGCTGCAAAATTACACATTTCCAACAGGTAAACCAGCAAAACCACCTGAAGATATCCCTGACCTGTTACAATCCCTTCAATTTTTCAATAATTCTCCGTTCTTTTTTTGTAGGCCGGCCAATCCCGTGATCTCGTTTTTCAAAATTCACTTTTCGTGTCATTTCAATACGTTCGAGCTCTTCAGGAGGGGTAAGATCTTCCATTAAATCGGGAACCAACCTGGCTCCCACCCTATTCTTTACAACCTTCATCACCTTTACTTTTTTCACCATACCACCGGAATGCACTTCAATGACATCACCCTCATTTACTGCTCGCGATGCTTTTACATGCTGCCCCTCGATACGTACCTTACCACTTTTGCAGGCTTCGGCAGCCTGCGAGCGGGTTTTATATAACCGAACGGCCCAAAGCCATTTATCAATTCGTACCACAGCCATGGTTAGTTTATTTCTGTCTAAAGAACAATTGTATCGGAACGCCGGTAAAATCGAAATTCTTCCTGATTTGGTTTTCCAAAAATCTTTTGTACGGATCTTTTACCTCCTCGGGCAGATTACAGAAAAAGACAAACTGCGGCGATCCCGTTTTCAGTTGTGTCACATATTTTATTTTGATATACCTTCCGCGCGAAGCCATGGGATGAGGATTTTGCTCGATAACAGGCAATAAAAGATCATTTAATTTTGAGGTTGAAATTCGTTTCCCTCTCTTTAAAAACACCTCCTCGGCAAAATTCATGGCTTTGAAGATTCGTTGCTTTTCGTGAACAGAAGTAAACACGATAGGCACATCATTAAAAGGAGCAAAACGACGGCGAATTTCCTTTTCAAACTCCAGATGGGTATTGCTTGATTTCTCAATCAGGTCCCATTTATTCACGACAACCACAATACCTTTCCGGTTCTTCTCGGCCAAATGAAAAATCGAAACATCCTGTTTATCAATACCTTTTTTGGCATCCAGCATCACGATACATACATCCGACTTTTCAATGGCCCTTATGGTTCTCAAAGTGGAATAAAATTCAATATCTTCGTATACTTTCCCTTTTTTACGAAGTCCTGCTGTATCCACAAGCATAAATTCATGGCCAAAACCTTTAAACGGCGTATAAATAGAATCGCGCGTTGTACCCGCAATGGGAGTCACAATGTTGCGGTCATCTCCCAAAAGGGTATTAATCAGAGAAGATTTTCCCACATTCGGACGGCCAATAACAGCTACACGCGGCACATTACTATCGTATTCATCCACCGTTTTATCAAAATTCTTCACAACCTCGTCTAATAAATCGCCGGTACCATTGCCATTTTCTGCCGAAACAGGAAATACTTCACCCAATCCCAAGGCATAAAATTCACCCACGGCATGACTTTGATTGGGGGTATCGGTTTTATTGGCAACCAGAAAGACTTGCTTTCCCGAACGGCGTAACAAAGTGGCCACATCTTCATCCAGGGGACTGATTCCTGCACGGGCATCAACCATAAAAACAATGACGTCGGCCTCATCAATGGCAAACAGCACCTGTTTTTTTATCTCTTCTTCAAATATATCGTCCGACCCCTGCACAAATCCGCCGGTATCGATCACTGTAAAATCAATTCCATTCCAATCACTCTTTCCATAAATCCGGTCGCGGGTAACCCCGCTCACCGATTCAACAATGGCTTCTTTACTCTCGGTTAACCGGTTAAACAGTGTGGACTTGCCCACATTAGGTCTTCCTACAATTGCTAAAGTATTATTCATTTTTTCCTTATTCATTCATTAAACATTGAGTGACTAATGATCGTATCCGAACTGATTCAGAATTTTCTCGTCATTTCGCCAGTCTTTGTTGATTTTTACAGTGAGTTGTAAAAATATTTTCTTCCCAAAAAATTTCTCCATTTCTTCACGGGCCATGGTTCCGGTACGTTTAATGGCAGCGCCCTGATACCCTAAGATAATTCCTTTTTGTGAATCGCGTTCCACAAAAATATAGGCATCTATTTTAATCAGTTTTTCACTTTCCTTAAAACTCTCTACCGCCACTTCCACCGAATAGGGAATCTCCTTTTTATAATTCAGAAAGATTTTTTCGCGAATCATCTCCGACACAAAAAACCGCTCGGTGCGATTGGTCAGTTCATCTTTTGGATAATAAGGCGGATGTTCGGGAAGATGGAAAAGAATGCGATCGAACACCTTTTCAATATTAAATCCATTGAGTGCCGAAATGGGAATAACTTCGGCCCGTTCGATGTGCGATTTCCAACGCGCCATCTCCTCCACCACTTTCTCCTGTGAAGTCAAATCAATTTTATTCAACAAAACCAGAACAGGCAGCGATGCCTGTTGAATACGCTGAATCACCGAATTTTCGCTAAAAGCCATTCCCACCTCTGTCATTAATAAGATAACATCGGCATCCAATAGGGCAGCTTCCACGTACTGATTCATGTATTCATGCATTTTATACGCCGGTTCGTGCACAATTCCGGGGGTATCGGAATAAACAATCTGAAAATCATCACCATTCACCATCCCCATAATACGATGCCGGGTGGTTTGAGCCTTTGAAGTAATAATAGATAAACGTTCGCCCACCATGGCGTTCATGAGTGTCGATTTGCCAACGTTCGGGTAACCAATAATATTGACAAAACCTGCTTTATGCCCCATAAATTTTTTTTGAGAATTATTTGTTTTGCAAAGAAACAAAATATATCTTTGCACTCGCAAATTAAATAAAGGACCTGCTTTTTGGGATTTGCATTTTAACCGTTCATCACATGCTGATTATCAATTCACTAAATGAATAATTGACCTGTTTTAACGGTCTCTTATAAATAAATTTAGTAAAAAATATATTGCGGGGTGGAGCAGTGGCAGCTCGTTGGGCTCATAACCCAAAGGTCGTCAGTTCGAATCTGGCCCCCGCTACTAAAAAAGCCGCTAAAAGCGGCTTTTTTTATTTCAATCTGTTTCAATTCATTTTTATTCAAAAACTAAAAAAACCTCGCGAAAGGCACTTCGCAAGGTTTTTGATGGCGGGCTTGTTTGGGTATAAATACCCGATTAAAGGAAAAAGGATCGCTTGTGAATAACAGAGTAAAGACGGTATTGTTTATTGTCTGTTTCATCAAAAAAATAAACTTTATCGTCCTTTACAAAAATCTTTGCCTTAAGTTCTTTAACATCTCTTTTTCTCAAACCGGCCTGGGCCAACTCTTCAATCGAGAACATCTGATTTATTTCCAAACTCTTTGTTTTCATTATTCTACTTTTATTTTTACACCTTCCTTTGCACATATGGGACAGTAAGTATTTTTAATAATCGTTACATATCCACAACGTTTACATCTAAAGTACTTTTTCACCTTTTTGGGTGACTCTTCGTCGGTTTTCTTAATTATTGATTTCATAAATTATGTCTTTTCTCTTACAACTGCTATGCCATACAAACGCTAAAGTCAGCTCTTCGACACCAAGACACTCTATAACAGATTGATAAATTTTACAAAAAAAATAATTATTCATCACCGTCAGGATTCATTGAGATGAATCGTACCGGATATTCCTATACATTTGTGGAGATTTTCCGTTATCGGAATAACTATTTTTAAATTTTTCTACTTTTGTCCTATTGGAATACAACCCCAATCGATTAATGATAGATAACCGTATGCGTGTAAAAATGCCGCAAAGGCAAGTAAAATCTTCACCAATTAAAATATAAATTTAAAAACTGATGAAACATTACCCACATCACTTCATGAAAAAAATCCTGCCCCTCTTTGGCATGGTGGTTCTCTTCACACTCTTCTCTTCCTGTCTTCCTTCAGAAGTGGAACCGACTTCAGGAGGCTCCATCGATCCGGCAGAAAAATTCCTGGGAACCTGGCATGTTTCGGACAATTCCAGCCGACTGAACTACGATGTGGTTATTACACGTAACTCATCGCAACCACAATCGAAAGTGAAGCTCAGTAATTTTGCCGGTTTGGGTGGCCGAATTGATGGAGAGGTTGTGGGCAATACCATTATTATTTCCAATCAGCTGATAGGAAGCTCCGATTACACGGTAAAAGACGGAACGGGCACCTACATTGATGCAACCCGAATTGATTTTACCTATACATTAGATGATGGGATTGATACACAAGTGCGCAATGCTGTCTTCACGAAATGATCCATCCATCTGAAGTTTGTGAAACTGCTTTTTTAGTTCTTCAAACTGTCTGATGGCTTCTTTTTGGTTTTTTTTGGCCTCCAGCACAGCCTCTTTGGTTGACAACGACGAAAGCACATCGTCATACATACGCGCCAATTCATCTCCCTGATCACTGTAGTAATCAAGGCTGGAACGAATTTGGGATACCGTAACACCGTAATGATTAAGTAACAATTGGTAATACGATTTTTCCATATCAGGCCTTCGACGCCCGTGAATACGATCATAGGAAACAATAGCCTCCACAATTTGCATATCAGAAATCAGCTGCACCATTTGGTCACGTGGAATCAAATCGGCAGGTTTTTGAGAGGGTACTTGATTTTCCTTATAGCAGCTGCTAAAGACAACTGAAAACAACATCAGAAGCACAACCAGTGGGTATAGGGATTTAGTTTCCAACTTCTGAAATGTATTTAATCCGCATAAGTCTAACCTCTTCTTCGTTGTACTCGGCCTCTCCCAGCTCTTCAAGCGCATCTTCTATGGAGTCGGTTTCCGCTTCCGCAAAATAATCAAGGATATCTTCCTGATGATACTCATCTACCTTTTCATCGATATAATAATTGATATCCAACCGTGTACCTGATGAAACAATTCGCTCAATTTCGGTGAGCAACTCACTTAATGTCAGGTTTTTTGCATGCGCAATGTCATCCAACGGCAACTTTCGATCGATACTTTTGATAATATAAACCTTGAGACCCGATTTATTGACAACCGATTTAATAATAATATCGTTGGGCCGTGTAATATCGTTTTCTTCGACATATTGTTTAATCAGATCAATAAAAGGTTGCCCATACTTAGCTGCTTTACCTGCTCCGACACCCACAATTTGTTTCATCTCCTCCATGGTAATCGGGTATTGAATGGCCATGTCTTCCAAAGAGGGATCCTGGAAAATAACAAAAGGCGGTAAATTTTCCTCGTGCGACATCTCCTTTCTCAAATCTTTTAACATCGAAAACAACACGGTGTCAGTCCCGCTGGCTCTTTGGCCACTGCCCCTGACTAAAATACCGTCATCACCGGTCTTATTGTATTCATGATCTTTGGCGATGAGAATACTATAAGGCTTCTCAATAAATGCCCTACCGGCATCGGTCAATTTTAAAATACCGTAATTTTCAATTTCTTTTTCGAGCAATCGATGTATCAACACCTGCCGGATGACCATCACCCAGTAAGCACTATCCTTTTCCTTCCCAGCGCCAAAAACATCCAATTTATCCAGTTTGATGGCTTTCACATCTCCACTTTTCTTTCCGGCAATCACATCGGCAATCATCTTGACTTTATACTGTTCTTTTAAGGCTTTTACCGTTTTGAGCACCAGCAGAATATCATCTTTTCCTTCAAATTTCTCTTTTGGATTTAAACAGTTGTCGCATGCACCACAGTTTTCTTTGGTATACACTTCACCGAAATAGTGCAGCAGGAGTTTATGCCGGCAAACAGACGATTCGGCGTAAGCTACCGTTTCGAATAACAGCTCTTTGGCAATTTCCTGTTCGGCCACCGGCTTATCCTTCATGAATTTCTCCAACTTTTGAATATCGTCGTAGCTATAAAAGGTAATACAGTTTCCTTCGCCACCATCACGTCCGGCCCGGCCGGTTTCCTGATAATACCCCTCAATACTTTTGGGAATATCATGGTGTATCACAAAACGGATGTCGGGTTTGTCTATTCCCATTCCGAAGGCGATGGTTGCAACAATCACATCTACCTCTTCCATGAGAAACATATCCTGGTTTTTGCGACGCGTGGCCGCATCAAGTCCGGCGTGATAAGGTAAAGCTTTAATGCCATTGACCACCAAGGTTTCGGCAATTTCCTCCACCTTTTTACGACTCAAACAATAGACAATACCCGATTTTCCGGGTTGTGTTTTAATGTATTTGATAATATCTTTAATGACATCCTTGGTTTTGGGACGTACTTCGTAATACAGGTTTGCCCGGTCGAAGGACGATTTAAACACTTTGGCATCAGGAATTTCCAAAGTTTTCAGTATATCTTCCTGAACTTTCAGTGTGGCGGTAGCCGTTAGGGCAATCACCGGAATCTTTTTCCCGATAGCCTTGATAATCGGCCTTAATTTTCGATATTCGGGCCTGAAATCGTGGCCCCATTCCGAAATACAGTGTGCCTCATCGATGGCGTAAAAGGACAACTCAATCTGCTTAAGAAATTCAATGTTATCCTCCTTGGTCAACGATTCGGGTGCCATATATAAAAGTTTGGTCTTCCCTGAAAGCAAGTCGGTTCTCACTTGGTTCATCTCCGATTTTGACAGCGACGAATTCATCACATGGGCTATCCCCGATTCGGAACCGAAATTCCGAATCATATCCACCTGGTTCTTCATCAAGGCAATTAACGGAGAAACGACAATGGCTGTACCGGGTCGCATCAAAGCAGGAAGCTGGTAACAGAGCGACTTTCCTCCACCGGTAGGCATCACCACAAAGGTGTCCTCTCCGGCCAATAGATTATTTATTATTGCCTCCTGGTTTCCTTTAAATTTTGAAAAGCCAAAAAAGCTCTTCATAATTGTTTTCAGTTGGTTTGTCTCACTCACACTTTCCATTTTCCAATCGGATATATTAATATTTTTATAGTACTTTTGGCTCATGAAAGTATCAACAGCTCTTAAAAATGAGGCGAAAACTTTCAATCATTTTGTTCTATTACAAATGTAACAATAAACTGGCACACTTCAATATAAATTTTAGAAAAAATTGATTTCAGAGAAGAAAATATCCCAAATTGCCCTACAGGCCATCGATACAGAGGTACAATCGATTATTCAATTAAAATCATCAATCAATCAGGATTTTATAGACACTGTGAAGCTATTACTTGAAGCCAAAGGCAGGGTAATTGTTACCGGCATTGGCAAAAGTGCCCACATAGCATCCAAAATTGTTGCCACCTTTAATAGCACAGGAACTCCGGCCATCTTCATGCATGCTGCCGATGCCATTCATGGAGATCTGGGAATTATCCGGACCGACGACGTGGTGATTGCACTCTCAAAAAGCGGTGAAACGCCTGAAATTAAAGTGCTGGTACCCTTGATTAAGTTCCGTGGGAACCTTTTAATTGCCATGGTTGGGAACACTCAATCCTATCTGGCACAACATGCCGATAAAGTACTCAACACATTCGTAGAGAAAGAGGCTTGTCCCAACAACCTGGCTCCGACTTCAAGCACCACTGCTCAGCTGGTCATGGGTGATGCACTGGCCGTTAGCCTGCTTGAACTTCGCGGATTTAGCTCGAGCGATTTTGCAAAAATTCATCCGGGAGGAACTTTAGGAAAACGACTCTACCTCAGGGTAGCCGATTTATTTACCCACAACGATGTACCCGCAGTTCAGGCAAATGACAACATGAAAAAGGTCATTCTCGAAATTTCTTCCAAGCGCCTGGGAGCCACAGCAGTACTCGACAAAGGCAAACTTGTCGGTTTAATTACAGATGGGGATTTACGACGAATGTTGCAAAAACACCCTGATATTCAGCAGCTAAAAGCCGGTGATATCATGACCAAAAATCCGAAAACCATTCAAAAAGACGAGCTCGTGGTTGATGCTTTGGCCCTAATGAAACAAAACAACATCACGCAGATTCCTGTGTTAGACCAATCAGAATATGTAGGCGTGATTCATCTCCATGACATTTTAAAAGAAGGCATTTTATAATGAAAGCAACCGATCCAAGCAGTTTTAATGCATACAGGAGTGCCATGAACGACAAATTATTGGCCGCCCCCAACAATAAAATTATTAAAAGGATTTTCAATTTAGACACCAACACCTATCGTGACGGAGCCCTCAACGCCAAAACAAAAGAAATGTTGGGACTGGTGGCTTCGATGGTGTTAAAATGTGACGATTGTATTTACTATCACCTGGAAAAGTGTCTTGAAAATGGCGTAAGTACCGAAGAGATGATGGAGATTTTTGGTATTGCCAACCTGGTTGGGGGAACCATTGTTATCCCTCACACACGGCGGGCCATCGATTACTGGGAAAAACTAATTGCAGAACAAACACAGATCAATCATTAAGCAAAACCGAAAGATGCGACTTTGGACAAAAAATTTAGTCAAGAAGTATAAAAAACGTACGGTGGTGAAACGGGTTTCCGTCGAGGTGAACCAAGGAGAAATCATCGGCCTATTGGGACCCAATGGTGCCGGCAAAACCACAACCTTTTACATGATAACCGGTTTAATTAAACCCTTTGAAGGTCAGGTTTTTTTGGATGATATGGAGATTACCCATATGCCTATGTACAAAAGAGCGCAGCTTGGAGTGGGTTATTTGGCACAAGAAGCCTCTGTTTTCAGGCATCTTAGTGTGGAAGACAATTTGAAGGCCGTTATGGAATTTACATCGATGACAAAAGCGGAACAAAAGGACAAACTCGAGTCGTTATTAGACGAATTCGGCTTACAGCACATTCGTAAAAGTAAAGGAATCCAACTCTCGGGAGGCGAACGGCGACGGGTAGAAATTGCACGTGCCCTGGCCGTGAATCCGAAATTTATCCTGCTCGACGAACCCTTTGCTGGTGTCGACCCCATTGCTGTGGAAGATATTCAAACCATTGTTTCAAAGCTAAAAGATAAAAATATCGGTATTCTGATTACTGATCACAACGTACACGAAACCCTTTCAATTACCGATCGTGCCTATCTGCTCTTTGAAGGTGCTGTACTCAAGTATGGTACAGCCGAAGAACTGGCCAACGACAAACATGTGCGAAAAGTTTACCTGGGACAAAATTTCGAGCTTCGCAAAAAGGATAATGGAAAAGAAAAAGCACCCGGACAACCGTTTTAAAGAAAATTGGACAAAGCGCACACCCTCTTTCCAGCAAAGATCATTACGCTTGCATATCGGTCAGATAGAGCACCAGGGATAAAAAAAGGTAGAGCAACAAAATAAATGGGACGGCAACTATCTGAAGGAACAAAATCAGAATCACTGAGATCACAATAAAAATATACTTGAACAAATTCTCACCCAAACCCAAATGCTTGAATTTCAAAGAAAACATGGGGAACGACGATACCAGAAGCAAAGCGCCGAAAATAGCAACGCCCAATAAAAAATAGGTATTGGTAATCAACATATAAAACAATCCCCGGTCGGTATACAATTCTTGTCGGATTAAGGGCAATGAGGCCACCAAAATGGCCAATGCCGGTGTAGGTAAACCTTTAAACGAATAGGTTTGCGAAGCATCGAGGTTAAATTTGGCCAACCGGATGGCAGACATCCACGGCACCATAAGGGCAAAAAAGGGTAAAATATTGATTGCCAGTACATCACTTAACGGATTTCCATGACTCATGGCAATCATTTGATACAAAATAAATCTGGGAGCCAATCCAAACGAAACCATATCCGACAACGAATCGAGCTGCAGCCCAACTTCCGATTTCACATCCAGTAAGCGGGCACTAAATCCATCGAAAAAATCAAATACAGCAGCAATAAAGATAAAAACACCCGCAATGGCCAAATCTTCCGGACTTCCCTTCACTCCAAAATAAATGGATACAGCCCCTGAGGTTAAATTCAGCAGGGTGATGGTATTCGGTATATGTTTTTTAAGCCCCATGACAAATAAATTATTGACCAAAAGTAAAAACTTTTCCCATCTCTACCTAATCCCCCCATTATTTCCACTAACATAACTAAAGTTTTGCACTAACAACTAATTGATTAATAATGAACCTGATGAAAGGAATAAAAATATAATAAATAACACATTGACAATATTTTGAAATATACATTAATGATTCGGATTGCTTTGTGAAACTCTGTGTCTTCTCTGTGTAGCTCTGTGTAATAGCTATTTCACAAAGAACCACAAAGGAGCC
>Ga0114934_10003278_pt1 | contig 10141 bp, 10 predicted proteins | sample 4SBtaG_2_FD_99695 | JGI IMG/M metagenome (GOLD analysis project Ga0114934, IMG submission 99695) | Deep subsurface microbial communities from Kolumbo volcano to uncover new lineages of life (NeLLi) - 4SBTROV10_white metaG | ecosystem: Environmental > Aquatic > Marine > Volcanic ...
TATATTTAAAAATTCTGAATTTATATCAAATAATATTTTATTATTTATTAATTTATTAAATGTAGTATCTTCAGAAGATGAATCAACTGAAGCAAGACCATGAGGTGAAGCAGATGATGGAATTGTACTAAAAGATGTTAATGAATGATCATTCCATCTTTTCCCTAAAAAGTTTGAAATTGTTCTATTTGAAAATTTATCAGAATCCAATTCATTAATTGCTTCTATACCATGAATTGGAAAACCATCATCTTGTAATGTATATTTTCTATGTTCTTCCCATCTAAAAGCAAGTTTATTACTTATTACTTTATCTTTAGCACTTGATGTTTGATCTGTTTCATCAACTTCTACTACATGAGGAAAAATATCAACCCAATCAATTTCACCTAGGGCTACACCAGGTTTCTCCCATTCTATTTTAAATTTTTGACCTTTTTGATAACCATATTCTTCAGAAGCATCACCAACCCAAAACTCAAAATAACCCATATTATTAGTAATAACTTGAGGTGTAACATTAGTTTTGTTTGAACCAAATTCATCAAAATATACATATGCAGATGTATCAGTTCCAGCAAGATATATTGCTATATTTGCATCAGGAATCGGTTGCCCTTCTTTGTTAATCAAAAATTGCCAATAATGAAACCTTGACATTATGAACTCCCCTCTGTAATGTATTTGTTAATTTTATATTCTAATTTCATTTTTACATTCATAGGTTTATGTATTTCTCCGCATTCTGTATAAAATAAAATACTATTATCATTATTATAAATTTTAACTTCTCTAACAGTTAATTCTTTTGATTGCGGTAAATCAATAGTTATATATAAAAATTCATTTGTTTCTGTTGCATTTGATATTTTTCCATAATAATCAGTTGTTACAAAAGAATCTATTGTAGAACTAACTGCAAAATTTGGTAAATTACCATTATTTATTAATTGATCAGCAAATAAAGGACTTCCAACTGTTAACATAACTGCATGACCAATTAATGGTTCTTCAAAATATATTATACAATTATTTATATCAATAAATTTAATATCTTTTGGAATAATTTCATTATTATTTATATCAAAACAACTGATTAATAATCCTTTATATCCAAGATTATGATTAATTTCCCATACATTACTAGCTGTTTGTTGTATATATAACATATCAGGATTTGAAACATTTATTGTACCACTTTTTAAATCTGTTTCAAAAAATTCATCATCTATCATTATAAGTTCATCAGCATATACTTTATCATTATCTTGATTGAACTCAACATATACTGTTTCTGTTTCAAATGGATGCTTTATTATCCATACATCTGTAGATGGTATTAATTGTGATACAGTCATATCTGGTTTTTTAATTAACATAAAACCATTAATTGGTTCATTAAATGTTACATTAATTGTATCTTCATCTATAAATATTACATCTTTTGGTATAACTTCTTTAAATTCATCTGTATAACATTTAATAAAAAGATGATTACTATTTAAATTATGTGTTGCTAAAAAACTTGTATAACTACCACCAAATAATTGAATATATGCATTTTCAACTGTTACACTAAATTTTAATACTTTACTTAATACATTTGTGTTATATTTGTCTTGATTACCATCATATAAACCTTTATAAGTACCTATTAAATTTGATTCTGGTTTTATTATGATTTCATATTCTGATATTTTATTAACAGGCCTTATATCTTCAAATTGATTTAATAAACTTGTTATAACTCCTTTTGAAAGAATTTTTTCTCTTTCAATTGGTTCAGTTGACAAATCCATTTGTATTTTATAATATGGTGTTAATATCCAATCATCTACTGTTCCTGATAATGGAAAAGTTTGTGTATCATTATATTGATCAGTATATAATACTTCTTGATATTCAGATGCTGATATTGGAAGTGTTTCATTTATATACCTTTTTGGAAGCCATTTTTCATATATATAAAGAGGATTTTTTGTTCCAGATGTTAAAACTTTCCATGCAGCAAAAAAAGATGAATAACCACCTTTTCTTTTTAAATAATTAGATAATTCCCTAATAAATTCTCTTTGAGCTTGAACATTAATTACTTGATTATCTACATTTATATTATAAAATCTTGATAAATAACCTAAAAATTTCTCATCAACTTCAAAAGGATCAATCATTGACCATATATTTTTTAATAAATTATAAACTTCTTGATATACTCTATCAAAATGAATATTAACAAATTGTTTAAATTTATCTGTTCTTTGATGATAAGGTACTGCTAATTCAACAAAATCTTTCATACCATAAAATTCAATATGATATTCATCATCATGTTTATGATAAATTGGTCCAAAATAAAGAAATTGTTTATCTGTATTAACATAGTTTCTTATAATAAATTCTTGTTGCCATTCTTCTATAAAAAAATCTTTAGCATAATTAATTAACCAATTATGAAATTGACTATCTTTTCTAAAATAAACTTCTTTACCATTTATATCATCAGGATCAAACATTACTGTTGGTGTCCATACTTCAAAATAATAACCTTCACCTGATAATGTTTCTGTCATTGTACTACCATATTGATAAGGTAATGTTATATGTTTATGAAATTGAAAAAAATTACCATCAGCATAATCTTTCCATGGTGGTGTTACATTTATTTCTCTAAAACCATAATCATCATCTTTAACAAATAATTTAATAATCCTGCCACCACTTGCAATAATACCTTTCTTACCACCAATTAACATTGATTCATCATATGAATAAGAAACATGTTTCTTTGAATAAGATCCTTCTACTGTTTCATATTCAAAATTAAAATCAACATCATTATAATTTTCCCATGTTGTAATTAAATCAATATCAGTAAATAAAACAGGCCAAAGATTTTCAACTTTTGAAATTATATCATCTGTAGTTTGTTGATTTACTGTATTTAAATAATGATCTAAAAGGAAATATGGTGTATCGGCAAATTTAGGCATTTATACCTCATTAATAAAAATACACATATCAAGTGCAATTTTTGGAAATTGATTTAAACCAAGTTTTATTGGTTTTAATAAGTTTTCATATCTAACATCAAATTCATTTACTGTAAACATTGGAAATTTCTTTTCATCATTTAATTCAAAAATTTCCATTGGATCTGATTGATTTGATAAAGTTGAATACAAAGCAATATCTCTAAATACAAAATTTTGTATACCTTTAACTTTATCAAATGTATTATCAGGTGATGTTATAGTTGAATCTAAAATATAATTATGAATGTCTCTAAAATCTATAACTTCATTAAATTCTCTATTAAAATCAGAAAAATAATAATCAAGTTTAGCTTTAACATCAGCAATTATAATATTAAAATTATATAATCTCTTAGGTAATATACCTATTTCAAATTTAAAATATACAATATCAGGTAATACAAATTGTTCATATGTACTAATAATTTTTCTTGGTTCAATATATGTTTTTAAATCATTCTGAAATATTTCATTTACTTCAATAGGAACTTGAATTGTTTGTGTTATATCAGGAACCATTGGATCAATCCATTCTATTCCACTTGTTGGTATAGTATAGGTAGTCCAATTCTTAGGTATAACACATATATAAACTTTATTATAATTTTGTGTATTACCATAATTTTCTTCTTGTTCACCCCAAACATTAGCTTTTATAATATCTGTTCTACTTTCTAAATCAGCTATATAATCAGTCTTAGTTACATTTCTATATTGAGTATTAACTATTTTCTTTGAATTTGTTTTTATTTGTTCAAGAGTTTCTGGAGATGAACCATAAATTGATGCACTTTCATTTATAAACTTATAATTACCTGATAATAAAGCATTCCTTGTTAAATTAATAATAAATGGTGTATCAACTGTTGTCCAATTCCTATTAACTAATAACGGTATATTATAACTTAATTCTTCACCATATTCTTTTTTAAGTAAATTAGCACCCAATGTACCTTTATCACCTAATGAATTTAACATTACAATTCTTATTCTAGATGATTTTGTTGGCATATTTCTTGCAGATGAAAACACAATTTTATATCTTTTATATTTATCATAAACAATTTTATAAACATTATCACTTGTTTGTAATCCTGATAATTCATCATAAAAATTATATACTCTATTCCAAGGTTCTTCATCTACATAAACAACACTAGAAGGAAATTTGTCATCATATGGATAAACACCCATATCAATTTGTTTAAATGGTAAAATAATAGAACCATCTATTATATCATCACCACTATATGTCCCTGTAAAATATTCACCTTGTTTAATAGGTATTAAAAAAGAATATTCATCTATATCACCAGATAATGGTAAATTAATTGTATGGCTATCTGTTGTAGTATAATATATATTATTATTATCTGTATTAGTTTGTCCTGTATCTAATGTATACCATGCTGGAATATATATTTGATCACCTTCATTATAATATTCAATTGTATGATCATCATTCCATCTTTTAATAGTAACTTTTAAATCTAATTGTGCTGATATATAACCATTTGGTTGATAACCACTTCTTTGAGTTACTAAAGAATGAGTAGTCTCATATAAATTAGCTGTATCTGGATATACATTTTTTGCGACTTCATTTATATAAAAAGTTGATAAGTCGTTAAGATAACTGACTAATTCAAGTAACATATTGATATTAGAGCCCTCATAGGAATAATCACGAAATACAGGATCATTCTTCATCAAATTGATTAACTTATCTTTCGTTGTAAGAAAATCTGTTTCAAGATATGAAGGTGTTAAATGTATATCAGCCATTTAAAAATTCCTTATTTTTAAAATTGAATTAATCTAAATTTCATAGTATCAGCCTTACTACTGAAACTAAATTCTGGTTTATCTGCAGGCCAAATAGCATCTGTTTGTGGTTCAACACAAACTACTTTTCCTGAAGATAAAGGAACAATATTAATACCATGAGAGAAAACAATTTTATTATTTTTATAAAAATTCACTTCAGCATTTCCTATAGCAATATTATCTCCTACTTCATGAAGTGACAACCATGATTTTGTAGTACGAGCAAAATCTTCACAATCAAAAGTATTAGCTATATATTTTTTTCTATTAATAGGACATTTTTTAAGAATTTCTTTTAATTGATCTTCAGATACTAAAGAATAATTTGGATCACCAAAATCCCATAAACAAAGTTTTTCAATTATAGCTATTTCTTTTATCATTTGTTTAATTTCTTCATTTGTTTTATTAACTGTTAAATCAAAATCAATTTTTGGATTAATAATAGACATTATAGTAGAACTATCTATATTATTAACCCAGTTTTCTAAATCTTCTAATGTATTAATTTTAAGATTAGTACAAAGTTTTACAACATCTTCTGGAAAAATAAATCTACCTTTATTATTTTGTTCTATTAAATATATAAAAAAACTATATTTAGGATTTTCATCTACTAAAGTTTTTAAATCATTTTCTAATTTAATTGCCCTTGTAATTTTAATAAACATATTATCTGCAAAATAAGATTTTAATGCTTCTTTTATTGTCATTTTTTTATCTCCTATAAATTTAATTATTAATATTTTTGATAAAATTTTGTGTTCTAGCCGGTAAAAAACCTCACTTAATTTTATCTTTTCTAATAATTTCAATAAGTTATATTTTTTATAGTATAAAATCAGGGTATATTTTCTCATTTTTGATAAAATTTTGTATAATCGCTACGAAAAAACCACACTAAATTTTTTATTTTTTAATAATTTCAATAAGTTATAATGCTTTTTTTAATTTCTTTACCATTTTTAAATTTTTACATTATTTTTTTATAAAGATCTTTTTCAATTTCACCTCTTACTTTAATAGCATAATTACTATGATATTTATCATGAAGGATTTTTAATGATTTATAGATATTTTCAAGTTCTGTATCACCCATCATTCCTGCTAACTGAATTCTTGCTTCAAAGTGTTCATTATTTTCAGTATAACCAGCAATTTCATCAATCATTTTTTGAGTTGCTTCTTTTGCTTCAAAAAGCATATATTCTTTTAAATCCATTTTCTACCCCGTTGTTAATGTTTCATTTATATTAAAAACTTTATCTTCTAAGTCACTTTTTAATCTAAATTCTAAATTTATATTTATTGTATTATTATCAGGATCAGCAGTTGCTTTAAGAAAATTTATATATATTCTATCTTCCCATGTTGAAATTGCTTGTAATAACATATTTTCAAGATTACTTAAAGTTATATTATCAATTTGTTCAAATAATAAATTATATACTGGCATAGCAAAAGAAGGAACCATTCTTCTTGATCCTTGAAATGTTTTAAATATATTTCTTATTGAATTGATAACAGCATCTATATCAGTTTCAGCTTTAATATCACCATCATGTTGTTTATCAAATTCCATATTAATATCTTTCCAAACCATTCTTTAACCTCCTGCAATAACATCAGATGAACATGTAGCTACTGAACTACCACAACTTACTGGATCACCACATCTACCACATTGTAAATTATTTACATATACTGTTGAACTACCGCTTGCCAAGGAACCTCCATGACACGCAGGTCCTCAGCAATGTGAACCCCATGCATCAGATTGTCTATGTACAGGTAAATCATTTACATATACATCAGGACTTCCTTGAACATTTGCTCTAGGTGGAAAACAACCATGTCCTGTACCAATATCACCTAATCTTGCTACTCCTGGCATATATATTTCTCCATTTGTTTTTCTAATTTTGTTATTCTATCTTGTAATAAAACTGATTCTTGTTTCATTTCTAATTGTTTTTTATTATATTCAAGTTGTTGTTTTATTCTATATTTTATTGATTCAGGTTCATCTTTTAATATAGATGAATTTCTTGAATTTAAATAAATATTTGAATCTATTGAATCAAGATATATGTTATTTTTTGATGCAAATGATATTTCACCATCTGATAAGATATGAAAATCACCTTGAGTTTTTAACATTACATCATTATCCATTTTAATCATTAATGACATATCATTTTTTATAGTAATAGTTATAAGATCATCATTTTTAACTATTTTAACATCTTCTGGCTTAACTGAAATTACTAATCCATTTTCCATAATCACCTCTTATTTATTTATATAAAATTTTATAAATATTATGGTACATCAGGTTCAGGTGTTGAACAATTTAAATTAATTATTGAAGCATTAAGATTATAATTACCACCTAATTTCTTTGTTTCTTTACCATATATTCTAACATCTTTATTACCAATTATAACTTCTTTCTTTTTACCTAATACTTTTTCATATTTTGTAGCTTTTATTAAAGTAGTTTCATCACCACCAATAGTTGTGTCACTATTACTACCAATATTTACTTTTTTATTTTCATCAATTAATTCAAATTTATCTTTTGCATTTCTAATAATCATACTACCTTCATGATTTATTTCAATGTAAGTATTAGATGGATGATATATATGAAGACGTTCTTGACCGTTAGTATTATCAACTTCAATAGTAATACCACTTTTAGAAGCAAATACAATATTATCAGGATACTTAGCAGCATAATAAGGATCAGGTTCATCCCATTCATTATTATTAGCTGTTTCAACATTTTTAATTTTTTTATCAGTTTTACTTTTAACAATAGTATCATCAATTGACTCTGTTGTAGCCAATTTATGCATATCATTTTCACCTTTTTGAACAGGTTCATGAGGGTTTACCTTTTTATCAATTGGATATTTTTCATTTGGATCATTAAAACCTAACATTCCTTTATTTTTTGATGATTCTTCTGGTCTTCCAGGTAATGATGCCATAAATCTAGGCTTCATCATATTACCTTCTTCAAAGAAAATTAATACTTGTGCTCCTTGAACAGGTACAGACCATAAACCAAATCCAGATACACCACCTTCTACAGGACTTATAACAGGTTCAGCCCAAGGTAAATCTTCTGTTGGTATTCCTTCTGTTAATGTTTTAATTTTTACATCAGTATGAATACCAAAAACTCTTATTCTACATCTACCTAATTTTTCAGGATCATTATTATCTTCTACAATACCCCTATAGAAACCATGCAATTGACTATCTTTAAATTTTAAATCTTCAAGTTTATTCTTCATATTTTAAATTTCTTCCATCATATGCATTTTTTATCAATATAAGTTTCTGATTATAATAAGGATTTTTATCTTTATAAAAATAATGTACTACTGATTTGACAAAGAATTTACCATTAAAATTATTATTATATTTATGTTCAACATCAGCAGGAAATTCAATTCTTATTACACCACCTGCTTTCCTATCTTGATGACCTTTTACATAAAGTGAAAATAATTGTTGATTTGAATATTGTTTTAGCCAACTATTATAATAAATATTATCAATAAATATTTCATTTGATTCACCTGTTTTAATATACTTATCTGTACCTGTACTAAAATCTGGATCAAGTAATGGAAATTCTGCTTTACCTAAAAAATTATCTTTAAACTTTTTTCTACAATCTTTATAAGTATATTTTTGAAGTATATTTTTCTTTCTCATGATATCATAACCCATTCTATAACCACCAGCTAATCGTTGCATTGAACCATTATCAACACCTTCTCTTTCAAATGACATAACTTTATTTTTAACCCATGTATTATTTGTGAAAAACCAATATTTAACATTATCACCATCTTTAGGTTTCATTAAAGGTACTGTATCATTCATTAATTTTGGTAAAGTTATAAGATTATAACCATCTAAATTTTCAAAACAAAGATATCCAGGTTTTTTAGTATCAACACCTGTAGCCCTTTCCATAAGATATCTAAAATTTTCAGCAGGTGATTTTAATCCTGTATAAAATAATGGTATAGTTTCATTTGATGCTTCAAAATTTACAAAAGTACCACCAACCATATATTTCATTATATGTTTTAATATATCACTTATTTTTTTATTGTTAAATGATAATGAATATTGTTTATAATGCCATCTATAATATAATTGAGAAACAAAAGTTATTTCATATATATTATTTTTGCTTAATTCACCATTTAATGGTATTTGTTTATTAATTTTATAAATATAAAAAGTTTTAGTAACATCTTCATCTTCAGGATCACCATAAACAAGTGTTAAAGTTTCAGTTTGATAACCCCAAAAATTACCAGTTCTCATTATATCACCATAATCAATGAATTTTATTTTACCTATCATACAGAAAGAAAAAATATCTTCAATGAAGTATAATGATTCAACAGAAGTAGCATCAATAGTATAATTAACACTATCTCTAGTATTATTTAAAAATATTGATAAAACATTTATGTTATTATTTGAATCAGTCATTATAATTTATACACATTCTTTAATTCATCTATTATTAAACCATAATATTCACTTTTGAATATTTTTATAATCATTCCAGGATATATATCTTCATATGGGTTAACAATATTATTAGCAAAACATACTAACCACCATAATTGAGATGTACCATAAAATTTAGCAGCTATATTATCCCACCAATCATTATTATCTACTACATAAGAATCAAATAAATAATCCATTTCAAATATTGAATCAGGTATAGTATAATTTTTAAATATATTAAAATAATAACCAGTTGTATCATTTTTAATAACATTAAACATATGTAATCTTGAATCATTATTAAGACCTGTTACATATATATCATCATCATTAATTGATTGATTTATTGTAATTTCCATTAAGAGTTACCTCTTTTTTCAAATGATCTTCTATATAAAGGTTGTAGATCATCAAATTTTAATGTTAATTCACATTTAGAAGGAAAACCATCTCTATATGGTCCATAATATGTTGGTTGAACAGAAGTTAATGCAGAATATTCAATATATATTAATGGTGAATCAATAGTTTCTACTGTAAATATATAAGGCATATTAAAACCAAACCTTGTATTATCCTTTTCAGCACATGAATATTTTTGTAATAATCTAACAGGTTCAAAAACATTTTTTTCTGTATTACCTATATCAGATAATATTAAAGTTAAACTTAAACTCCTTCTTTGTGAATCTTGAAAAGTTGTAGGTGTATCAACTTTCTTTGTTACAACA
>Ga0114934_10003279_pt1 | contig 10139 bp, 7 predicted proteins | sample 4SBtaG_2_FD_99695 | JGI IMG/M metagenome (GOLD analysis project Ga0114934, IMG submission 99695) | Deep subsurface microbial communities from Kolumbo volcano to uncover new lineages of life (NeLLi) - 4SBTROV10_white metaG | ecosystem: Environmental > Aquatic > Marine > Volcanic ...
ATTATGATGGTCAGTAATTATGTGGTAGTTATTATATGTCTTTATCATTAAAAGGGAAAAAGATTCTAATCGCTGAAGACGATTTTGCAAATCAAAAAGTGGCCAGTCTTTTTCTTAAAAAAATTGGCTGTGTCCCCGACCTCGTGTCAAATGGTGAAGAAGCGGTCGAAAAAGTTAAACAGCAACATTATGATTTAATTCTGATGGACTGTAGAATGCCTGTGATGGATGGCTTGGAAGCTACTCGACAAATAAGACAACAAGAGCTAACCAGAACCCCCATCCTTGCTATGACTGCCAATGTCGATAAACAGGATAAAGAAAAATGTTTTGCAGTGGGTATGGATGGGTTTGTGAGTAAACCTGTTAATTTACAAAATTTAAAAGCCGCTATCAGTGAATTAATTTTTGAGTCATAATCTTATACTTGTTTATCCTTTGATTTAAAATGATGCCGTCCCATGCCGATTCAAAAACTTTATGTTAAAAATCTTCTCACATCAGAGGGTTGGAAAACAGATCAGTGTATCACTATTGCTGATGGCAAAATCTCCAATATTGAAGCATCAGACAACATGACAAACCAAAATCCAATTGAGTTTATGGTACCTGGAATCCCAAATGTTCACTCTCATGGATTTCAATATGCCATGAGAGGACTTGCTGAAAACTTTTCTAGCCGCGACGATAGTTTTTGGAGTTGGCGGAAATTGATGTATCAGTTTGTCGAGAATATTACCCCAGAGGATTTAAGAGTAATAGCCACAACGGTTTATATTGATATGCTCAAAGCGGGTTATACAGCCGTAGGTGAATTTCATTATCTTCATCGTGATAATCAAGGCTCTGCCTATCAACAGCTTTCAGTCATGTCTGAAATAATGATTGAAACGGCAATAAATAGCGGCATTTCTATGTGCCATTTACCGGTTTTGTATCAATACGGTGGCTTTGAGAAAGAAAATTTGCAATTAACTCAAAAAAGATTCCAACTTTCAGATGATGAATTTTTAGATTTACATTTAAATCTTCAACAAAAATATGCAGCAAATTCTGATATTAATATCGGAATGGCACCACATTCTTTACGAGCTATAGATATCCATCGATTTACTGACTTGCTCGATCAAACTGAAAACAATTTCCCTATCCATATTCACATTTCAGAACAAATGGCTGAAGTTAAAGCTTGTGAACGGGTGAATCATTGTCATCCCATTGAATGGTTGGCAAATAACGCGCATTTAAATGAGCAATGGAATTTAATTCATGCGACTCATGCTAATGAAAATGAAATTAAACAGATCACTACCTCAGGTGCACGGGTAGGCTTATGTCTAACAACTGAAGCGAATTTAGGTGATGGGATATTTGATTTACAAACCTTTATGAAAAATAAAGGGAAATTCTGTATTGGTTCTGACAGTCATATATCTGTAAATCCTGTAGAAGAATTGAGGTGGCTGGAATATGGACAAAGACTGAAACACCAAAAACGCGCTTTTTATGCTACAGAGATGCATAAAAAAACAGCTGAAAATCTTTTATTAGATGCCGTTAAAAATGGTAATGATGCATTAGGATTTAAAACTGTTGAAGGTAATTTAGGTTCTAAAGCAGATTTTATTAGCTTAAAGATACCCCTGGAATTAAAACATTTGAATAATGAACAAATTTTGAATCAATGGATTTTTAGCAGTAGAAATTCTTGGGTTGATAAAGTCATGGTATCAGGTAGATGGGTCATATCAGATGGTCAACATCCATTGGATGATTTTGTATCAAAAAACTATCCCAAGGTAGTAAAGAAACTATTAAATTAACTCATTAATTGAATCAAGCAATAGCTTTTTGCTAATGGGTTTTGTCAAATATGCGGACATGCCAGCTTCAATGCATTTTTGTTGGGTATGCTCAAAGATATCAGCCGTAACCGCTATAATAGGTGTATCTGAATTCTTTAAAGACTCGGATTTAATCTTTTGGGTTGCTTCCAAACCATTCATGTTTGGCATATGACAATCCATGAAAATCATTTTATAAGGATTTTGACTAGCCAATTCTGACGCATCAAAACCATTATTAGTGGTTTCTACATCAAATCCAAATGACGCTAACATGGATTTAATGACTAATTGATTGGAAGGATCATCTTCAACTACTAGCACTTTGCCATGGAGTTTATTGTTTTCTTTAGGCAATTTTAATTCCGCAATGCTAGTCTCATGAGAAGCTATAAAAACAGCTGGAATTTTGATTGTAAACTTAGTTCCTTTGTTTGGTTGAGACTGAACGTCTAACTCTCCATTTAGTAATTGAATATACTCTTTCGATATGGTTAAACCTAATCCGGAACCTCCATATTTTCTAGTTGTTGATGAATCTGCTTGAACAAAAGCATCAAATATAGTTGCATGTTTAGATTTTGCTATCCCAATACCGGTGTCAGATATTTTTATTTCAATAAATGTTGGAATATTATTTTTGAGATTAGAAGGTCTAACAGAGATAGAAATTTCGCCTCTTTCGGTAAATTTAATGGCATTATCAATAAAATTAGTCATTATTTGTGACAATTTAATGGGATCAGTTTCTACTAACCAATTCGTTGTTTCTTCAATTGAAACTTTAAATAACAAATCTTTATTTTCAGCTATTAATTTAAAATTATTGGTGATTTTGGAAATTTTTTCAAAAAGGTTAAATGTGACAATATCAAGTTGTATTTTATTATTTTCTAATTTTGAAAAATCTAATAATTCATTCACCATGGATAATAAATGCTGCATGGATTGAGTCGCGGTTCGTACATAATCGCTCTGTTCTTTTGTTAATTTACTTTGTTCAATAAGCTGTAGCATTCCCATCGTTCCATTCATTGGCGTCCTTAACTCATGACTCATACGGGCCAGAAACTCTGTTTTAACATTATTTGCATTTTCAGCAATTGCTTTAGCTCTAAGAATTTCTTCCAAATGAATTTTTTCATTTTCCTTAGACTTTTTTAACCTTGAAGAGAGTTTATTGACATTAGTCTCTAAAGCGCCTAATTCCCCACCATTAGTAGAATGGAGGTTGGTTTCAAGATTTTCAGCATTGATAGACTTTACTGCATTAGTAATATTGATAATGCTTGATGAAATTGAACGGCTATTAATCATTGCAATTAAAATACTGATAATAAATGTGATTAAAGCAATGATGGTACTTGAATAGATAATATGATTTTTTTCTTGTGAAAGAAAATCTGTGGTCACAATGACTTCTACTGTACCAATTAATTTTTCTTGGGTTTTGCCGGGTATTAATTCATTTTCGAAATCACCGATGGGTACAGTTTGTTGGAATACATTTTCTATAAAACTTAATTCATGGGAAGGGTTAGAACTTTTATTAATTGATTGTAATAATATGCTGCCATCGTTCCTTCTAATGGTAATGGCCGTCACTTCCTTTATAGAAAATTGCGTTTGGATAAGAGGCTTTAAATTATCGGTATTATTAGTAAGCAAACTATATTCACTTGCGGATACCAATTGTTTAGCGATTAAAATCGCTTTATCGTTTAATGTTTTTTGCGCATTGTCTAAAAGTAGAGGCAGAAAATATCCAATTAATGAAATGGACATCAGTAGCACGGGCAAAAATGCTAGAACATCTAATCTTTTATGTATGGACCAAGTACGAATCATTATTGTTGTTCCCACTTATTCAGTTGATTTATGACCCGTTCCTTGAGGTTTCTTGTTGAAATAATATCCATATTAAATGAATGGGCAACCTCAGAATTAAGGATTATTTCAAAGTCGTTAGCATAATATTTCTGAGATCGTATTTCGGGATGTTTTTTTAGGGTGTCGACTAACTGTTTTAACAATATTTCAGGTGTGGAGTAACAACTTGCTACAATACCGGCTCTAACAAAACCCTTAGAATTTCCTATGATAGGTTTCTCATGACGATAGGATGTCATCAATATTATTTTTGCATTTATGGAGTTGTACAATTTTCCATCAAATGGTGCGATTAAAAAATTTGAGGATTTTATTAAACTGACAAATTTAAGGATAAATTTTTTATGAACATCAATCTCACGTTTGTGGAGAGTGAAATTTTTAGGGAGTATTTTTTCTAAATTGAATACTTGTTGTTTGAGACTTTTTGTATACATTAATCCAATTTCATTTTTTTCAGGAAGTAATTGTGTACTAAGTGCAACTTGATTAATGAGAGGTTGGTCAGCAAAAAATATATTAGCCTGACTCAGCGAGTGTGATTGCTCAATATTTAATTGTTGATATTGGTATTCAGTTAAATAAAACGCAAAAACAGGTACCGTAACTTTGCATTTTTTTAATTGTTTTAGAGGGCTAATACCGGCAGTGATAAGTTTTATTTTTTTTACTGGGAACGTGCAATTTTGGATATCAATTGTTGTTAAGAAATTAATTTTATGTTTAGAAAATTGCTGATTAATTATGTTAAAGAATTTACGATATTTTAAATTATCGACAGGAGCAATAAAATACCATTGAGCGTCTTGGCTAGTGCTTTGATGGTGGTTAGTGAGGTTTATTTTTGAATTTGAGTTTTGTTGTGCATAAATAGATGACGAAAATAGACAAATAACGACAAAGCTGATGTATATTAAGGTAACTTTGCCTTTTTTTGTCAACGTATTAATGTAAGCTCCTTTTCTTTGGTTATTCTTATTCATACCTTCCCTAGGCAAACAATAGCGCTTGTGGCTGCGTGCTTTAACAGGTTCTACTTATGAGTCAATAGTATTTCAATAATCCTTATAAGAGTCAATAAATTCAATGATTTTATACCCACTCTAGCTCAAGATGCTGAATATCAGAATGCTAAGCTCCTTACCAATATGATAATGGGAAATAATCAATAGTTACAACAATCGCTCTATAGCGACCAATCAATGATCTCTTGACCATGTTTCCTTAGCGCATCATTAGCTTTTGAAAAAGGATGGCTGTTAAAAAATCCTCTGTGTGCGGATAATGGAGATGGGTGAGGGGATTTAATAATACTGTGACGTGTTGTATCTATGAGAGGAATCTTCTTTTGGGCATGAGCTCCCCATAATATATACACCAGATGTTCACAATGGCCATTTAACAAACAAATAACTTTATCTGTGAATTTAAGCCAACCTAAATTTGCGTGGGATTGAGGATTTCCTGCTTCAACACTTAGATAGGTATTTAATAATAGGACCCCTTGCAGGGCCCATTTGTCAAGTTGTCCAGATTTTGGAATATCAAAACCCAGATCTTGATGCAGTTCTTTTAAGATGTTTTGTAAAGAAGGCGGCTTTTTAACACCTTTAACTACTGAAAAACTAAGACCATGAGCTTGATTGGGGCCATGATAGGGATCTTGACCTAAAATGATCACTTTCAACTTTTGTAGAGGAGTCAATCTAAATGCCTCAAATATTTGAGCATCGGGTGGATATATAATTTTACCCTGAATTCGCTGACTTTTTATTTGATGTAATATTTCTTTGAAATAAGGCTGTTGTTTTTCTTGTGCAAGAAGATCTTTCCACTCGGTAGTCATCAGATTTTCAACTCAAAGTCTTTCAAAAGTGCTTTATTTTAGTTCCATTTCATGATTTTGGGGGGAATTATATGAAAAAAGAAATTATTTTTGCATTTATTGTTAAAAATGTGAGCTATTCATCGCTCCAAAAACTCAAAAATCAGCTATGCTGTATACAAGATATTGATAATAACTTTCATAAAATCAGATGGTTGGTTAATTTTTAGCCAAAAGAAATTCTCTGGAGGGAAATGTGAAGTCCTTATATTACGGAATTTTATTGTTTACGCTGAATTTAAGCGCAGTTTTTTGTGCTGAAAGCATTGATAATAAAGATAATTCTGAAATTGCCAATAAAACAGAAGATATCAAAAAACAAGTAATTGAGCTCAACAGAGATTTATTTCTATTGGAAGAGGATTTGTTGCATCCTGCATCCACTAGACTTTCTGTTTATATTTCTATGGATTATGGCTCATTTTTTTCACTAGAAAGTGTTCGGCTGCAATTAGACGGAAAACCTGTTAGTGCTTTTCTTTATACTGATAAAGATGTGAGTGCATTAAAAAAAGGTGCAATTCAACCTCTTTATTTGGGTAGTATCGCTACAGGTCAGCATGAACTCGTTGCCATTTTTACAGGTCAAGGGCCAAGAAATAAAAATTATAAACGTGCTGTCAGTTTGGATTTTGAGAAAAAAACAGGTGAAAAAGCCTATGAAATTCAGGTGGTAGATAGTTCACATAAGTTACAACCTGATTTTGTAGTTAAACAATGGAAATAAAGCCGAGAACAATTTGATGCCAAATGCATTAACAAAATTATTTCTGGTGCTTATTGTTATTGTTTTCACCAGCAGTATGCCTATTTATTCCTCTGAAGAGGGAATCCCTGTCCAATCTCCACAGTGGGGAGAGGTTCTTTACTATCATTATAAAGGCGATGACCTTGAAGCTCTTATTCATTTATTGGCTCGAGAGCAACAAGATACTCTTAAGCCCCATCAAGAAACAGCCAGTTTATTTGCGGCAGGATTATTATTGGATCTTGGCTTGCCCGTTGCAGCTCAGGAAAGATTAGATAAATCCAGTAATAAGAGTTTAACGGCTTGGCAGCGCTCTCGATTATCTATGGCATTAGCGCGAGTTTATTATAGGCAACAGCATTATCAAGAAGCAGAACAACAACTTGCAAAGATAAATGAGAAATTTCTAGATGCGGTGGATGTACAACGAAAAAAATTAATGAGTGCGCAATTACTGTTTCGTAAAAGAGAATTTGAAGCAGCTTCTGCTCAACTTGAATCCATTGAAAATAAAGGGAATATGCAGTTATATGCTAAATATAATAATGGTTTATCTTTATTACAATTAAATGATCCAAAAGCGCAGTTAAAAGGTTCGCAATTATTACAATCTATTGCATCGCTTGCTCCACTCGATCAAGAACAATACGCCTTAAAAGATCAAGCTATTTTAGCATTAGCTTTAAATGCCTTGAAAAATAAGCAGCCTAAACAAGCACAACAATTATTACTCAATCTAAGACTTGATGGGTTAGTCTCTAATGATGGTTTGTTAATTTTAGGTTGGTCTTATGAGGCATCTGGGGATTACTCCAAAGCTTTAATCTATTGGCTGAAATTGATAGAAACTGATGATCTTTTGGATCCTACCGTTCAGGAGGCTTGGTTGGCTGTGCCTTATGCTTACCAGAAATTAGGAGATTTCAAAAGTGCTATTGCGGGTTATGAAAGAGCATTAGTCTCTCATAAAAAAGCTCTTCAAGAAATTGAAGCTCTAAAAGATAGAGAAGCTTGGAGAGAATTATTGTTTCAGCAACAAACGGCACAACAGAGTTTTACCCAAAATTCACCGGGCTTTCAAAGACAGTTGGTAGGGGATGCCAAATTCTTTGAATTATTGCAACAGTGGAAACAATTAGATATTTGGGATAAAAAATTGCAAGTAGCGCTTTCATCTTTAACACCAATAAAAGTCATGCTTGAGACTAATGACCAAAGATTTATTGAAAAATCTGCGATTGTGAAACAAAAGTTAGCATTGATAGAAACACTTAATCTTAATCAAAAAAAGAAACAACTGGGTGAGGTTCTTGATGAACAAAAGACCCAACAAGTGCCGATTAAACTATTGGCACCTAAAAATGCAAAAATGTGGGCTAGAGTGACAGATGCAGAAGCCATTACTAAAATTTTACCAGCCGATAAATTAGGAGAAAAAGCTGAACAATTAAGGCGTTTAAAAGGTGTCGCATTATGGGGGATTCATAGAAATCGATCCGGAATTATTTGGAAAGGCGAAAAAGAATTTAAAAACCTGGGTAAAGCAATGCAGGATCTTTCCCTAGAACAGGCCTCATTAAAGCAGATTCTATCAAGACCGAGACAACCACTCCCTCAAGCATTATTGCGGGTCTCCAAACTGCGTGAGCGAGGCAAAAATACGGTTGAGGAACTCGCACAATTAACTCAGTACTATGAGAAATCTATGGCAAATAGATTCGATGAGTTATTGGAAATTCGCAAGAAAGCACTGACACAATTAGCAGAACAATCCATATTGGCACTTGCTCGCTTAAGGTTTAAGGCTTTAAAAGATGAAAAAGGAAAAATAAAACAAAATTTACAATCGGGTGATGAAAATACAGAACCTAATACTGAGTCAATAAAAAAACCAACACTAAATAATTTGGAGCAGAATCATGGCTCGTAGATTATTTAAAGGAGGGTTGTCTGTTCTAGTCGCCTCAGTAATGCTGTCAAGTTGTAGCTTCAATATGGACTTTGCCACACATTGGTTTGAAGAGGATAAACCACCCACTATTAATGAGAAGTCGCTGCAAAGTATTGAAAATACAAAAACTGTAGTGAGTCCTTCTAAATTACCTGATGCCACCTTAAATCAAGCAAAAGAAAGTTACCTGATTTTATTAAGCACAGCAAAAACAAAAAAAATTGTATCTGAGTCTCTTAAAAGATTGGCTGAAATTGAAGGTTTACTAGCAGAAAATGCTTTATTCGCAAACAATCCAGAATTGACTAAAACACACCTTGACCTTGCAGAGACTTATTACCGTCGATTGTTACAAGAATTCCCAGCTAGAAAAGATGAAACTGAAATAAGATATCAATTAGCAAGAATATTGTCTTTAAATGGCGAAGCTGAGCAGTCTATAACCTATTTAAACAACCTTTCAAAACTTTCTTCTCAAGATATTGAAGCCATTGAAGCTAGGTTTAGATTGGCCGAGACAGCCTTTTCGAGAAAAGATTATAGAGGTGCAGCAGCACTTTATAATAAAGTCATAAAAGAAGGCAGTAAAACAGATTTCTACAATACGTCACTTTATAAAAGAGGCTGGTCTTATTTTAAAGTACAGAAATATCATCAAGCTCTTAATGATTTCACAACGTTATTAGAACATGTTTATAAACCCGAAAAGCAACGATCAAAAACTCTGAGTTCTTTGTTACAGGATACTTATAGAGTTACAGCACTAACACTTTCATATTTGCAAGGACCCAAATCGGCTAAGAAATTTTTCAAAAATAAGGGGCATAAAAAATATGAACCAGAGCTCTATAAATCTTTGGCTAAATTATATGATGAACAAGAACGTTATCAGGATACAGCTGAAACATACTTTGCTTTTGTAGAAACAAATCCTTTGGATTTAAATGCACCTGAGTTGGAGTCATTGGGGATTAATGTATTAGGGAAAGCTGGATTTGTGGATTTAGTTCTGGAGGCAAAAAAACGTTTCGTAGAACATTATAGTGTGAACAGTATTTATTGGCAGAAATCTAAACGAGAGCGTTCAACTAAAGTGGCGGGATGGTTGAAAAACCATTTAAATGACGTGACTGCTTTTTATCATGCACAAGCGCAAAAGTCGAAAAAACCAGCAGATTTTCTTAAAGTGTCCAAATGGTATGCGTTATTCTTGGAAAATTTCCCCGATGATAAAGATACGGCTTCTAAAAGATGGTTATATGCAGAAACATTAACCGATGGAGGTAAGCCCAAGTCTGCTGCCGAGCAATACTATAAATTGGCTTATGAGCCCTCTACTTTAAAAAAATCACGCAAAGAAGAAGCGGGCTATCGAGTCATATTGTCACAACAAAATACACTCAAAGTACTTGAAGATTCCAAAAATAAATCGAGTCGTCACTTAAAGAAATTATCAGATGCTAGACAAGCGCTCATTGAGTCGAGCCTTCAATACAGAAATGTATTTGTTGGTGCGAAGAGAGTACCACTCGTTCTGGCTCAAGTGATTGAATTACAACTTAACCAAAAACAAATATTACCTGCTGTCAATAATGCTAGAGATTTGATTAAGTTACCTAAAGTAACAAAAAAACAGAAAATAAGAGCTCGAGTTATTATTGCCAATGGCGAATTTGACTTGAAAAATTACGCTGCAGCCGAGAAGGCGATAACGAGAATATTACGTTTTGATCACCCTGATGCAAAATCGAAAAAGACGTTCCATGAAAGAAGAGCTAAATCGATATATAAGCAGGGTGAAATAGCAAAATCTTCAGGAAA
>Ga0114934_10003280_pt1 | contig 10137 bp, 18 predicted proteins | sample 4SBtaG_2_FD_99695 | JGI IMG/M metagenome (GOLD analysis project Ga0114934, IMG submission 99695) | Deep subsurface microbial communities from Kolumbo volcano to uncover new lineages of life (NeLLi) - 4SBTROV10_white metaG | ecosystem: Environmental > Aquatic > Marine > Volcanic ...
GTTTAGCGGTGGTGATTTTGAAATGGGTAGATCAATTGGAGAGTCTACTTCCAAGGTGGAAACTCCAAAGAGTGACCCATTTGGGCCAAAGGATGTTACCGCTACTTTGTTTGCTCATTTTGGTATTGATCCTCAAACTCAGAAGATTGACTTTGCTGGTCGTCCAAGATACTTCGTAGAGAGTGGTGCAAAGGTTATTCTATGATAACTTTAACTGACGCAGCAGTTAAGGAGCTAGAGAGAGTAATGTCAGACACACCCGAAGCAACCAACAGGTTGCTTCGGGTTAGTGTCTCCGGTGGTGGATGCTCTGGCTTTCAGTATAAAATGGGATTTGTGGAGAGGGAAACACTGTCAAAAAACGTGGATAGCATCTACCCTCAAAATGGTATAGATGTTGTTGTCGATAGAAAGAGTGAGGCATTTATGAGCGGAACTACAATCGACTGGTATGAGGATTTAATGAAGCGTGGATTCACATTCGATAATCCTAACTCGTCGGGTGGATGTGGTTGTGGGGAGAGTTTCAGTGTCTAGACTTGATTTAGGACTTCGGCTTAATTTCAGAACATTGGGACATATTGCTTGTCTTGGAGCATTTACCCTTCAAGTATTTAATGGTTTTCGGCCATCGTATGAAGTGGAATTGCTGCTGTGGTTGTCTGTTTCTTTTTTTGTATGGGATAAAAGATAGTGGAGGATTAGATTAAATGACGGTAAAAGCTGTGCGCGCGCATTTTGAAGCTAAGAAAGAGGAAGCCATTGTAAGATATCAATTATACACTTCTTCTTCCGTAGCTGCTATTGGCGATCATTCAAACATAGTAGAAGAAGCTATCAAGGCTTTAGAAGATTATGAACACGCTGTTAGTTGTCTTGAACAGGCTTCCAAATTATGATGAAGGAATTTCCTAATAGGGCTACCAGTATAATTTGTAATTACATTGAGGATAAGGGGTTGAATGGGCCAGTTGAGTCTATTCAACCCCATTTTCATATGCTGTATATGGAAGCCAAAAAAACACACCCATTCTTAGGCTCCTGCGTAAAGGAGATATACAATAACACAGAGTGGGAATTCGTAAAGAAATACTTTAAATAAAAGCAGCATGTGATTGCTGCCCTTTTTATTTTGTTCTTTGTAACCTTCCCCGGTGATTACGACCAACCCCTGACCGAGTGAAAAGCATGAAATCATTAAAAAGAAAAAATTATATCAACGTAAAATCTTGGATGGACTTAGGAGATTGCAACTACGAAAACGATCATGCCGATGATTCCATACCTGATCAAGGAGTCGTTTACTGCAATATAGAACATATACCACACTTCTTTAAGAAGTGTAGTGATACAGAAAATAAGTACGTTGTAATTAGTGCTTTTAGCGACTATGGAATTGCATATCAGGACCAACATCCTGTTGCCAGAGATATGCTTAAATGGATTCCATTTGTAGAACACTTAATCCTTGAGCAGGGGTACAACCCCCTAGTCATACCCCCTAGATGCGATCCAGATAATTGTAATCTGGAAGACAAATATTCTATCAAGTGCTACTCTTATACCAGAGCCACTATACCGTCTATACCCGAAAATGTTGTGAAGTGGTTTGTTGTAAATCCTATGCTTACAGATGAAAGAGTTCAGGGAATTCCTCTGGGGATTGGTAAAGATGCTAGTGATGAAACATATAATGCCAAGAGATATTCTGAAAAAGAAAAAAAGAACTGGCTGTATATAAATTGGCAAAATTATACGGTAGAGAGACAGCAAATCAAAAACTTTTTTCAAATGGCCGAATTTGAATGGGCGACAGTTATTAATGAACCAAAAGACTTTAAAGAATACCTAGACGAGTTATCCTCTCACTCATATGCACTTTGTCCAGAGGGAAACGGTATAGATTCATATCGTATACTGGAATGTATCTATCTAGGGGTTATTCCGATAGTTTTAAGGTCTCCCACGACTGAATATATGTCTGATTTACCAATACTAATCGTCGACAGCCTGCATGAAGTCTACTTGGAGAATTTGCAGGCTAAATATGAAGAGGTTAAAGCTAAAATGGAAAATCTAAATATGGCCGATCTATCCTTCTGGAAGAAGGAAATTGAGTCGGCAAAGAAACTATTTTAATGAATGGCGCGGCATCACAGAATATCAACGTCATAACCCCAATCAACCAACTAGGATATGGGGTTGTGGGATTAAATGTAGTAAAGGCCCTATCAGAACTCGGCCACAAAGTATCCCTATTCATAATAGGTCAGCCCAACTTTCCCGGTGATTGCGCCCACCTTCTGACCGAGTGCGTTAACAACTCACAAATCCCAGATTTCGATGCCCCATGTATTAGAATCTGGCACCAAAATAACATGAGTCAATTTGTAGGCAAGGGGCTACACGTAGGATTCCCGATCTTTGAGCTAGATAACTTCACGCGAGAAGAACGTCACCACCTTCTTTCTCTCGACAAGATCTTCGTTTGCTCCAAGTGGGCTAAAGAAGTTATATTAAAATCCTGCATGAAACAGATACTACTAAACACTTCACTGTGTGACAATATCCATGTAATACCTCTTGGGGTTGATCGTGGTATTTTTACTGAGACACTTTCCAACAGGTCTGAAACAATTTTTTTCAACTGTGGCAAATGGGAAATCAGGAAGGGGCATGATGTCATAGTAGAAGCTTTTAACGAGGCTTTTGAGCCAGAAGACAACGTAGAATTGTGGATGATGTGTGACAACCCATTTCTTTCTGGGGAGGAATCCAAACATTGGGGTGATCTCTATAAGAGGTCTAGATTGGGTGATAAGATAAGGCTAATTCCTCGTCAGCAAACTCAAAAAGATGTGTATAATATTATGAAGCAAACAGATTGCGGAATTTTTCCTTCCAGAGCAGAGGGTTGGAATTTAGAACTGTTGGAAATGATGAGTTGTGGAAAACATGTCATTGCAACTGACTATTCTGCCCATACAGAATTTTGCAACGAAGAAAATTGTAGACTGATAAAGTTAGATAAGCTTGAGGATGCTTTCGACGGTAAGTGGTTCTTCCGTCAGGGCCAATGGGGTAGTTTAGGAGATAAACAGAGAGCATCTATCGTTAAAAATTTTCGGGAAGTGCATGAATTGAAGCAGAACGGAAGCTTGGGGGTTAACGACTCTGGAATTGAAACTGCAAGAAAATATTCTTGGGAAAACACTGCGAGCAGAATAATCGGGAGTCTATGAGATGGTTAATTTGATTTCTTTTCCGAGGTCTGGTTGCCATTGGCTCATGAGGGTCATAGAGTTGTGTACGGACAGACCTAGAATGTCAGTGCAAGGACAGCCCCTATCATGGTATAACTCCAAAGGAAGCCCTTGGGGCTTACATTATCACGATTATGAATTCGCCAACCATACTGGCGATATAAAATTGATAGAAGACAACCTGAAACCTGAAAAACTATCCAATGTCATCTATTTATACAGAAATCCAGTCGATACACTGTATTCGCTGTTCGAATTCTTAGATTGTCCGCAAACAACAGAAAATATAAGAATGGCTGCCCAATCGTACTATCAGCACAAGGAAAAATGGTTGAACGGAGCCGATTTTATAGAAAATTTTCTCACAATTAGATACGAAGACCTTTTAGACCACGGCTGCGAGACCATGGAAATTGTTCTGGATTTTTTGGAGGAAGATTACTGCCGCGTTGTCGCAGAAGATGCTTTCAATAACGTAAAACATAAAACAACAGCCCTTAAGAGGGCAAGAAACTTCGGTAATTTAGTTTACGAAAGACACAGATTAGATTTCCGTGAAAAATTTTCAGACATTATTCTAAAATGCCAAACTGTAGAGTGATTCATAACGGCCCGCCAAAATGGGTTTTAGAACAGAGGAGACAAGAATGCCTTCCCCAAAAAAAGGAGAACAACAGAGCAAATTCATGCAGAGATGCGTATCAAGCAGCGAATCTCAAAAAAGTTTTCCAGAACAAAAACAAAGAGTAGCTTTTTGTCACAGTCAGTGGAAAAATAAGGGCAAATCTTGCGGTACAATCTTTGTATACAAAGACCCCATAACAAGTGAACTTTTTCACTTTTCAAGACAGGGTGTGTATAAAAAAAATGGTAGAATTTTAATTTTCGTGAAAAGATCAAGAGGAGAAATAATGTCAGATCACATTTTAAACAGAGCCGCCAAATCTCATGCCGAAGATGCAGAAAGAACTCAGGCTCCCAAGAATGACCCATTTGGGTACAAGGATGGTGGAAAAGTATGTCCCAAGGGCCAGAAGTGGGATGGTAAGGCTGAAAAATGCCTTCCCGTAGAAGCGGATGCAGATTGGAACTTCAAAAAGAAGGATGATGACGAAGACGAGAAGAACGGCAAAGATAAGAAGAAGAACGGTAAAAATGGGGATAAGAACGGCAAAAATGGTGACAAGAAGAAGAAAGACAACCCATTTGACAAGAAGAAAGATGGAAAATAGATGAGGAGCCTTAAAAATACTTACAAGTGGCTTTCAAACATAAATGAAGAGAGAAAAGGACTTATAAAAAACCTCAAAAGAATTGAAAAGAGGTTAGATATTCTCCAGCATAAAGAAGACAGGCTGGTGAAAGATTTAGAGGCTTTAGTTAAGAAAGAAAATCAACCCCTGCCAACATCATCTCTCGGCGGCTCTGGTTTGCTATCAAAAGAGCCGGATAATAAATAGATAAGGAAAATAGCGTGATTTCTACAATCATTTTTTCGAAGGACAGGGCTTGTCAGTTGGATTTTTTGCTGACTAGCCTTATTGATAATGACGGGGGCATGTTTGACGTAAATATTTTATATGATCATTCCAGCGACAAATTCAGGGCTGGATATGAAAGCTTAATAAAGAAGTATCCTTTTTTGAACTGGATAGAAGAGTCAGATTTTCAAGTAGACACAATTAATCTCGTTAAGAAGGGGGGTGACCTAGTCTGTTTTTTTGTAGATGATAATATCCTCTACAATAGGATCGAAGTCGACCACGACAGCATTGTGAACCTTTTTAGTAGTGAAGATATTTTTTGCTTGTCGTTAAGACTCGGAGCTAACACAATTATACAGAATGAGTACTCACACAGACCATGTGTGCTGCCAGAGAAGGCAGTTTTAGTTAATGACACTTACTTGATTTGGAATTGGAGATCCTTGCCACCTTACACCAACTTTGCTTATCCATTCTCAGTTGATGGGCATGTACTCCCTAAAGATTTAGTGTTGAGTGTTCTTTCCAACTACACTTTTGACACACCAAATGCTCTAGAAGGCAGAGCGCTGTCTCACATTTCTGGTTTTTCAGAAAACATGTCTTCTTTTAAAGAGAGCGTGCTGGTGAATACTCCGTTGAATTTAGTAGGCTCGTCTGAAAACAAGTCGGGTCAAAAATTCGGCGTTAGTCTTGAAGAATTGAACGATATTTATTTGAGCGGTAATTCCCCGAGTTTGAAAGATATGGATTTTTCCGCAGTAAGGGGATGTCATCAAGAAATTCAACTTAAATTTACAGGAGAAATAAAATGCTAGATCTATTCAAGCAACACTGGATTTGTTTACTGGTCGGAGGAGCTATAGGATTTTCACTGCACTGGTGTCCATTGTTTGGTCACAGTCATGTGTGTCCCCATGCCGGAAGTACTGCCTGTGCTTGCGATAACTGTGCATGTGGCGACAGTTGCGAATGCTTAGTCGGTGGCGTATGCGGATGTAAGGGCTGAGTGGCTGAATAATCTAACACCAGTTGGTGTCACTTGTTGTTTTATGTTAAGTTACTATATGTAGAGGAGAATGCGTTATGATGAGTAAAATTCAGGGTTTGTTTGGTTCTCGGAGGTTCTGGGTTGCCGTGGGTGGCGTAGTTTTTGTCATTTTTGACGGTATTGGTCTGGGGATTTCCGCAGACCAAGTAAACCACCTAGTACTGCTCGGAGGAGCTTGGATCGTTGGCGATAGCTTGCGGTCTGCATAAACTAATATGAAATTCTTTAGTTTCTTCAAAAAATTATGGCCCTCGAAAAAAAAAGAGGAGGATGGCCCGTCTGCCGTCCTTCATTTTGAGGTAGATAAGGAGGGAGTCATTTGGGTAGACTGCGCTTGGGATGACAAGCCGGGAAGCCACATATCTTTTGCCGATTTGGCGTATAAAGTTATGTATGCTCATCTTGTAGAAGAAACTCTAGTCTTTCTAAAAAATGAATGCGAAAGAGAGGGCATGGATGCCCAATTTTTAGAAGTGTTTGAGCATATGACGGCACTAGAAGAATTCTATACTATCCAGAGTGAACTTGAATCCGAGCCTGAATCATCATCTGATGAAGTTGTTGTTAAACCTACTGAAATCGCTAAGAGAATTAGAAACGATGAGTAAAATCAGACCCGCCCAACTCCCATTCGAAAGGTTTAATTATGTCGAAGAAAAAGATAGCATGGGAAAAATGGGATACAGATTTAATCGAAGAGGAAATCTTAGAGGGGATGGATTTTAGCGAAGACGATGAGGAGATGGCAGATGAAGCATTAAAGCTTATGCAAAAAATTCCCAAGCTGATATCAACTCCCATGGGGATTTACCAGCTTCACGATAAAATGAATCCGGTTAAACAATTTGATTGTTGGACCGGCTATACCAATTTTGATATAACAAAGTCTATAGAGTCTAAAATAGAGTCGGTAGAAGGTGTGGAATTATTATCCGTCTTAAGCAGATATAGATTTTTCTTAGGAGTTGGAAAGCTATTTAAATTTAAGGATGTCAGGGCAAAGATAGAAAAAAGCTTACGAGAGTCTCGATCTGTTGCGTTTCAGATAAATGAGGAAACCGAAGAAACTGTTAACGTAATCAAGGAGATCATTTCCCAAGATAAATATTGGGCAATTTTTGTATCGCATACCGGGGAGATCGAATATTCCAGCACAAACAAGGAAGATGATCAAGATCATTTAAAAAAGGTTTTATCATACGATAAACTGAAGAAGGAATTCGGAGGCAAAATTTTTCAACCAAATGTTGAGGACTAATTTGGAGGGATGATGGAAACTAGGACTATCGGGGACGAAGAATTCGATCTAGCTTGGAACGATATAAATAACGTAAAGATTCTTAACAAGGTCTGTTCCAAGTACTCTAGGATAATTCCTAAAGACGAACTAGATCGATGCAAGCTGATTGCTTTATGGGAAGCTCTCAAAGCATATGATCCAGAAAAGGGTCAAAAATTCACTTCATTTCTTTATAACAGAATTGACTGGGAATGCAAAAAGCAGCTTTACGATATAAATAAAAGGAACAGGCAAAAAAAATATAATGAGGCTCTTCATTTTGATAGCGACAAAAATTATGTAGAAATACAGGATACGATAGAAAAATTGCATCCCAGATTAAGAAAGGTGATATACCAGCGTTTTTTTGAGCGTTTGACAATGGAGGAAATAGCTAAGAAGAATGACTACAGTAGAGAAACAGCTAGGAGATACATACTTCATGCACTAGAAAAGCTGAAAGACATATACTAAATTGGTGTATAATATTATGGAATCGGAGCTAAAAATAACGGGATAAGAAGGAATAGAAAAAGCCTTATATAAAGGGGTTTTTCATGACACTTAGTTCACATGTTAGTACTGCAACAGGTTCAGGCGGCAAAGACAATGACGGTGGCGTCATTATGCATGGCGGCAACATTGCTAGTAGCAGATGGACCAACAAGAGTATCCTAGACATCGTCAAGGGTGCGGATGAGTATGGCTCAAAGATCGTCGTAAATACTGACGACAGCAGTCATCAAGTTGGCCTCACTTCTACGAAGGGTAGTGGAGAGGTTGGTTTCTTCCCCAAGAGAGCCAACAGATCCGCAACGGATCAGGGTTTTATAATTAGAGGCGTTTCGACTAAGATTAACAACGTCGCTAACACTGTTCTTCAGGTTGTTGGCAGTGGATTTGGTCGTAGACCGGCTCATTACCACTCAGAAATCCATCGTCAGAGAGGTCTGTGGTCAGACAAGGTCTTCAATCTGTTCCGCAATCCTACTGCGGCTTCTACCAATAACCATGGTTTGCTTGCTGCTGACGGAGCCGCTAAGACCACTCTCACTAACAGAGGTGATTCGACTGCGTTCCGTAACATTTCCGCTGGCAACAACACCAGACCACTTGAGAATCGTCCAAGTAGGGCAGTTCCCGGTGAATTGGTATGGTTGATTGACTTTGCCACCCGTGGCTCTAGTGGTGGTAACTTCCAAGATTACAGCGCTATTACAGGCGGCTAATCTTTCGTTGCAGTCACATGGAAGGGGCTGTGTTGTTCACGGCCCCTTCCTTTTTTCTTTTGAAGAAAGAGGTAAAAAATGGAATCAGACATCCTTTCAATTCCTGTGTTAGCCGCGATGGTTGCTGTAGTGGTAGGTTTAGGGAAGGTTATTGAGATTCTTATTTTAAAGGCAGTTCCTAAAAAATCTGTTCTAATGGACGAAGAGCGAGACTGGATGCAGCATACTTATAAGGTAATCTCTAGACAAGATTCAGATGGAACTCCTCTGGTTTACGTTCCTAGAAGCTGGGCAGAAGTTCAAAAGGAGATGCAACAAGTGATGATACAAATCGTAAATGACCAGCGAAGGATCGCTGATATTCTAGACAGAATAGATAAAAAGTTAGGAGACAAATAGTAATGATTCTGGTCCCTTATCACGAAGCTAAGCAGTACATCAAAGAGGCAGACGTTTTACTGTTTCGTGGTGAGGGACTAATCAGTTGGCTCATAAAAAGGTATGGTAGCGGAGTTCATAGTCATGCCGGTATGGCTCACTGGGATGGAGATAATTTGGAATGCGTAGAATTCAGAGAATTCAAGGGCGCCAGATCAGTCTCCTTGAAGAGTCAAGTTGAGACGCATCCAAATAATATTGATATATTTCGCCCCGCCTATTCCATAAATCACAACACCTTTTCCGGCTGGCCGCTTAACGAAGAGCAAAGGTCTATTAAGGTTACTTATGAAACCGGCAAACGGGTAAACAATTTAACACCAGACAAAGCTAGGGAAATTACGGATGTGATGGTGGAACTTACTGGTCTCCCATACGGATGGAAAAATTTCTGGAAACTTGGAAAGCATTATCTGCCTTTCTGTAGATTGGCAGAGCAAAATGTCAAGGACGACGACCCTACAGACGTTTTTGTTTGCAGTACGGCTGTTGCCTATGCATATCGCAAAGCGTATGTAGATCCCGTACCATATCTAGCAGATTCGGCGGTCACTCCTGCCGACCTAGCTAGATCTTCACTTTTTCAGTATCAATTCACCATCAGTAAGGACTGGTAAGGTCATGAAAAAATTAATGCAAGCCATGATATTCTTGGCGCTGATGACGCTCTTTCCAGCTTTGGGATTTGCTCAACCGCTTACTATGGACGAGGCTTTGGAGGGAGTATGCAGGATTACCACTAGAACTGCGGCAGGCAGTGGAACAGTATTTCAGGAAGACGAAGATAAATATTACATCCTCACTAATGGACACGTTATTGACAGGTCCAAAAGAGGTCATTTAGAATTCTTTCAAGACGGATATAAATCCGCCCTTCTCCCGTTCAAGACAGAATACTGTGAATACAAAGAGGGCACTGCATTAGATTTAGCAATCGTGTCCGTTAAGAAGAAGTATTTTGGTAGGTTTCCTCCTAGAGTAATCCCTCTTGCACCTAAAGGAACAGAGATAAAAGCCAATGATTTAGTCATTGCTGGAGGATGCCCTTCTGCTCAATGGGCCACTGCTTGGAAAGGTAGAATCCTTAGAAACGCAGGAGCCGTTATTAGTTTCAATGCTGCCCCCATTGGGGGTCAATCTGGAAGCGGTGTCCTAGTCCTTATAAAGGACGACAAAGGAGAGCTTCATACTCGTCTCGGTATTCTTCTCGCTTGGAGAATAGGAGACGGAGCATGGACAGATGATGGAATAAATGATTACGGGGCTGGGTTATCCTTAAAGCAGATCTATGAGATACTGGATGGCAACGGTCATGGTCATCCTATTGAGGCTTCTTATAGTATTGTTTCTAAAAAAGACGAGACTAAAAAGTCCGCAAAAGAAAGACTGAATA